>Ga0182019_10000619_pt1 | contig 17394 bp, 15 predicted proteins | sample 812E2MmetaG_FD_120483 | JGI IMG/M metagenome (GOLD analysis project Ga0182019, IMG submission 120483) | Permafrost microbial communities from Stordalen Mire, Sweden - 812E2M metaG | ecosystem: Environmental > Terrestrial > Soil > Wetlands > Permafrost | place: Sweden: Stordalen | collected...
CGACACGCGGCGGATTTCGGCGTCGTGCTCCGCCGACACCACCACCGTCAGACGCGTGGCAATCGATCCGTCACGACGCGAGAACTCGGCCCGATCCTCGGAGTAGGCGACCTCGTAGCTATCCGCTTCCATGCCGCTCGGCTGGTGACCGGCCGACCACACCGCCCCGGTCTCCATGTCCCGCAGGAAGAGATACGTGCCCCACGAGTCGCGGGTCACATCCTCGCGCCAGCGGGTTACGGCCATGTCGCGCCAGCGGCTGTAGCCCGACCCCGCGGCCGTGACCATGACCGCATACCGGCCGTTCGACAGTATGTGCGTACGCGGCGTCGAGCCGTGTGGCGAGGTGAAACGACGAAGGACCGGTGGGACGAGGTCGCGCACCTCGGCAGCGCTCTTCACCTCTTCGGCACGCGGCCGGGCCACGAGCACGTCTCGAGGCATCCGCTCCTGGAGCAGCAACTCCGTCGCTTCCACGATTGGGTCCGAGTGGAAGCGCTCCACCATGGCGCGATTGTTGAGGACGTTGCCGAGGGCGACGAGGGCCATCCCCTGGTGATGGGCCATGTAGCTCTTCACGACCGCGACGGCGGCTCCTTCGGGCAGCCGGCGGGGTGTGTAGTCGAGCGCCTCGCGGAAGCCATATCGGTCTCTCGCTCCGGCCTCGCTGAGTCGAGCGAAGTTCCGAACGGCGGCTTTGGGCCGGACCATCGCGGCCAGAGCGGTCGCGTATGGGGCTATGACGATGTTCTCGCTAAGGCCGCGCTTGAGGCCGAGGCCGGGCACGCCGAAGCTCGAGTACTGATAAGTGAGGGCCACGTCGCGTTCGTTGAAGGCCGACTCGGAAATGCCCCAGGGCACGCCGAGCCCGGCCGCATAGCTCATCTGCCGGGCGACGACGAGCCGGTGCGTCTGTTCGAGCAGGCTCAGGGCAGGGGCGCGCATGACGAGGGCGGGCATCAGGTACTCGAACATGGAGCCGGACCACGAGATCAGGGCGGAGCCACGACCAACCGGCGTCATAGCCCGGCCGAGCCGGAACCAATGGTCCGAGGGTATGTCGCCCTTGGCGATCGCCAGGAAGCTGGCAAGCCGAGCCTCGGAGGCGAGGAGGTCGTAGAAGCTCGGATCCAGCGTGCCGTCCTGGACCCGGAACCCGATCGAGAAGAGCTTTCGGGTCGGGTCGAACAGGAAGCAGAAGTCCATCTCCCGGAAAAGCTGCTGGGCCCGGTCGGAGATCGCCTGGAGTCGTCGAACGAGCATTGCGGCTGCCGGTGAGCCGTCGCCGGCTCCCCCCGCCGAGGGATCGGCCATCTCCGCGATGGTCGGAAATGCCGTCGAGCTCGGAGTGGGGCGAGACAACGCCAGGTCCCTGGCATGGCTTTCGATGGCCAGGCGAGTCGCCTCGGCCCAGGTCGCAAGCTCGCCATCCGGAGCCTCTCCGCGCTCGGCCGTGAGAGCCGCGGCGATGTCGGACAACGTCTTGCCGTATACGGACAACTTGGTCAGGCGCGCGGCCCAGGCCTCGGGCGTTGTGGGCACGTCGGAACCGACGTTTGGAGGCAGCTCGAGAGCCTCCTCGACATGCCGCCGGTGAAGCATCTCGCTCCTGCGCTGATAGCTGATGGCGCCGGAGGCCTCGCGGGTCAGCGCGATTCCGTCCCCGATGCCTGCCAGCGCGGCCGCGACCGGAAGTGGCTGGTCGATCATCTGGCGGCACGCATTCGACATTGCGAGCAGGTGGCCGGCGAGATTGCCGCTGTCGACCGACGACACGTAAGCCGGCTCGAGCCGGCGGAGATCGCGGGTGTCGTACCAGTTGTACAGGTGCCCGCGGAACCGCTCCAGGTTGCCGATGGTTGAGAGCGTCGTCTCCAGGCGATCGACCATGTCGAGCGTTCCGATCCAGCCAAAGTCGCGAGCCGTCACCGTGGCAAGCAGGTACATGCCGATGTTCGTCGGAGACGTGCGATGAGCGATGACGGGCGTGGGATCGTCCTGGAAGTTGTCGGGCGGCAGACCATGCTCCTCCGGGCCGACGAATGCCTCGAAGAACCGCCAGGTCCGTCGGGCGGTCAGCCGGAGGGACTGGACGTCGTCCGGCGAAAGCTGCTCCGCAGCCGATTCGGACGGCGGCAGACTGACGACTCGGGCGACGATCGGCGAGAGTAGCCACAGGACGATGAACGGAGCGGCGATCAATACCGCACTCGGCTTGGCCGCCAGAACCAGGCCGGCGGTGACCGCCGCGATGGCGACGGCGCCCGCCATCTGCCCGTAGAACCCGCGGGTGTCCAGGTCCGGCCGGGCCTTGGCCTGTGCCCCGGTCGTCCACTCGAGGAGGTTCCGCCTGGTGGCGTAGACGCGAGTCAGCGTTCGCGAGATCGCGTCGACCATCAGCCAGGCCTGGTGGGCGAGGAACACGAAGCCGACGAGAACGTGGGCCGCCGCCAGGGTCATGTCCCCGGCGATGGCCCGCAGATGGCTGCGTCCGGAGATTCCCGGTCGCTGGGGCCGCAGTCCGGCGAGGACGGGCAGCGCCTCGGGGACGATCGCCGCGGTCAGGACGAACGTCGTCCAGATGCCGGCCGAAACCTGGGGGAGTGTCCAGGCGGCAACGAGCGTGGCCAGTGTGAGTGGCGCCGAGAGTGTCCGGCGCAGGTTGTCGACCATCTTCCAGCGGGCGATGCCGGGCATGAAATCCGCCCGCCGCCGGCCGGTCGCGTCGCGATCTCGGCCGAGGATCCAGGGCAGGAGCTGCCAGTCACCGCGGGCCCAGCGATGCTGGCGAACCGTGGAGACCAGGTAGTTCGACGGGAATTCGTCGAACAGTTCGATATCCGTCACCAGCCCGGCTCGCGCGAACACGCCTTCGAAAAGGTCGTGGCTCAGGAGAGCGTTTTCGGGCACTCGATCCGCCATTGCGGCGCTGAACGCGTCGACGTCGTAGATGCCCTTGCCGGTGTAGCTGCCCTCCTGAACCAGGTCCTGGTACACGTCGGAGACCGCGGATGCGTACGGGTCGATCCCGGCCGATCCGGAATAGATGCGCTGGAAGATCGACCCTCCGCGTTCGGCCGGGAGCGTGGAAGTGATCCGCGGCTGGAGCACGCCGTAGCCGTGGGTCACTCTGCCGGACCTCGCATCGAAGGTCGCCCGGTTCAGCGGATGGGCGATCGTCCCGACCAGGCGACCCACTGCGCCTATGGGCAGGCGCGTGTCGGCGTCAAGGGTTACGACGTAGCGCACCCCCGTCGGCGGGGTCGTCGCACTGCGTCCCGTCGCCAGGATGCCCGTCGTGACCGAGCCGCGCAGGAGCGCATTCAATTCCTCGAGCTTGCCGCGCTTCCGCTCCCAGCCCATCCAGCAGTTCTCGGCCGCGTTCCAGCACCTCTTGCGGTGAAAGATGAGAAACCGGGCCCCTCCACCCGGAGCCTCGCCGTGGCGCTCGTTGAGCCGGTCGATTGCCGCAACGGCCGCCGAGAGCAGTTCGTCGTCGCCGGGAATGTGCTCGCTGGGGGCGTCGAGCCAGTCCGACAGCAAGGCGAATCGAATGTCGCCGTCGCGGTTGGCCAGGTAGTGAATTTCCAGGCCGCCGACCAGAGCCTCGGCGTCCGCCTCATTGGTGAGGAGCATCGGGACGACCACGAGAGTGCGCAAATGCGACGGCACACCCTTGTCCAGATCCAGCCGAGGCAGTGCCCGCGGGCCCAGCACGTGAGTGACTTCCCAGTTGACGAGGGCGATCGCGAGGTCGGAGGCGGGGATGATCGCGAGAATGGCAATGAGGGCGACTGCGAGCCAATTCCCGGACAGCAGGAGTGGGGCGGCCATGATCGCGGCGGTTGCCAGGACGAGCGTCGCGAGGTAGCCGCGCCCGGCGGCCCGGAGATAGACGCGCCGGAGACGCTGGATCAACGGCGCCCGCACATGGAGGATCTGCTCGAACTCGGGCCGGCCGTCGGAGATGAGGTAATAGCCGGGGTCTTGCTTTCGCCCCTGTGCCGAGGGTTCGCCGTCGTCAGCGGGCGGCGCCGCCTCCGACACGGCCACGGCCTTGCGGGCGACCTCGACTTCGGAAAGGCCCGAAGCACGCGACAATGCCTCGACGGCGTGCCGGTAGCGATCTCGAGTGGCGAAGTCCATCTCCCCGAACGAACCGGGCTCCCGCAACACATCGTCGACGAGGCTCACGCTCTCGACGAACTGGGCCCAGTCGAACCACGAAATCAGTCGCATGCTCGTGATGACGTTCCGGACCGTCACGTTCATCGTCGCCTGGCGCTGGTGCTCGAGGCGGACCGTCTCCTCGGCCGTGGTCCCTTGCGTCTCGAGGAGCTTCTCGACCCAGCCCAGGGCGGGCGTGACCGCGGGGTCCTGGTCGCGCAGGCGTTGGAATAGTTGGACGCGCGCGGCGGCCGACAGCGACTCGGGCGAGACCCGGCGCAGCGTCGCGGCGGCGGCCTCCGGCTTGACCTTGCCGAGACCGAGTAGGCCGTCCGCGAGTTCGTCCGCATCTTGCCGGTCTGCCCGGCTGCGCACGATCACTTCGGAGATGCGGCGGAGGTTGTCGACCAGGAGTATTCGAAGGCTGATCGCGATTGCCCAGAGCTCGCCTATGGTCAGAGGCTCTACGCCCTGGTATGCGCGCACCATGCGTCGCAGACTCTCCGGTTCGAAGCGGCTGTCGGTGTGCGCGACATATGCCCAGGCGATGCCAAGGACCCGCGGATAGCCCTGGAGATGGCCTGCCGCAAGTTTGGGCAGCTCCTTGTAGTAGTCCGGAGGCAGGTCGTCCCGGATCTCGCGGATCTGCTCGTCGACGATGTGGAAGTTGTCGAGCAACCACTCGGCGGCCGGAGTGATCGATTGCTCGTCTTTGATCGCACGCGCCAGAACGCCGTAAGCGTCGAGCAGGACGCGTCCGTTCTCGGCAATGCGAGGCCCGACGGGCCGTCCACGCCGCGGCGAGCCGGTCACCGTCTGGGCGGCGGCCAGGGTCTGGGCATGCTGCTCCAGCCGCTCGACGCTGAAGAGTTCCGCGAGGATCGGCTCTTCGATCTCGGCGCGCGGCCGAATCAGCCGGCGAGCAGCACGGGGCGGGTTCGGGAGGGGTTGGCTCGGTCTCATCGTCACTCAGCGTATGGCCTGATCCGGCCGGGATCATCGCAGATTCCGCGATCGCGAGGGCCGGTTCGCCCCGCCCGAGATATCAGACGATGAATGACAGGAAGCCGAGCAGCAGGCCCAGGTTGGTCCAGTCGATCTTGCCAAATGAGAAGAAGCCGGCGGTCTCGAGTACGGCGATGGCGAAGCAGATGCAGGCCACTAGGATCAGCATCGACTTGGGGTTACTGAACGTTGCGTTGTGCTGCATGGTGTCCTTCCGGTGCGACGCGGTCCGCTCTGCCAACACGGGCAAAGTCGGAACCAGCCCTCCAGTTGCATATAACCCCGATCCGGTCGATTGCCGTGAGGATGAAGACCCTTAGGCACCGGGTGCGGTAATCACCATGTCGAGCTCGGCGCGCCAATCGGCTGCTACTTGAAATGAAGGTCGATGCCGATCAGGACCAGCGGCCACGCCAGAACGGCGAGGATCGCCGAGAGGATCGGCATCGTTCGGTTGAGATTGGAGAAGTACCCGCGGCCCGACGCGACGATCAGGCCGATGACGAGATAGACGATGCCGACGATGGACGACAACGGATCGGATCCCATGCTTGCTGTCCTGCTTTGTCTGCTGGTCGGGTTTCGGGAGGCCCCACATGATCCCTGAGTGCCCGCGCACCAAGCGTACCGCGGCGGCCTAGCGCGACTGGGCGTGTTCCCATCCTCGCGGCTCTCCGGAGATCGAGTCTAGGCTCGAACAACGGCATGGGAATCCATGCTCGACTTGAGAAGCCAAGACGCAGGAGTATCGAAATGACCGATTTGCACGCCGAAGGCGCTACCAACAAGGCCAAGGGTCAAATCGAGGAAGGCCTCGGCAAGTTGACCGGCAACAGGGGTCAGGAAGCCAAGGGCAAGGTCAAGCAGGCCGAAGGTAGTGCCCAGCAGACCGTGGCCAACATCCAGGATTCGGGCCGGCAGCCGACGAACCGGCGGTAAGTCGCTGATGGCGCGCATCGCCGGCGCCACCTGAAAAGCGAGGCCAGCGGCCTTCGTTCACCATTCCAGTAGGAGACGCCATCATGGGCATCATTGCTTGGATCGTCCTCGGGGCGATAGTCGGGTTCATCACAAACATGATCATGGGCGGGTCGGAAGGCGTGATTGCCACGATCCTTCTGGGCATCATCGGGGCGGTCGTCGGCGGCTATCTGGCCGGCACCGTTCTGGGAGTTGCCGATGTGACCGGCATCAATATCGAGAGCATCGTCGTCGCCGTCATCGGTGGCGTGGTCGTAGTGGCAGCCTACCGGCTGGTCGCGGGCCAAAGCTCCTCCGCGCAAGGCTAAGGTTACCAAAAGGCCGGTCGGCAGCACGAGCCGACCGGCCTTTTTGATCCAAGGCTCACGACGTAGCCCGACGTCGCCCGACACCGCTCTCCACCGGCAATTCTGAGTGCGCCCGTTGCGGCCGCCGGTTTGATTGATGTGCCTGCCGATCCGCCGGGTCAGAACAGATAGGATCGGTCGACCCAAAGCCGCTCAAACCAGGTGAGCCTAGTGAGTCGTAGATACCTTGCGATCGTATTCGCCGTGAGCCTTGTCGCCGCAGCCTGCGGCGCTAACGCGACCCCGGCGCCGACTGGCACTTCGGCACCCGCCCCTACAGCGGCAGTTGCATCCACAGCCGCTTCCGCCAGTCCGGCCGTGTCCGTCGGCAATGGGCCGGCTTTGTGCGCGTTCCTGACGTCGGAGATTCCGGCTCTCCAGAATGCCGGGTCCGCCGGCGGAGCGGTCTCCGTGATCGCCATCGATTATGCGAACTGGATCGCTGTCGATTCGTCTCGCGTGTTGCCGGATGCGTCCGCCATGGACACTCTGACCAAGGCTTCCTGCCCCGACATCAGGACCAAGGTCCTCAAGCTCATCGGCAGCGACAGTTTCGCGAACGGCTTCTAGCGAGCATACCGGTTCACCCGCCGACGCCGCGAGGTGACTCCGGCTCGCCCGCGAGACCGAATCTCAGTTGGACGCCACAACCCCGCCGATCTGCTCGGTGATTGCCGCTGCGGCGTCGCGAATCATCTCGGTCAGGGCAGGGACACGGCTGGGCGGGATGCGGTTGCCGAAGGCCCTGACTTCCAGAGCGGCTACGACGGAGCCGCGCTGATCGAACACCGGCGTGGCAACTGCGTTCACGGTGGGCTCGTGCTCGCCGAAAGCGGTCGCAAAGCCACGCGTGCGGACCCGTGAGATCTCCTCGAGGAGAAGGTCTACGCGGACGATCGTGCGCGACGTGTACGGCGTGAAGCCGATCTTCGATAGGCGGATGAGATCGCGTTCAGGTCGGTTGCTCAGCAAGACCTTGCCCGGTGCCGTGGCGTGAAGCGGCAAGCTCCTACCCGTCCGGTCACGGCCCATCTGCGAGGCGTCGTACCAGGCGACCGTCATGACGCTATCGCCTTCGAGCACTCCCAGAGTTGCCGTCTCCTTGACGGCGCGCGCCAGACTCGTGAGCTCCGGCAACGCGAGCGCGTGGAGGTCGAGCGTCTTCTCGGCGTGACCTCCCAGGCGAACCATCGCGAGCCCGAGGCGATACTTGCCCGAGTCGTGGTCCTGATCTACGAGGCCGCGCTTGTGGAGCGTGGAAAGCAGCCGCGACGCGGTCGACTTGTGAAGCCCGAGGTGGTGGGCTATTTCGGTTACCCCGACCTCACCGTCCCAATCGCCCAGGGCCAGAAGGAGCGAGGCAGCCCGGTCGACGGACCGGACCGCGTTTGCATCCGCTCTGGCAGTTGGAGCTGCTGGCAACGGGTTATCGGAGATCTGTTGAGAGTTCAATGTTGCGTCCACAGCCAAAGAACCTCGGAGTCTGGATGTCGGGCGAAATGCTCACCTGCGCCTCGCAAATTAGGCGTTGGCGGGTGAGTACGGCGAGGATGAAAACCCTCCGTATGGGTAGGGCTCCAGGGCAGGAACAGGACAAGCGGCCCAAGGGGGGTCTCGGGCCGCTTGTCATCGGGATCCGCCCCGTTCACCGGCGGCACCCCGCGTCGTCTTTATCGAATTCCGACTTGGACCTGTTCGCCAGCGAGGCGGAGGGGCCATGCACCGGCTGGGAGTGTTGCCGATCTGCCGCATTCGGTCATTACGAGTCGTCATGCGCGAGGCATGTCCACGGATTTGGCCGTTGCTACCCAACGACTACTCCGAGACGACTCCAGCTACGCGGGACTTCCGGTCCGGACCCGATCAATTGCACGCGCGACAGCCCGCAGGAGTTCGTTCACGGAGAACGGCTTCGGCAGAAAGTCGCCTGTGATGGGGATCTCTCCTGCCCGAGACACGACATCTGCCGCGTGTCCGCTCATGAACAGTACGGTCAATGTCGGTCGTTCGACCCTGAGACGGGTGGCCAACTCAAGGCCATGTATTCCGGGCATGACGATGTCGGTAAGGAGAAGGTCGATCTCTGCTTCCCAGCGACCGGCCGCGGCCAGCGCCTGATCCCCATTCGCCGCCGAGAGAACTACATATCCGGCCCTTTCGAGAATCGTCTCGGCGAGCTGGCGGACCATGGGCTCGTCTTCAACGAGCAGGATGACACCCAGTCGTGTCGGCGACTCCGGCAAGATGTGCAACTTACGACGCGGTGTCGGGCGTTCGATACGCGGCAAGTCGACGTGAAACGTCGAGCCCTGCCCCAAGGCTGTCTCGACGTGGACCTGGCCTCCGGACTGCGAGACGATCCCGAACACGGTCGAGAGGCCGAGCCCGGTGCCCTTGCCAAGCTCCTTGGTCGTGAAAAACGGATCGAAAATCCTGGCCTTGGTGTCGCCATCCATCCCGGTCCCGGTGTCGGCAACGCTGATCCGGACGTATGGGCCGGGGGTCAGGTCGGGGTCCGGTCGCTCGGTCGCGGTGCTCGGCAGGTCCTGGATGGCTATCTTGACCGTCCCACCGTCCGGCATCGCGTCACGGGCGTTGACCGCGAGATTGACGATTATCTGCTCGAGTTGGGTGGGATCCACCCGGACCCAGGCATGGATCGTCTCGATGTCGAGGGCGATGTTGATGCCGTCCCCAAGAAGGGGACCGAGGATCGGGACGAGATCGGCCACGACCTGGGCTGGGTCAACGTCGACCGGCATCAGCACCTGCCGCCGGGTGAATGCAAGGAGCTTGCGTGTGATGGCGCTGGCTCTCTGGGCACTGGCGAGCACCTTGTCCATGTCGCTTCGCGCCAGGTCGGGCTCGTCGAGGTGGTCCTGAGCCAGTTCTGCGAAGCCATGGATCGTGGTCAGCAGGTTGTTGAAGTCATGGGCGATGCCGCCGGCGAACTGCCCAATGGCTTCGAGTCGCTGTGTCTGGATCACCTGAGCGTCCATCGCGCGTCTGCCCGACACGTCGCTCACGTTGAGCATCGTCCCGACGAAGACGCCCGATGTGGTGGTGATCGGACTTCCCGCAACCAGCCCGTACAGTTCCTCGCCATCCCGGCGGCGGAACCTGAGCTCCATTCGCTCGCCCAGCAGCTCCCGCTCGCGCGCGAGGAACGCCTCGACCTCGGGCCACAACGGTTCGTCGAGGAAGTCGGTCATGGGCCGCCCCGGCATTTCGTCCGGCTTGTATCCCAGGAGTCTGGCCATCGCTTCGTTGGCGTAGGTGGTCTTGCCGTCGGCGCCCACGAGCCACACGCCGTCGAACATGCCATCGAAGACGGAGCGGAGGCGGTCCATCGGCACTTGGCCAACGGAGGTGAGCGCGATGTGTTGATTCGAAGGCTGGTCGTCCAGCAGAGCCTGGTCATCCATCGGGCACGAGTCTCTGTCCCGCGGGCCGGAAACAGCACCGGCCACCGCAGACGGCAACCTTATCGCTTCCTGTGATCGTTGGGCCAGTTCTGCGATGCCTTTGCAACGTGAACTCCGCGTCCGGCTCGGTTCCTACACCTGAGGGCTGGGTTCAGACACCCGCGGGCGACGAACGAGTCCCAGGACGATGAATGCGACGCCCGACCCGATCACCAGCCATCCGATCACTCCCAGAAGCGGGGAGATCGAGTCCGACATGATGACGCGATATATGAGAAGGAGGCCGACGGCGACCATCAGCAGGTCGAGCCCCGCCGCGACCCAGTGGGATTCGCGCACCATCTCGGACGGCCTCGTAATCCACAGGCTGAGGAGGCCGCACGCAACGATGCCGAAACCCAGGACGGCCCTGATGCCGACCACCGTGATCTGCGAGGTCACCGAAAGGGCGATCACCGGCAGGCCGACCACTATTCCGATCACGCCGCGAATGATCGTCAGATCACGCAGCTGACTGCGGCTGATGTTGAAACCAACAAGGCAAAGCCGCACGCCGTCCACGATCAACGCCGCAGAGACCGTCGCTCCGAGGATAAACTCCGCCCTTTCGCCGTCGGCCAGGAAGTAAATCCCGGCCACGATGAGCAGTAGCCCGATCGCCATGGCCGCGATCCAATTCAAACGAAGTGGGCTAACGCGAGAGACAACGGCATCAAGCATGTGAGTCATCCAACCAGTTGATGGGTGCGCGATTCGCGGACTCCCTGCGGCCGTAAACACGGCCTTGATCAGACAGTCTGCCGCCGAGATGGTGGATCGTCATGACGGATCGTCATATGGGCTGCCCAGGGACCGGGGACCTGCTCAGCCGCGCCGGCGCTCGTCCTTGCCGGTGCCTTCGCCCCAGCCCTGGTTGGAGAACGTAGGAATGAACCGATAGCCCGCACCCGGGACGGTGGCGATGAATCGCGGGTTGCGGTAGCCGTTCTGCAGCTTGATCCGCAGGCTGCGGATGTGGCGATCGACGATGTTGCTCTCGGCGACGAAGTCCGTGCCCCAGATCGTGTCGAGGACTTCCTCTCTGGTGACGACCTGTCCGCCGCGGCTCGCGAGGAGGTAGAGCAGGCTCTGCTCGATGCCGGAGAGATGGACGATGGAGTCGCCGGCGCGCACCTGGCGGTTGAGAATGTCGACCTCGATCTCGCCGAGCTTTATCGTGGGGACGATCGGTCTATCGTTTCCGGTCGCGCGGCGGGTGATCACGATGGATCGTGCCAGCAGTTCCTCGGGCGAGAACGGCACCGTCAGGATGTCGTCCACGCCGAGGTCGAACGCCTTGAGCTTCGTCTGAAGGTCGCCGCGGCGAGTCAGACCCAGAACCGGCGTTGCCCTCCGGCTCAGCTTGTTCGAGTTGCCGAGTCGGCCGAGAAGGGCCGTGCTGTCGTCGTGATCCATGTCGACGATGGTCATGTGCGGCTGCCAGGTCGCGAGGGCCTCCTCGGCCTGCGCGAGGTTGTTCACGGCCCGGACGACGAACAGACCGTGGTTCAGGGTCAGCTCGATCAGGTCCACGATCAGCTGGCGGTCGTGGAGGACGAGCGCCCGGTGCGCGTCGGCCATTCGAGGTTCCCCGTCGCTCTCGATCACGGCCTTCCTTTCGACGAAGGACTGTCTGTCCAAGCGTGATTCTAGCCCCGGCGCGGGATTCCGCAATTGATAGTCGGGGATGGCTGTCAAACTCCGGCCCGCACGGCCCCGCGGGCGTTCGCCGAGGAATGACGAACCGTAATGACGGCGCCGGCCGGGTCCCCGCACACTGCACCGAGGCATTGCGCCCCCGGCTTCTTCCGGCCCACATCGAGTCTGCCCTCATGGGTCGACGCCACATTTCCTGAGGCCCACGTGACTGGATTGCTGTCCCCCGAAGTGGTCGACTTCGACGACCCTCGGATTCGGCAATTGCAGGCGGTCGCGACCAGAAAGGGTGTGACCCTGGACCTCCGGCCTCTGCGCTCTGCGACGCACGACCCGACTGTCGAACAGATCGCTTTGGAAGTGGGCTGCGAGGTTGGTCAGGTCGTCAGCTCCAGCTTGTTCGTGTCGCCGCTGCCCCGAGGCCTCTTGAGGCCGATCGTGTGCATGACGGCGGGCTGCGGCGAGATCGCCATCGAACTGCTGGCCGCAGTAGCCGGCGAGGTGGATGTGCGCATCGCCACGGCGCGAGAAGCCCGCGACCTATTCAACTGTTCGCCCGGCCTGATGCCGGCCTTCGGACACGGCCGCGACGTCTCGGTCGTCATGGATCGGGATCTGGGCGGCTACCAGTGGGTTTGGGCACCAACGGGCCTGGCCTCCGCGGTCTTCCGGATTTCACCGAGCACGCTGCGGATGCTTTCGAATGCCACCGTCGCGCCGGTGGTCACAACCTCGAGGGCCAGGTCCGTGGAAGGCTTCGACGGGGCTGCCGTTCTCGGGTTCGGGGCGACCTAGTCGCGCGGGGTCGCACGCGAGCGCGGCCGGCTCGACCTCAGCTGGGCAGATTGCGCGGCGCCGGCGAACCCGCAAACTCGCGCATTCGGGCGAGCAACTGCCGGTCCGTGATCGGCCCGCTCTTCTCCAGGCCGACGCGCCTCTTGTAGCCGTGTGCCTGATCGCTGGTCCGGACCTGATCGGCGAAATGCTCGACGACCTCTCCGTCGCCTATCAGCAGCACATCGTCTTGCTCGGATACGGCCGACGCGACCCGATCGAAGAAGAGCCGCATGTGCTCGTCGCGACGTCCTTCGCCAGCCGGGTGGTCCGCCGTCGGCGGGCGTCCTGTCGAGCGGTGACGGCCGGCGACCTGCGAGTCGATCTCCTCACGGCTGACGACCCCATCGGGGTTCAATCGGAGGACCGTGGCCAGCGAGGCGGAAATCCAGACGCCGGTGGTTCGTTCCGTGGGGGCGGTGCTCATATCTCGATTCTCTTGGCGGTATGCAGGTGGCCGGGGCACTGGGGTCGGCCGGCTTGGGAAGTCATAGCCTGAGTGTGCCGCCACGCCTCGGTCGAGTCATGACAGTCCGTCATGCGGAAGGCTTGGCGTGCCTGCACACGGAAGATGTCAGCGTCCGGCTTGCTCTGAAAGCTCGACACGCTCGACCGGCCGGTCCTGCGCGGCGCCGACACGGGAGAAGATCCGCGCGTATCGCGCTCCGACCTCGGGCCAGATCATGGTTCGGCTGAACTCGTAGGCCTGCCGGCCGAGTTGCCTGCGCGAATCCGGGTCTCGGAGCAACTCGGACAGTACTTCGGAGAAGTCCTTGGACGAGCCCGCGGTGACCAGCCTGCCGCGGCCCGCCTCGAGCATCTCGACCGCATACGGGTAGGGCGTGGACACGATCGCCTTCCCGGCGCTCATGGCATAGGCCAGCGTTCCGGAAACGATCTGTTCTCGATTTGGATAGGGCGTGACGAAGATGTCCGCCGCCATCAGCCAGGATCCGAGTTCCGTCCGGGTGACGTAGCGATCGACGAACCGAACGCTCCGCGAAACGCCGAGGGCCGCCGCAAGGCGTATGAGCTTGCCTCGGTAGGCCTCGCCCTCGCGCCGCAGCAACTCCGGGTGCGTGGCTCCCAGGACCACATACCGGGCGGCAGGATCCGCTTCGATGACCGACGGCATGGCCTCGATCACCGTTTCGTAGCCCTTGCCCGGACCGAGCAGGCCGAAGCTCAGGATGACGGGACCGGGCGCCAGGCCGAGGGCCGGCTTGATCGTGTCGGGCTCGACCAGCGGCAGGCTCGGGACGCCGTGGGGCACGACGTCGAGTCGGTTCGGGGCGATGCCATAGGCACGGGTCAGCAGCCGCGCGGCCGACTGCGACATCACCACGCTGGCCGCGCTCGCACCGATGAGGCCTATAAGGATCGCCCGCTGCCGGGCCGACGGGTTCTGTGGAACCGTGTGGAGCGTCGTCACCACCGGCTTGGTCAGGGCCGCCACGAAGTCCAGGACGAGCTCGCCGTCGTCACCGCCCCAGATGCCGTACTCGTGCTGAACCGAAACCACGCCCAGGCTGGAACGGTTAAGTTCGTGGGCGACCTTGAGGTAGTCGGCCGGGACGTCGCGCCTGATCCGGTGGCGCACCTCGGAGGGGTAGAGGTCGGTGTCGCCCGGAGCATGGAGCGCCGCGATTTCGTACTCGCCGGTAGCGCCCGCCAGGTCGCGCGTGAAAGTGGCGATCCCGCAACGGCGTGGCGGGTACGTCGCAACGTAGACGGTTCGGCCGGCCATGGCCTGGAACGTCACCGGTGGCTTCCTTCGACGGCGCTCGAAACGGAACCATGCGTTTCGTAGTCCCTCTGCTCCTCGATGGTCCGTTCGGCAAGTGGTTCGGCCTCGAGTCGCTCGTCCGGGATAGGTAAGCGGCTCTCGACCGAGCGGCCGTAGGTGCCGAGCGCGATGCGCCCCTCGGCGCGACCGACCGCGGCGAGCTGCTCGCGCAGGTCGGCAGCGAGGGCGACCGAGACCGCTTCCGAGTCGAGTTCGCTGGCGGCGTCCTGGGACTCACCCGTCTGCTGGCGTTGGAGAGACCCATCGGCGCGGATCTGGCCGACCTGCTCCACCAGCAAGGCCTCGATTCGCGTTCGCTCGCGGGCAACGAGTTCACGGGCGCGGCGCTCGTTCACGATGACCTCCTGGGCCGGATCGATTTGGCTGCTCGCTCGACGCCGGAGTGATCTCTCGACTCGGGGAGAGCGCTTCCGCGGCGCTCCGGGGTTCGGGGTGGGTTCGCGCTCCAAATCGGAGCGTGGATCGGACAGACAGGCCTTTACGTTCGCTCACCAGCGTGCGGCTCGCGCGTGACTTCGTCATTACGTCTTGTCATCGCGGTCTACTCGCCCACAACTCGCACTGGACCTTGGGCCGCAGCCCAAGCGACCAACTCGTGAAGAGCGGCATCGATCGACTCACTCGTCCGACATCGCGAAATCATCGCCGGCATGAGTTCGATTTCGTCGCCCCGCCGCCTCAGATACATCTATCGTTAGACGACGACGGCCACGCGCTCGGCCACTTTGGAGGTACATATGACCGCAACTGGCGCATCACCTATCCCCGCCGATCGCGCCTTCGGCCTGTTCCGCTGGAACGCCGTTCTGGCGGTGCTCCATTTCGTGCAGTTCGCCGCGATTCTGGCTCTGTCGTTTGCGAAGAGCCCGGTCGTGACGTCGCCTGTGGTCAGCACCTACCTGCACTTCGATAACGCGACCAGCCACCTCATCACCGCGCAGCGCCACATCTGGGATCTGCCCATCGGGCCGGCCGTGGCCCTGTTCTTCCTCATGAGCGCCATTGCGCACTTCAGCATGGCCTTCCCGGCCAGGCGCTGGTACGAGGCTCATCTCGCTCGCGGCCAGAACCCGATCCGCTGGGTCGAGTACTCGTTCAGCTCGAGCGTGATGATCGTGGTCATCGCGGCCCTGGCGGGCGTCCAGGAAGTGGGCACGCTGATTGCCATCTTCGGCGTGAACGCGGCCATGATCCTGTTCGGCTGGAGCATGGAGATCGCCAACGAGGGTCGCGAGCGGCCGCAGTGGCTGCACTACATATTCGGCTGCATCGCCGGGGTCGTTCCGTGGCTTGTCATCTTCGTCACGATCCTGATCTCTGCCACGGAGCCCAACTCGGCCCCCATCCCTGGTTTCGTCATTGCCATATTCGTGACCCTCTTCATCAGCTTCAACGTCTTCGCGATCAACCAGGTCCTGCAGTATCGGAAGGTCGGCCGTTGGCGCGACTACCTATACGGCGAGCGCGCATACATGCTCTTCAGCCTTGTCGCGAAGTCCCTCCTGGCCTGGCAGGTCTTCTTCGGCACGTTGCGGCCGTAGGTCGGCGTTGCCCGTCATGGAGCCGGTCCGAGTAGTGGTGGACGACCTGATGCAGCACGGCTACGTCTATTACCGGACCGATCCCGTCGGTGAGAGCTTCGACCCCGGGTTCGCTCCGGAGCTATCGCCTTCCCAGATGCTCGCTCTGGGCGTCTTCGGGGGGAAGTACATGACCGACTGCCGGGCCGAGTTCCCGGCCGAATGGTTCGCGACGGCCAGACTCAGCCCGACTAGGAGCGACCCGGCCGTCAATTTCTTCGGCGTCCATGCTTCCACGTCGCTTGCGTACTGGCGCGCCAGGGGCTGGATCTACCCCGAGGATCCGCGCGGCTGGTTCCAGTGGTACTGCCGGTATCACATGGGCCGACGCTGCCCCGACGACACCCGCCAGATCAGGCGCTGGAAGGCGATGTCCCGCCACGTCGCGCAGCTGCGCAAGCATTGCCTTCCGGGCGACGTGGGCTGCCGTATTCGCCAGAGGCAGGCGCTACTCCAATGGGCCTACGACAGCCGCAATATCTAGACGACATCGGCCCAGGCCGAGAAGGGGGCATTGAGGCATCACAGCGAGACGACGCAATTGCGGCCGGCATCCTTGGCCATGTAGAGCCCGGTATCGGCTCTGCCGAGAAGGGCGTCAACCGTTGGCTCGGCACTATTCAGCACGGCGCAACCAGCGCTCACGGTGGCTCGCATTGGCCGCCCGCCGGCATCCTTGACCGTGCGCGCCTCGAAATCCCTGCGAACCTCCTCCGCCAGACGGTTGGCCTCCGCCAGGCCGCAGTCTTCGAGTATCGCGACAAACTCCTCGCCGCCGTAGCGCGCGACGATATCGGCCGAGCGCAGCCGGTCCTTCAGAATCTGTGCGAATTCGCGCAGGAGGGCGTCGCCCGCCAGATGTCCATGGAGGCGGTTGAACTCCCCGAAGTTGTCCAGATCGAACATGACCGCGGCAAGCTGGCCCGCAGGTGCGCGTCGCTTGAAACGAGCGATGGCGAGCTCGAGCGCTACGTCGAGATGGCGACGGTTGTACAGGCCGGTCAAACCGTCGCGGATTGCGAGCGCCGAAATCTCTTCGACGAGTTCCGCGTTGGTGAGCGCCAGCGTCGCGTGCGAGCCGAGCAGAGTGATCACCTCGCACTCGGCCTGGCTGAATGTGGGGGCGGTATCCGAACGGACGATCGCGATCACGCCGACCACGATTCCTTCACGGACGAGTGGCACGGCGATCGATCGGACCGATGTGGCGACTGTGTAGTTCTGCAACGATGGGGTCATCTCGGACCGCGGAGTCACATCGGTGAAGATCGGGATACGTTCGCTGATCGCGCGACCGGATATTCCGATGCCGGGTTCTATGATCCCTCCCACGGCGCCCTGGTCGAGTCCATTGGTGGCGCTGATGCGGTAGTGCCCAGTCTTCTTGTCCAGCATGGTCAGTACAACCGCGTCCGCGGGAACGACGGCGCTTACGCCATCGACAATAGCCGCGACAAGGTGCGCGGTGCCCTGGATCGCATTGATGGAGACCGCAAACTCAGACAGCGCGGCGAATAGGCACGTGCGATCACGCAGGGCTTGTTCGGCACTTC
>Ga0182019_10000620_pt1 | contig 17392 bp, 10 predicted proteins | sample 812E2MmetaG_FD_120483 | JGI IMG/M metagenome (GOLD analysis project Ga0182019, IMG submission 120483) | Permafrost microbial communities from Stordalen Mire, Sweden - 812E2M metaG | ecosystem: Environmental > Terrestrial > Soil > Wetlands > Permafrost | place: Sweden: Stordalen | collected...
ATTACTTTAGCTTGGCGTGGGGACCGCCGGCAGGATAGCATGTCGGGGTGATTGGATGGCTTGGTGATCTTCTTCGTTTCTGGTGGGGCCTGCTCTACTGGAACACCCGCAAGAGTTTCTTCCGCCTGCGCCGCGACCGGGCCCGCGGTCCCTGCCAGAACCCCAGCGATTCCGGCCGTGCCGGGGAAACCGGCTGCGATGCGCTGAACGATTGGCACCAGCCCGCGCGCTTTCGCCGCGTGTGTCCGTTGTTGGTCGCCACGCCCGCCGGGCTGCGCTGCTCGGTGGACGCGAAGGACGTGCGCCCATTCTGGCAGCGCGCCGCCGCCTACTACCTTGGCGCGTTGGCCGGAATCTACCTCGCGGTCGCGCTTGGTGCCTTCGCCTTCTTCCGCCTCATCGGCTACCCCCTTTCGCCGCTCACGCTGGCCTGGCCGCCGCGCTGGCCTGAATTGCGCCTCGCACGCAGCGAATATTTTGTGACCAAGGCCCAGCGCGCGCTCGAAGCGCATCGCATCAACGAAGCCATCCTTTCGCTCGATCTCGCCTTCCGCAACAACCCGCGCAACTACGAGGCCGGTTTCCAATTCGCGCAACTGACGTCGCCCGGCCAGCCGGAACTGGCCGATCCGGTCTTCGCCCTCCTCATGCGCGAACATCCGGACCGGCGCGCCACGACTGGCGAGGCTTGGTTCCGGTTTCTGCTGGTGCACGGCCGGTTCGCGCGCATCGCGGAACTCGCCGCGGCGCGTCTGCTGGATGACGCCCAGCAGAGGCCCGTGTGGCTGCACGCCCTGTTCTTTGCCACCCGCCAAACCGGCGATGACCAACCCCTCCGCGCGCTCGTCGCCAAGCCTCCGGCCGGCCTCGAGCCGATCTATGTCGCCCTGATCAACTCCGAGCTGCTCATCCGCCAGGGCCAGGGACTCCAATTGCTTCCCGGGCTGACGGCCGAACTGCCCGCTGCCGCCGGCTTCTATGGCCCGTATTACCAGGTGAGCCGCCTCGGCACCCTCGGACGCTATGCCGATGCCCTGGCGCTGCTCAATCGTTACGCCGCGGGCAAACGCCTTCCCGAGGCCGACGAGTTTCAGCTTCGCCTCGACATCATGGCGGGGCTCGGCCGGCAGGATCTGTTGCGCACGCGCTTGGAACAGGCTCCCATCAACGCCCGCGAACTCGAACTGGTGAGTATCCACCTGGTGCGCCATCCGAACTCCGCGGTGCTGGCAGCCCTTGGGCAATGCGTCTTGCGTTCCCGGCTGCCGGCCGACGCGTCGACCTACCCGGCCTTCGCTGCGCTTTTCGTGGCCTGCGGGGTGGCGGGAGACTGGGACCAGATGCACGCCACCGGCATCCGCCTCAAGGAGATTGCTGGGTCCCGCATGTCGCGGCTCGAAGCGATCGAAGTGTTTTTCCAACAGAAGCCAGTCTCCGGAATTGAGAATATCTTGCCGATGGTGCCCGCGCTGCCGCTGGATCTGATCTACTCGCTTTTTGACCGCTATGGCGAATCCCGGCCCGCCGTCACGATTGCGACTGCTCCGGCGCCATGATCGCACCGTCTAGCCCCGGCCAGACATCTGAGTCGGAACAAATCATCTGTAGGAAGCGCGCTCGCGCGCGACCTGTCCTCCGTCCTGTCCGCCATAGGCCTGGCGGCGGCGGAAGGCTAGGCGAAGAAGGATGGCAGAGAGGAAATCGCCCGCCCCTCGACACGCTCGGGGCCCTGAGCCTGTCGAACGGGCAAGCGGGCTTCCTACATCATTCACCGAACAGTTCAATTTCCTCGGATGACGACCACGGTCCGACTGCATGAATCCGGCTGAGAAATCCAGATCCGTTGAGCCACCAGGTGTGCCCCCCGAAGTGCGCGCGCTGGTGGTGCTGAACATCGGATTGCTGGGCGGGCTCGCACTCGCGCTCACCGGATATTTGTGGCCGCAATGGCTGCACGACCCCGACCTTTCGCATGGGCTCTTTATGCCGGTCGTGTGCGCATATCTACTTTGGGAGAGCAAACGCAGCGGGGTGCCGCGGTATCCCCGGCCAGGCGTGCTGACGTTGACCGCCACCTTTCTCCTGGCAGGCATCGCGCTCGCCGGCCTGGCCGCCGCCGGCCTGTTTGCCGTTTCCCTGGGCTGGTCGCTCAGCCTCGTTGGATTCACGCTGTCGGCAGCGTTTGCCACTGCTCTTCTGGCTGGGTTCGTTGCCCTCTCGGCGGAACCGCTGCGGATCATCCCACTCAACTGGACGACGTTTTCCGTCGCTGCGTTGTGGTTGCTGGCTGCGCCGATGCCTCCGGGCACCTACTCGATGCTCACTCTGCGACTCCAGATGTGGGTCACGGGGAGCGTGATGGCCGCCCTGAATATCCTGGGCGTGGCGGCGCGCCAGCACGGAAATCTGATCGAGCTCGCAAATTCCACCGTGGGCGTCGAGGAGGCCTGCAGCGGAATTCGCAGTCTCATCTCATGCGTCTATGCCGGCTTCTTCTTCTCGGCCCTTCTCGTCCGTCGCCCCTGGGCCCGGGTGATCCTGCTGGCCGTCGCGGCGCCGCTGGCCATCGGCATGAATTTCGTCCGCTCGCTCGCGCTGACCCTGCTGGCCAACGCCGGCACCAACATCAGTGGCTTCTGGCACGATGCGACGGGCTATGCGATTCTCGGCGTCACCGCTGCTGCGCTGGCCGGCCTGGCCTTGCTGCTCGGCTCCGGTCGGCCCGGCGCCGCCCAATTGCCGCCGGCACTGGCGGCCCGCCGGGGTTCCCAGCCGGCTTTGCTGGTGGGCCAGGCCGGGCTGGCCGCGACGCTTCTGTTGGGTGCCGCGCTCACGATTTTCTTTGTACTGCACACCCGGCCCGCCGGCCGGACCGCCCGGCCAGCACCCGATCTCGCCGCAATTCTGCCGGCAGCGCCCACCGGTTGGACGGTCGCGACCAGCGCTGACCTGTATCGGTTCACCGACACCCTGCAAACCAACCATCTTTTCCAGCGGACCTATTACCGGGGAACGGCGGACGACTTCACGCAAGTGACGGTCTACCTTGCCTATTGGCCGCCCGGCCAGGCCTCCGTAAGCACGGTCGCCCTACATACTCCCGATGCCTGCTGGCCCGGAGCCGGCTGGCAGCCGGTGGCCGCAGCGGCAGCGCGCTTTGCGCCCGCGGTCGCCGGACGCACCTTGCCAGCCGCGGAATCTCGGCTGTTCACGAGCAGCGACATGACGCAGTACGTCTGGTTCTGGCACCTCTATGATGGGGTGTCCATCACCCCGCGCGATCCGCGATCGCCCCGCGAGCTTCTGGCCATCGCATGGCGCTATGGCTTTCGCCCGACCGGCGAGCAACTCTTTGTGCGGGTTTCGAGCAACCGGCCCTGGAACGCGATCGCTGGCGAACCTTTGCTGGCCGAAATCTTCAATCACTTGCACGCCTTCGGGCTTTGACCAATCTTATGCCTTTGCGCGTCACCCGGCAGGAAAGAAGGGTCCTCACCGTGCTTGCGGTCTTGCTGGTGCTGGGCCTGCTCGGACTGGTGCTTTTATGAACTCAATATTCCGGCCGGCGACCGACATTTTTGGAGCAAGCTCCGGGGCGATTGCGCACGATCCTCTATGTCCTGCTTCCTCCATTGTCAGTTTCGTGGCACGGATTTCCCGACCCGTGTTCGACCGATGTTCCCATTCCCCACGGGTCGGGAGACCCGTGCCACTCAGACGACACCGAAGCCCGATCAATGATGAGTGACGACGACACCAGCAGGCTCAGCCAGGCCGCCAGCGAACCGCCTTCGGTCCGGCGGGAAGGTGGCCCTTCCGGCCTGCTGGCTTGGTTGCCTTGGATCGCGACAGCCGTATTTGCAGCACTCACCGGTCTCCTCGTTCAGATTCACTACGCCACGCAGGCGGAGCTCGTCACGCTGCGCGAGCAGACGGCCCTGGCCGGGATTGAGCTCAGGAGCCTCCAGCAGCGAGTCGAGGCCGAACATATCTTGTCAGTCCGGCGCGTCGCCGACTTGGTCTCGGAGCAGCACGCGCAGGCCCGGCCCGGCGTCGAGATTGTTCCCCTCGGGCCCCGGGTGGACGGAACACCGTTGTCCATGGCGGTCGCCGTCTGGAGTCCCGGCCTGCAGGATGGAGAATTGGTAGTCTTCAGGCTTCCGGATCCGGGGCCGGACAGGACCTACCAGCTCTGGATCACCGACCCGAAGAATCCTGTTCCGGCCAGCGCGGGGGCGTTTACCGTCGACCCGGCCGCGACCAACATCCGCGTTCATTTCAAAACCGACCGGCCCGTTTCGGTCGACGCTGCTTTTGCCATCAGCGTCGAACGCACGGGAGGAGTAAAGGGTATCGAAGGTCCCATCGTTCTCTCAAGCCAGTAGACGCAGCCGCTCCAGGCCAAGAAGCTCATGGTACTCTCACGATCGGCATTTTGTCCCCTGATTCGATCCGGTTTGCTTGGGCTTCTCGGATTGGCGCTTCCCGCGGCCAGCCGCGCGCAGAATGTCAACCTCGCGGTGGACGCGACCCAGGTGGTCCGCATCGTGGATGAACGCATCTTCGGCTTGAATGCCGTAATGTGGGACCCGCAGACGGCGTCGGCCCAAACCATCAGCCTGATGCAGGCAGCCGGCTTGCGCGTATTCCGGATTCCCGGCGGCTCGGCGTCCGACGCTTATGATTGGAGCACGAACAAGGGATACGCGAGTGCCGGGGTGCTCAATTCCTGGACCTGGTCCGCCGGATTCGACAAGTTCTCCCAGCTCATCCTCGGCGTTAGCAGCCAGGCTTTTGCCACCGTCAACTATGGCTCGGGCACGCCCGAACAGGCGGCCGCCTGGGTGGCGTGCGCCAACGCGAGTTCCTCCCTGCTCGGCAGCGGTTCCGATGTGAACCTCGGCGTCGATTCTGCGGGCGTGAATTGGAGGACGGCCGGCTATTGGTCCAGCCTCCGAGCCGCCGCCACGCTTCCGACCGACGACGGCCGCAATTTCCTCCGCGCCAGCCGTTCCAGCGCCATCGGGATCAAATACTGGGAGATTGGCAACGAGTGCTACGGTTCATGGGAGACTGACTATCACGCCGCCAAATGGGATCCGGTGACATATGCCACGTTGGCCAGGGACTACATCGCGAGAATGAAGGCGGTCGATCCCACCATCAAGATCGGTGTCGTGGCCCAGGTCGGCGAGGACACTCTCGATTCCCAGTCGCCACGTCACACTGTCACTAATCCGCGCACCGGCGCGACCCACCAGGGCTGGACTCCGGTGATGCTCATTACACTCAAAAGCCTCGGCGTGACACCGGACTTCCTCATCTATCATCGCTACGAGCAAACGCCGCTGCACGACACGACCCTGGCGAATGCCGAGTCCGACGCGACCCTGCTGCAGAAGGCGAAGACCTGGCCGAACGATGCCGCCGACCTGCGGCAGCAGCTGTCTGACTACTTCGGAGCCGTGGGGGCGGGCGTGGAGATCGACGTGACGGAAAACAACTCGGTCTATGCCTATCCGGGCAAGCAGACCACGAGTGTGGTCAACGGACTCTATTTGGCCGACAGCATTGGTAGTGTGCTGCAAACTGAATTTAACTCCCTCGTCTGGTGGGATCTGCGCAACGGCCAGGACAATACGCAGAACAACAGTTCCGCCTTGTATGGCTGGCGCCTTTATGGGGACTACGGCGTGCTCTCCACTCCATCCGGCTCTTCCACCTGGGGCTCGTCCACTTACTACGACCCCTACCCGACCTACTACATAATGAAGCTGTTGTCCCACTTTGCGCGGGGCGGTGACACCGTGGTGAAAGCGACGAGCAATAACACTCTCCTTTCAGGATTCGCGGCCCGGCGCATTGACGGTTCGCTCACCATACTCGTGCTCAACAAGAGTCCGGGAAGCACTTTCACCGTCAACCTCAGCCTGACCGGCTTCACCCCTCAGGCGACTGCGACGGTGTATGCCTACGGCATTCCGCAAGACGAGGCCGCGCGTACAGGGAGTGGGTCCGCAGACATTGCCACCTCCAGCCTGGGCACCGCCAGCACTGCCTTCACCGTCTCCGTTGCGCCGTACTCCGCCACCGTCCTTTCCCTTCAGCCTGCCGTCCCGATCGCTCCATCGATCTCGACGCAGCCCGGCGGCCAGACCGCGACGCCGGGCCAGAACGCCGGTTTTACCGTGGTCGCAAGCGGCAGCCCGCTGCCGAGTTTCCGGTGGCAGCGCCAGGCATCCGGGAGCTCCTCCTGGTCCAATCTGAGCGACACTGCCACCTACAGCGGCACCGGAACGGCCACCTTGACCGTGAACTCGGTCACGGCGGCGATGAACGGCGATGCGTTCCAATGCGTGATTACCAACGCCAGCGGCAGCATCACCACATCCCCGGCGACACTGGTCGTGGACACACCGCTGATAGTCTCCACGCTGGCCGGACAAGCCGGAACCAGCGGCAGCACCGACGGGACGGGCACCGGCGCGAGATTCTTCAGCCCTTCCGATGTCGCTGTTGACAGCGCCGGCAATTTCTTTGTCGCCGACACGGATAACCATTTGATCCGAAAGGCCACTCCCGCCGGGGTTGTCACCACGCTGGCCGGTCGCGCCGGTACCACTGGCAGCGCTGACGGCACCGGCACTGCCGCCATGTTTAAACGTCCATCAGGCGTAGCGGTCGACACCCTCGGCAATGTCTATGTCGCCGACACTGACAATCACACGGTACGGAAGGTTACTCCGGCCGGGGTAGTCACCACGCTCGCCGGTCGCGCGGGAACCTACGGCAGCGCCGATGGCATCGGCACCGCCGCCACATTTTTCAGCCCGTCGGGCATCGCCGTCGATAACTCCGGGACTCTTTTTGTCGCCGATTCATTGAACCACACGATACGGAAGGTCGCTCCGGCGGGAGCGGTCACCACCATCGCTGGCACCGCCGGCGCGTTCGGCACGCTGGATGGCACCGGCGCGGCTGCGCGATTCCACGGGCCCCAGGGACTGGTCGTCGATTCATCCGGAAACCTTTACGTTGCCGACACCAACAATTCCACCATTCGCAAAGTCGTCGCCGCCACCAGTGTCGTGACCACGGTGGCCGGGCAGCCCGGGACTCCCGGCAGCACCGACGGGACCAGCAGCCAGGCACGGTTTTACTACCCGTCGGCTCTGGCCTTGGACGGAATGGGCAATCTATATGTCGCCGACACCGATAATGACACTCTCCGCCAGATCAGTTCGACTGGCGCCGTCAGCACGATGGCGGGCATGGCCGGAATCATCGGCAGCACGGACGGCACGGGATCGGCGGTCCGCTTCAATTACCCAACCGGCATAGCGGTGGATGGTTCAGGCAATGTATATGTCGCCGATACCAACAACCACACCATCCGCGTCGGCGGATTCCCGACTGCTCCGATCATCACGGCACAGCCCTCAAGCCAGACCGTGACAGCCGGAGCCAATGTCCAGTTTTCGGTGACTGCCACGGGCCGCCCCGCGCCGACCTACCAATGGAACTTCAATGGCACGGCGATCAGCGGGGCCACCAGCGCCACCCTGAGTCTAGCCAGCGTCCAATCCTCCAGCGCCGGCACGTATACCGTTAACGTCACCAACAGCGCGGGTACCGTCACCAGCGGTCAGGCGACGCTGACGGTCAACGTCGTTAGCGCTGGTCCGTCCGGCGGAGGTGGTGGTGGCGGCGCGATCGAGACATGGCTTGTGGCTGTGCTTGCCCTAATGTGGGCGGCGCGCTCTGGCGTCCGCCGAAGTTGATCGGCAAACCAGATCTGATCCTGGGCCGGTTCTCGACGGCATCCAGCACCATCAACGGCTGGAGTGTGCCTTCGAGTGATACTCCGCTAAGGGGGTTCGCCCCTACTGAGATTCACCGAATGGCATGACAACTGTCATCGCGGGTCCGGCGAAGTCAGACTGGCGATCCAACTGGATGGATTGCTTCGTCGCTCCGCTCCTCGCAATGACGGTTTTTGTCACTTCTCCGGGCAATTAACCCTGCCGATCGGCTGATTCTCCGATTTGCAGAGCTAATCCGGCAGGGGCGGTTGCATCTTGCTTGATTCTTGTCACTTGTAAGGCTGTTAGAAGACTAATTCATCGATGATTCTAAGACCTAAGGTTCGCGGTTTCGTTTGCGTGACCGCCCATCCGGTTGGCTGTGCTGCCTACATCCAGGAGCAAATCGACTACGTTAAGCGCCAGGGGACCATCAAGGACGGTCCGAAAAAGGTCCTGGTGATCGGCGCTTCCACCGGTTACGGACTCGCCTCACGCATCACGGCGGCCTTCGGTGCCAATGCCGCCACCTTCGGAGTGTTCTATGATCGCCCCTCCGAGGAAGGCCGCCCCGCCACGCCGGGCTGGTACAACACCATCGCGTTCGAGCGCGCCGCCAAAACCGCCGGTCTCTACGCCAAGAGTGTCAATGGCGATGCGTTCTCCGATGATATCAAGCGGCAGGTCATCGCGCTCATCAAGGCCGGGCTCGGACCGGTCGACCTCGTGGTTTACAGCGTGGCCTCGCCACGCAGAGTCCATCCCAAGACCGGTGTCGTTCACAGGTCTGTCCTCAAGCCGGTTAGTCAGACTTACACGAACAAGACGGTCGACACCGATCTCGGGGTGGTCAGCGACATCACGATCGAGCCGGCCACCGAAGAAGAAATCGCCGACACGGTTGCCGTGATGGGTGGCGAAGACTGGGAGATGTGGATGCAGGCGCTTGACGCGGCCGGGCTCCTGGCTCCAGGCGCGACCGCGGTTTCCTATTCTTATCTTGGGCCCGAGGTTACCTGGCCCATCTATCGCAATGGCACGATTGGGCTGGCCAAGAACGACCTGGAACGCGCCGCGCGCCGCATCGATGCAATGCTCAAAGCCAAAGGGTATGGTCGCGCTTTCATTTCGATCAACAAGGCTCTCGTCACCCAGGCCAGCTCGGCGATCCCGGTCGTGCCGCTCTACATTTCGGTCCTCTACAAGATCATGAAAGCCCAGGGCACTCATGAGGGCTGCATCGAGCAGATGCAGCGGCTCTTCGCCACCCAGATGTACAACGGTTCCGCCCTGAACTTTGACGAAGGGGGCCGGGTGCGCCTTGACGATCTTGAAATGCGGCCCGAAGTGCAGAGGCAGATTACGGAGATCTGGCCGCAGGTCACCACGGAAAGCCTCCGGTCATTGACTGACATCGACGGCTATCGCGTCGAGTTCCTGAAGCTCTTCGGTTTTGGTCTGGCCGGCGTGGATTACGAGGCTGACGTGGAACCTCATATACTGTTCTGAGCCGCCTCGGATCTCGGTTCGAACAACGCGTTTCCCATCCGCACCCGCGTCATGCGCGCCGTCATCCAGCGAGTTTCTTCCGCCAACGTGAGAGCCGGCGGGGAAGTCTCCGGCGAGATTGGCGCCGGTCTGCTCGTCCTGCTCGGTGTGGCAAAAGATGATACCCCTGCCGACTGCTCCTGGCTCGCCGGGAAGATCGCGAAACTGCGCGTTTTCCCCGATGAAAATGGTCAGATGAACCGGGCCGTCACTGACATCGACGGCGGGATTCTCGTGGTAAGCCAATTCACCTTGCACGCCAGCGTTCGCAAGGGCTCCCGCCCCTCGTTCAACGATGCGGCCAAGACCGAGCTCGCCGGATCGCTTTACGAGGAGTTCATCCTTCAGTTGCAGACGGCCCTTGGACGGCGCGTCCAAACCGGCAAGTTCGGCGCGCTCATGAAGATCGCCCTCGTCAATGACGGCCCGGTCACCATCCTGATCGATACCAAGGTCCGGGATTGATCCGCAGTGGCTTGCGCGAGTTTCGAGAAGAATTGGATTGCCCGACGCTGGCCGGTGTGACGCCAAGAACAGCCTGCACTCCTGGTTTGCCTTCCCTTCCCGCCCTCCTTCACTCGACATCTCTCACAAAGAGTCCACTTTTCGGCCCCCATCAAGGATTCCTCATGGAAACTACCGCTGAATCGACTCCACGCGAAACCCTCCGAACCCTTCCGGGCGATGATGTGCGTCAGATCATGTGGCGGTTCAAAGACCGTTACGATCTCCAGATGCTGGTCCAGTCTTCGCGTTCCGTGGCCCGCGGAATCGTCGCCCACCTGGTGGCGGACGGAGCGCGCAACAGCCACGAGTGGACCCCGCAAAAGGCCCAGTTGTTGAAAGCATTTGATGAGGCCGGCATCACGACCTGTTTCATGGATCCCCAGCAGGGCGGATTTATCGAGGGACCCAAGAACCTCGCCCTGTCCCTCGTCGCACTGGAGTTATCGTGGGTGGATGCCGGCGCTGCGACGTGCAGCCTGGCAGGCAATCTCGCCCTGTCACCCATCCACGAGCGCGGCACGCCCGAACAGCGCAACTACTACATGAGCCGGTGTGTGCCTCCGCAGCCCGGCGAGCAGCGAACGATCTGGCGCGGCGCGTTCAGCCTGACGGAACCGTTGCCTTACGTCGGGGTTGAGACCGGACTCCTGAGCGGCAAGGTCCGCTTGGTGGAATCCCAGCCTGGCGAGGAGCCCATGCTCCAGGTGGAAAAGCGCGGTCGCTTTATCACGAACATGGGCTTCGCCAATTTCACAACGGCCGCGGTCGACAGCGACGATCCGCGGATCAAGGGCAGCTGCATCGTGATCCTCGAGGAGACCGATGCCGGGGTTTACGATCGCGGTGTGCCGACCCGCAAACTGGTGCACCAGCTTTCCTCCACCCGCGACCCCGTGTTCAGCCTGCGCGTGCCCGCCAGCCGGATCATCGGTGGCTATACGGTGAAAGACGGCGTGATCATCCCGAACTACAGCCACGGCGAGATCATTGAGGCGGTGTTCAAGCGCACCCGCGTAGGCGTGGGGATCATGACTGCGGCGAAGCTACTGTCCGCAGTCGAGCCCGTCATTCGGTATCATCGCAACCGCTTCCGCGGCGGCCAGAGCGTGAGCCCAGGCACGCCCCGGTATGACATGGGGCTGCAGCAAAAGGAGGATACGCTCCAGCGGCTCGTCGATGTCTGGGCCACTGGCGAAGCGGCCGCCTCGCTCGGCTTTGCCGCGGCGCGGCTCTTTGACCAGCTCGATCCAATCGAGAAACTCAAGGATCGGAAGTTTGCAGAGATGGGGGTCACCACCGGCACGGCCCAGATGAAGACGTTTCGGCGGCTGCAGAAGGACGCGGTGGATTTCGTCGGGCTTGACGCGATGCCGGCCGCCGAGCGCGACCCGGAGCGTCATGCCGCCCTAAAGACCGAGGTCTTGGTCCAGTATCTCATTCTCGATTCCCAGGCCAACGTCCTTTGCCCCGCCACCAAGCTTTGGAACACCGGACACGGCGCGAACCTGATGCGCGAAGCGGTCAGCCTGGTCGGTGGTTACGGCATCACCGAGGACTGCCCGGGATTCCTTGGGCACAAATGGATGGACGCGCAACTCGAGGCCACCTACGAGGGCCCCGAAGCCGTCCAGCGGCGTCAGCTTACGGTGACCATGACAAACGAGGTCTTCCTGGCCGTCTTCCGATCGTGGATCGCCGAGATGCGCAAAATTGCCGCCGCCCGGCCAGGCACTGGCGCCTGCACGCTGGCCACCGGCATGGAACTTTGGCTCTGGACGCTGGAGCATCTGCAGAAGACCGCCGATGCGCTCGGCACCAAGCTTTACTCCGGCAACCGGCAGGGGGTGACCTTCCCGATGACCGATGCGCTGTGCTGGCTGCTGGCCGCGCGCTTCCAGATTCTCGATGTACTCGAACTGGAGGCCAAGGGCCCGGAGCACCTCGTCGCCGCTGAGGGCCTGAACGGTCTGGTCAATTTCTTCACCGATCTCTGCGCGGTGCAGGCTGCGGCAGCCGCTGGCGAAGCCGCCCGCATCTGCGCCGAACTCGTCTACGGCTACAACGAACTGCCCGCCTGCACCGACGAGAACTGCACCTGCGGCAAAGCGGATCAATCCGGAGCGGCGGCCGCCGTGATGGAGCCGTTCATTTACCTCCGGATGAAACTCGACGCCAGTCTGTCCGGCGCGCGACTGGCCAAGGACCGCGCGGCCGAGGCCCTGGCCAAGGTGATGATCCCCGAGGCGCTTGATTATCCGGCGTGAGGCCCAGAAGGAGACAGAAGTCAGGAGTCAGAATCTAGCGTGGACTTGCCACTGCTATCTGGATCTCACCTCCTGGATTCTGACTCCTGGCTCCTGACTTCTTCCTCCCGTCATGTCTTCCCCTGTTGACCGTCAGAGCATGTCCGTCGACATTGTGTGCGTCGGCTTCGGGCCGGCGATGGGCGGATTCCTCACCACGCTCTCGAAGAACCTCCTGAAGGAGGACGGCTCGCCCATGGTTGAAAGCCAGGCCGTGCCCGGGCTGCCGCCGCAGGTGATCTGCTACGAGCGCGCCGACGACATTGGTTTTGGCGTCTCCGGCGTGGTGACGCCGGGCCGCAGCATCAAGGCGAGTTACCCGCAGCTCGATCCGGCCCAGATTCCGATGGCCGTGCCGGTCAAACACGAGAGAATCGCGTACCTGCTCGACCCGATCGGCGCCAGCCGCCGGTCCGGCGCGTTGCGGCTGACCGATGCGATGATTCGCGGCTGCCGCTGGGCGCTGCCGTTCGAACACCACGCGTTGAATCTTCCCTGGGTGCCGCCGTTCCTGCGCAAACATGACGGCCTCGTGCTCTCGATGGGCCAGTTCATGCAGTGGGTCGGGGCACAGGTCATGAGCGCCGGCACCGTGCAGGTGTGGCCCTCCACCCCGGTGGCCAGCCCGCTCATCGACGGCGATAAGGTGGTCGGCGTGCGGCTCATTGACCAGGGCACCGATCTCCAGGGCAATCCGACCGATGGCTTCATGCCCGGCATGGACATTCGGGCCGCTCTGACCGTGGTCGGCGACGGACCGGTGGGAACCATTGGCCGCCAGCTCGACGAACGCTTCGGCCTGCCCACCGGCAATCATCAATATGACTGGGCCGTCGGCATGAAGATGGTGGTCGACCTCCCGGCTCATGCCGACCTCGAACCCGGCACAGTCTTCCACACCTTCGGTTACCCCGAGCCGGAGATCTTTGGATTCATGTACGTGCATCCGGGACGGATCGCGTCCCTCGGCCTCTTCGTGCCCTCCTGGTTCGATAATCCGGTCCGGACGTCCTATCGCTTCCTGCAGCATTGGATGATGCACCCGTACCTGTGGCGGCACCTGGAAGGCGGCACGCTGCGCTCGTGGGGCGCCAAAACCCTGCAGGAATCGGGCCGCCGTGGCGAACCGCACCTCGCGGGCAATGGTTATGCCCGTATCGGCGAAGGCTCCGGCAGCACCAATGTGCTCACCGGGTCCGGCGTCGACGAAGCCTGGGCCACGGGCACGCAGCTCGCCGAGGGCATTCTCGAGTTGTTGAAGGCCGGCCGGCCGTTCACGAAGGAGAATCTCGAGCAGGCCTACGTTCGTCGCCGCCGGGAAAGCTGGGTGGAGAAGGAAAGTCGCGTGGCGGAAAAGGCGCGCAATGGGTTCCAACGCGGCGTGGTGACCGGCCTCCTTGGCATGGGCTTTTCCGGATTGACGGGCGGTCGCGTGTCGCTACCCGGCCGGCCGATGCCGCCTCACCGGCGCCTGCCGGGCATCGCGGAGTATTACCGCGGAAAAATCCCCGCTGCCGAGATTGCCCGCCTGCAGGAGGACTGCCGGGCCAAGAATGTCGCGCTCCACGAGGTTCTGATGGACCGCGCCGGCTGGCCGCCGGTGCCCCTGGACGGCAAGCTCCTGGTGTCGCACCAGGATGCGCTTCTCCTGGGCGGGAAGGTCCAAGCGCCCGCCGGCTATGCCGACCACGTGGTGTTCGTCGACCACGGCACCTGCGTCCAATGCGACACCAAGATCTGCATCGACGCGTGTTCCGGCCAGGCCATCACCGCCGGTCCCAACGGCGTGCCGGCATTCGACCGGGAGAAATGTATCTATTGCGGCGCTTGTCTCTGGAACTGCTCGCAGCCGCGACCTGGCGATCCCGAGAAAACCAACGTCGAATTCCGCGCCGGCGCCGGAGGCCTTCACTCGGCGGAGAACTGATCGGGAATTGCGAGCCTCGAGTAGCGAGCCGGAGGCATTGCTGGCATAGGTCGTCTCTGATAGCGGCCCGCTGTCTTCTGTCTTCTGTCTTCTGTCTTCTGTCTCCTGGCTTCTGTCTCCTGGCTTCTGGCACCTTCCATCGTCCCCTCAGGGCGCTGGTGCCGCCACTGGCGTTGGCCGGGATTTGAAAACCGCGCCGAGGATCAAGGCGACCAACCCGCCGATGGCGAGGGCGCCGGCGGTGTGGAGCGCAGCGTCCATCACCGACTGCAACACTGCCATCACCAGTCCGGCCAATGCATCCAGAGTTGCCGTGGGAAATTCTGCAGGTAGGTGGGGAACGATGAAGTGCGCAAAGATCCATTTTCCGGCCGGGACGACCGGAAGCGCAAAGACCGCGCTCACCGCGCCGGCGATCAGGCAGGGAATCCCCCACCAAAACATCCAGCCGCGGAAGGAGCGCACGGCAAATACTGCGATCAACAGCAACAACGCCGCCGGCACCGCCGGACTCCACCAGGCAAGCCACTCCAGTTGAACGAGCTTGGTCCGCAGCTCCGCCAGTCTCCGGATTGTCGCGGTGGCCGCGTTGTCACCACTGATTTTCTCGAACACATTCACCGATTGAGGCAGCTGATCCGCCGCCCGTTGCATCATCGCGCGAAAGTCCTGCCGCACCCGCGGCATCGCCTCGGGCGGTGGACAGCACGCAATCGGAAACCCGCCGGCCGCTTGGAGCTGTGCCGCCGTGCACGGCGGTTTGGTTTGCAGTATCCGCACGTAAGTTTCCTCGGTCTCCGGAGCTGCCAATCGCCGTTTCAATTCTCCCAGCGGAACATTCACTACCGGAACGGCCGTATTGGAATGCAACCAGGCGAAAAACTGGTCCGCCGCCCCCTCGGCCTGCGGGCGCACATAGCTGGATGGCAGAACAGCGCCAACGATCATCTCCCAGTCCGTCCCAGACATCTGGTGGAGGAGGTCGACCAGCGAACTGTCGACCGCGCCGCCCTGGTTCGCCACAGCCCGGGCGCCCGCATCGATCGCGTGAGTGGCGGTATCCGCTGCCAAGACGGGCAACCGGTCATAGAGCCGCTCGCTTGCGAGCGCATCCTTGTAAACCTGCGGCTGGGTGAGCCGCCTGCTGGCGGCATGGAAAAAGATGATTGGAATCGTGCAGACGACGAAAACGAGCGCGCAGACGACCGCGAGAAATCGGGCGAGGAAGCGGAGCATGATTCAATTCCGCTACGCGAAAAAGCTTCGCGGGTCGAGACCGCGCTGCACCGATTCCGTTTCTGAGTCGTCGATTGCTACTCGCCTGTTCTTAGAGAACCGACTTGCAGGATGATCGCCCGCCGACTTCTACTGGCTACGCGCTACTCGCCATTCCTATGAGCATTCCCTACCAGATTGTCGTCTGCGGCAGCCTCGTGCCCGACCCGTTGCAGACGTTGGAGCCCGTGTCCAACCCCGCCGGGCCTGCGCTGAAAAACGAATTGATGCTGCCCGCGGTCTTGGATCCCTGGGCCGGCCACGCGCTCTTTGAGGCGGCGCATCTCGCGAAGCAGCATCCCGGGAGCAAGGTGTGGCTCGTCACGATTGGTCCGCGGGCGAAGCTCCAGCAGGTCATGATGATCGTGGCCCAGAAGGTCCCCTTCGAGCTGGTTGCACTCGATGGTCCGGCCAGCGGCTTCGCCGAGTCCGCGGAAATCGCCGCCGCGCTGGCCGAGGCCATCCAGGCAATTCCCGGATTGGACCGGTCGCGCCTGCTGCTTTTCGGCGGCTGGGAATCCGCCTCGCGGGGCGCCGGCACCACGATGCAAATGGTCGGCGAACGGCTCGGTATCACCGATCAATTCCAGGGAGTGGATCAACTCACGATCACCCCCGATGGATCGCTCCGGGTCCTCGAGCGCGTCGAAGGCGGCAAGCACCAAGTCTCCCTCTGCACGGGTCTTCCGGCGCTGCTGGGTTGGGCCACGGGCAATCTGCCTGAGCCGCCGAATAATCCGCAGGTGGGCATGCTCAACATGCGCACGGTGATGCCGGCGCTCCAGCGGGCCAAACCGGTCAAGATCGCGAACGACGGCGTGGCTTTCGCCAGCGTTGCGCTGCCGAAGCAGCGCCGCGACACCAGAATCGTCAAGGACCTCTCCACTGACGACATTGCCAGGGAAATCGTCGAATGGATTGGAAAGGACTAGCCCGAAGGAGCCAAACCGCAGGAGACAGGAGCTGGAATCCAGAATGAATCTCTGTTCTCACCGGACTCCGCGACCGCTCCAGACTGACTGCTCTGAACCCTCCCTCTTGGATTCTGACTCCTGACTTCTGCCTCCTGTCTCCTGACTTCTGACTCCTTCCCCCATGGAAACCATCCTCTTTCTCGCCCAGACCGAAGCTAACGGCTCGCTTGGCAAGGCCGCCCTCGAAGCCCTCAGCGCCGCCAAGGCTCTCGCCTCCGACTTGGCCGGATCCATTTTGATTGCCGGCCTCATCGGTGGCGACGTTCAGGTCGGTGCCAACCAGATTTCCAGCTGCGGGGCCGCGCGATTCGTCGCCGTGGCCGGCCCGGATTTCGTCCCGTCGCGCTACTCGACCGACCTCGTCGCCGCCGCGGCGCTCTGCACCGCTGCCAGCGCCACGATCATCGTCGCGCCCGCCACCTCGCGCTGGAACCGTGTGCTCGCGGGTGTCAGCCAGCGACTCGACGGACGCATCGACGCCCATGTGACCGGCACGGCCGTGGCCAATGGCCAGCCCGGCATCACGCGCTGGTACTATCGCCAGCGCATGGAAGCGGTGGTGCAGCGCACCCGGCGACCTTGGTTCATCCTGCTTGATCCGGGCTGCGGCGAGCCGTGGTCCGGTGCGGTCGGCACCGCCTCCGTCGAGCTCGTCTCCGCGGCACTCACCGATGCACAACGGCGCACGACGGTCGCCGGGATCCAGGCGCCCCCGGCGGACCAGCAAACCATCCGGCCCGATGCCAAGCTGCTCTTCGTCGCCGGTGCGGGCTGGACCAAGGCGCAGCCCGATGGCAAAGCGCATCCCGAGGAGGCGGAAACACTCATCCTCGGTTTCCTTGCCGCAACGAAGGCTTCCCTTGGCAGCTCCAAGTCATTGGTCGACCTGAGCGGGGAAGGCCACGCCGTGCTGAAGTTCATGACGCACCTGAATCAGGTCGGCCAGACGGGCTCGACGCCGCGCCATCCCAAGGGCCTTTCAACCTGCTGCCACGGCGAGGAACCTCACACCGTCGGTTGGCGATTCATCACCGAGCGCCGCGCGATCAACCTGAA
>Ga0182019_10000624_pt1 | contig 17322 bp, 12 predicted proteins | sample 812E2MmetaG_FD_120483 | JGI IMG/M metagenome (GOLD analysis project Ga0182019, IMG submission 120483) | Permafrost microbial communities from Stordalen Mire, Sweden - 812E2M metaG | ecosystem: Environmental > Terrestrial > Soil > Wetlands > Permafrost | place: Sweden: Stordalen | collected...
ATCGACTTTATCTATGCCACGAACGAGATATTTGCGGAACGGGGCATAAAACTTCCCCTGGAAGGGCAATCAACCACAACTCCCGAAACGCGCTATGCGAAAGGTCTGGCTTTACAAAGAGCAATTTTTGGCGGAGTGATTGATAAGATGAACGAATCATCGCCCAAAAATCAGGTTCACATCCAAAAGTTCTTATCTGCCAATTGTTTCGGCGATTATCTCACGCGAACCGGATTAGATGTCAAAACAAGGGAACTGTTGACCTACTCCATGCTCATCAGTATGGGTGGTACAGAATCTCAGGTAGAAGGACATATTCAAGGTAATGTGAATGTGGGTAATGATAAGGAAACGCTCCTTAGTGTCACAACCCAATTATTGCCCTACATCGGATATCCTCGAATGTTGAATGCCATCAAATGTTTGAATGAAGTTATTCCTGAGGATGATAAATAGGGTTACCAAAATAGATTGTATAACCCGGCTGGAAAAAAACAATTCCGATGAAGAGGCTTGGAGAGACGCAAGAAATTGCCAATGATGGTTGACAAATTCAATGAGAGCCTCAGGGCGTACTTTGAAGAAGGAGAAGCGGGAGAAAAGGGATTGCCCACAGTGAACCACATGGCTTCTCAACTTCAGCTATCGCCAAAGTACTTAAGCGATCTACTGAAGCAGGAAACAGGTAAGACCGCTTTGGAGTTGATTCATCTCTATATGATCTCTGAAGCCAAGAACCTGCTCATTGGCGGTGATCGAAGCATTTCCGAAATTGCATACCAGCTCGGGTTTGAAAACCCACCGTACTTTTCTCGCCTGTTTAAGAAAGAGGTTGGTATGAGTCCAAAGGAATACAAAAGCCACTCTCGCAATTAGTTCGATCTCCGGTCCAGCGGCCGTCTCCGGGTTGGATTTGCCAGCGTTTCGAACACTCTGTCTATATTCATGGCTGCAATATATGCAATGATGCATTTGCAGGTTAAGTAGGTTGAGAGATATCTCCTGTTGATGCTCGACATACATGCTGCGGACTTGCACTTTCCTGGGATCTCGTCCCGTGGTGCGGTTTCATGGAAAACTCGCGCTGAACGGTTTGATCACTTGAAAGTTGGGGCATAAGGAGGTACCTTCATCCGACATGAACACAAGCATCGTTTCTGAAACATCTCCGGATGATTGCCTCAACCGGATTCCCCGCGTCCTGCTTGCTGATCTTCCAACGCCGCTGCAGGATGTCCCGCGTCTTTCACAGACGTTCGGGTTCACAAGGCTCTTGGTCAAGCGAGACGACCAGACCGGACTTGCCATGGGGGGCAACAAGGCGAGGAAGCTCGAATATGACTTTGCGGCAATTCTGGAACAGGGATCCGACGTTGTCCTCACTGTGGGCGGCGCACAATCCAATCATGCGGTCATGACGGCGGCAGCAGCGAGAAGGACTGGTCTGGACGCTAAAATCGTTCTGGGCGGGCCGGGGCCCGGCGAGTATCAGGGGAATCTCCTCCTTGATGTCCTCTTCGGTGCGGAGATTCGCTATCTGAAAGACGACGACCGGAACGATCACCTTGCCTCGGCTATGGATGAATGGGCGGAAGAGCTTCGGCGGGAGGGGCGCAGGCCGAGCACACTTCCGGTGGGAGGATCAACGGGATTAGGCGCGCTCGGATACGTCCGCGCCATGCGGGAGCTTGCCGGCCAGCTTGGACCCGGTGCCTCACAAATCGTGATGGCGGTCGGCTCATGCGGGACGCTGGCAGGTGCGATTCTCGGTGCGCGGCTGTACATGCCCGAGGCCCGTGTCATTGGCATAAGCGTTTCCCGGTCCTCGGCGGAGATAACCCGGCGGACCGTCGAGATCGTTGAGGAGAGCGCGCGACTTCTGCAATGCGACATTTCGCTGAAGGAATCGGGAGTCGAGTCGTACGACTGTTACCATCACGAGTACGGCGTGGCGACAGATTCGGGGACGGAGGCGATTCTCTCCTGTGCGCGGCTCGAAGGAATACTCCTGGACCCCGTGTACACGGGGAAATCGATGGCGGGACTGCTCGACCTCAGACGCCGTCACATTCTCGATCCCGGAATTCCTACAGTTTTCATACACACGGGTGGGTTGCCGATTCTCTTTGCATTCGCGCCGGCCTTCAGGAGTCTTGCCCGGTGCACGATGATCCCCTCTCAGCCACGAAAGGAATCGGAGTGAATTTTCCCGCCCTCCATGTTCCGGCAATGCTGATTCCTGTTCTTCTGATGTTTGTCTCCGGATGCTGGTCCCAAACCAAAACGGGTCACCAGGAGGAGATTCCATCCCTGATCAAAGCGCTGGCCGATAGTGATGCTGCGGTTCGGGAACAGGCCGCGGAGAATCTGGGGAGAAGAGGACCCGAAGCGGAACAGGCAGTTCCTGCCCTGATCCTTTTGCTTTCGGATAAGGACCCGTTCGTCAACGGAAGGGCAGCTGATGCGCTGAGCAGGATCGGGGGGGGAAGCGTCCCCTCCCTTATCACAGCATTGAAGGAGGGGGAGACGAACGTCCGCTGGTGTGCTGCTGTCGCGATCGGGAAGATCGGCGCGGCCGCCGGTGGAGCGGTTTCCGCGCTTACCGGGGCGCTGCGCGACACTGATGACAACGTACGCTGGTCAGCCGCGGTGGCGCTCGGAGGATTGGGGACGCGCGCCCGTGAGGCGATTCCGTCTCTGATTGAGTGCCTTCATGACAGGGATGAAGATGTCCGGTGGGGCGCAGACATGGCCCTTGATGCAATTGATACCGGTCGGAGTTCACGGGCCAGGGATTGGCGCAGGTCGGTCGCGGCGATCGACAGCCTGACCCCCGTTCTGATGAAGGAACTTCACGTGCCGGGTGTTTCCATTGCCGTAATCCAGAACAGAGGAATCGTATGGTCCGGCGTCTACGGCGTCGCCGATGTCCGCCGGGGCACACCGGTAACGGGCGAGACCCTCTTTGAGGCTGCCTCAATGACAAAGCCGGTCTTTGCCTATACTGTGATGAAACTCGTCGATGAGGGGGGAATCGATCTTGACCGGCCGTTGTCAGATTATATGCAGGAGCGCACGCTTCCTGATCAGCCGCTGCGGGCCCTGATCACGGCCCGCATGGTTCTGTCGCACACGGCGGGCTTCCCGAACTGGCGGAAGGGTGAAGAAGAAAGGGACGGCCCGCTCCCGGTATATTTCAGACCGGGAACACGATTCAGTTACTCCGGGGAGGGGATCTACTATCTTCAGCGGATTATGGAAAGGATCACGGGCCAGCCAATTGCCGTGTTTGCACGGAAAACGCTCTTCGATCCACTGGGCATGAGCCGGACCAGCTATGTCTGGACGAAAAGCATGGACAGCTTGCTCGCCGCGGGCCACGCCGCCGACGGGACATTCCTGAGGAAAACGACATACACGCATGCAAACGCCGCGTACACCCTTTACACGACTGCGAGGGAGTACGCGGCATTTCTCGTTGAGATTCTGAAAATCGACAGATCCTCACCCTCTTCCGTCTCCGCGGCTTCGGTCGGGGCAATGCTCGCGCACCATGTCGCGGTCGATTCCCGGATGCCCGTTGGCCGGCCCGGACGGGCACGGGGCAACGCAGTATACTGGGGGCTTGGCTGGTCCGTGAACACCACGGAAGAAGGGGACATCGTTCACCACAGCGGTTCAAACAGATCCGGATTCCGGAGCTTCTGCCAGTTCTCACCCCTCCGGGGAAGCGGACTCGTTATCATGACCAATGGCGTCAGGGGAGACGAATTATGGGCCCGGCTCGTCGCGATGGCCGGGGACATCTGATCCCCCCCCTCCGGAACTGCCGGGGGATTGTTCACCGCTCCCCTGCCGTGAATTCGGCCCAGCGATATGATCCCCTGTCCTTGAGGAGCCCTTTCATCCAATCGAACTGAGGGTGTTCCGCGAGGAACGCCTCTGCGTGAAACGGCCGGCCGCACCCCGACCCCCAGCGGGCGGCAAAAGACATGTTCCTGGCCATTGTCGCATCGACAACTTTGGCGTCCACCGTGCCACCCGGTTCGAACGGCAACCCCGGGTCGAGTGAGTCACAGTCGCCGTGGGCACACAGGCACCGCCAGCTGAGCGCGGATCTGTGAAGATAGCTGTCATAGTGGTCCGCCTCAAATTCTTCCGCCAGCCCTGCCGTGATCTTTCCCTCGTGTATCTTCATGAGCTGTTTCCACCGGATCCGGCGCGAGACCCCCGATACCCGGATGTCCGTTTCGTGCTCGTCGGTTTCCAGTCGCAGGATCTCCCTGTTCTCCGCCACGTTCGAACCGCAGTAGTATCCATCCATGGTCCTCTCAAACCCGACGTACTTCAATCCGAGCTCGAGCCGTGCAATTTCGTTTGTCTTGACATCCCCCACGAGCCAGGCATTCGCGTATCCGCCGTTGTTCCCCTTTCGCATGATGTCGCACCACCCGTCGATCGAGGAGGCGTCCTGGGAAGCCCTGCGCATGCGGACAAATTCCGGCACCCCTGATTCATCGAATCCGCTGAAGTTCCCTATTGTCGTCTCGGCGCCGACGATTCCCCCGGCGGTGATGAAGAAGTCTGTCCCGCTGTGGATCCAGCCGGGGCTCGTCTGCATCAGTATCCGGTATCCCTTTTCGGGGACGATATCGAGGACCACGTACGGATCCGCGACAACGTAGGAGCACATGGTATTATGGCCCAGAACGATGCCGCCGTCCGCCGTCATCCGGCCCGTGGCAATGAAGCTGCTGCAGGATTGCTTCCTGGAATCGGGAGAGCGGAGGTCGAGTTTCTTTTTTTGTTCCGGCCACCAGTATCCCGAGAGCTCAACATAGGCGTTGTAGGTGACCATCTCCTCAACCGATGTCGTCAGACCTGCCGCCGCAAGCCCGTCACCGATTCCCCGTATCTCCTCGAGCAGTTCCCCGTCTATTCTGGGGAGAAACATTGGTCCCGCGTGTGTGACAAGCCAGGACCATGTCATGCCGCTTTCGTACTCCCATACCGCGCGGGTGATGCGGAGAGACTCCCGTATCTCGCTTGCCATCAGGTAACCGTGCTGGAAGCCCCTTGCCCTCGGTGATCCTTCGCAGTGAAGATAGACCCACCCCTCTTTTGCATGCCGGCCGGCGCGCGAAAGCCATGATGTCTGCTCCGCCGACAGGGATGCGGGGCCCGCGGCCGGAGCGGGAGGGCGTATCTCCTGCTGCGGGCTCTTCCGGCTGCACGTTGTCCAGAGCAGTACCGAGAGGAGCATAAACGCAATTAACATTCGTTTCATCGTGGGACCCCCGGTATGTCGTGTGACGGAGCGCGGACCGCGCAATGTACAGGAGGGAAGCCGTGGAGTCAAGTGGACGCCTTCGGAGAACACTGAGGGCGCAATGATTTGGGGGGAGATGAGCGCCGGCGGTAGACGGATGACAGAGACCCGTTGAAGGTCAGCACGGGCGACATCAGTGGATGATATCAAACAGGCCAGATTATCAGATTTAGCATGATATTATCCTGATTTCCACGTTTCCCTCATCAGGGCCTGGAACACATCCTCCGCACCCGGGCAGACGCGTTCCGAAAACTCCGGAGAACTCCGGATTCTTCCGGGTCTTTCACTTGACATTCACAATTGCCCGGGGTATATTCGCCGCGAGAAGGTTTTCTCAGCCCGGCCATCTCATGGGAACCTTTTTTCATTTATGACAACCCCACTCGTCGATCTCTTCCTCGAATCTGTTGCCGTCGATGCGGTCTCGCTCCATGAGGCTCCGGTTGTCCGTTTCATCCGCGAGAAACTCTCCGGGCTCCCCATCCGGATCGTGCAGGATGACACAGGTCAGATCGTCGGCGGGGAGACCGGCAACATCTTCTGCATCCCCCCGTCCTTTGATCCTTCGCGGCCGTCCGTTGCGCTTCTTGCGCACATGGACACACCGCGGTCGACCGCCCATGTCCGCCCGGTGCTGAGTGATTCCCGTATCACAAGCGACGGCACGACCGTGCTGGGGGTCGACAACCGGGCCGGCCTCTCCGTTCTGCTCCATGTGCTTGCCGGCCACGTCCGGCGCAATCGTGCAGGAAACTTCGTTGTCGTCTTCACATTCGGGGAGGAAGAGGGCCTGTACGGCTCGAAACACGTGGATCTGCAGCCTTACAATGTGAAAATGTGTTTTGTGTTCGACTGTTCGAGGCGGCCGGGTGCGTTCATTCAGTCGGCCGTGGGCTGCTCGCTCTACACGGCGACGTTTCACGGCACCTCGTCGCATGCGGGAGTCGCGCCGGAAAAAGGTGTGAACGCGATTCAGATTGCTGCCCGGGCGCTCGTTGACGTCCCGCTGGGTCGCCTGGGTCCGACAATGACCGCCAATGTCGGGATGATCGGGGGCGGGGAGGCGACGAATATCGTCCCGGATACGTGCAGGATCGACGGTGAGGTTCGTGAGTTCAGCCAGCGCGCGATCGACGAGTATCTTGCCGCCTTGGAAGCCGGATTCAGCGGTGTCGCGCGCACAAACGGCGGCACGGTCACATTCCAATCCCGGGTCGATTTTCCGCCGTTCGTTCTGGATCCGGCAAGCGACGTCTTCCGTATGATCGCGGAAACGCTGACATCCCTCGGACTGACGCCGGAGCCCCTCCAGTACCTGGGGGGAAGCGACGCGAACATGCTCAATGCCAAAGGCACTCCGGCGGTGAACATCGGAATCGGCGCGCAGAACCCGCACGGGAATGATGAATTCATACTTCTTGAAGATCTGGCAAAGACCGCGGAGATCGCGGAAGCACTGATTGCCCGGAGTAACCGATGAACATATTCCTGTCGCTTCGACTCCTGTGTGTTGTCCCCCTGGCGGTTGCCCTGAGTGCAGACACCGCTCTGTCACAACATCCCCTGGGTTCGCTGTTCATCATCGGGGGGGGACATCGAACGACGGAAATGATGCGCCGTTTCGTGGACCTGGCGGGAGGACCGGACAGCGCGAGGATCGCGGTCATTCCGAATGCATCGGGGGACGGCGATACCTCCTGCACGGATATGGCCGAAGAATTCCGTGCGCTCGGGGTGAAGACGGTCTTCTGCTGCCTGTTGACACACGAAGAAGCGTCCGATCCGCGTTCCGCCGGGATGCTGGACGGGGCGACCGGGGTCTACTTCACGGGCGGAGACCAGGTGCGTGTGACGAAAGCGCTCGTCGGGACTCCGGTGCACAGGAAACTCCTGGAGTTATACCAGCACGGGGCGGTGATGGGGGGGACCAGCGCCGGTGCGGCCCTGATGAGCAAAGTGATGATCACGGGAGATGAAAAGCTCAACAGGGATACTGTCAACGCCTTCGTCTCCATACGAAGAGACAACGTCGTCACGGTGGAAGGAATGGGATTCCTGACCAACGTGATCATCGACCAGCATTTTGTCAAGAGGAAACGGCATAACCGGCTGATCAGCGTGGTCCTTGAGCATCCGGAACTTGTCGGCGTCGGCATCGACGAATCCACGGCTATTATCGTCCGCTCCGGCGTCTTCGATGTCATGGGTTCGGGCAGTGTCGTTGTGTACGACGCAACGCATGCGACGGCAATCCGGACCGACGCGCGGGGAAATCTCTCGGCACACGGGCTCACGATGCATGTCCTTGAAGCGGGAGATTCATACGATATGAATGCGCACACCGTCCGGCCGGCCGGAGAGAGCCGGTGAAACCGCCTCTCTCATTCAATACGCTCCTTCTCGTGTATGGCGTTGTGGTCCTGGTCGCGCTTGCGACCTGGGTCGTTCCCGGCGGCGAATACCGCCGTGAGGTCATAGACGGAAAGACCCTGGTTGTTCCCGGGTCATTCGTCTACGGCGAGAGCCGCCCCCAGGGACTCGGCGCGGTCCTCGCGGCGCCGCTGAGAGGCTTTGTCGATGCCGCCAACATCATCGCATTCCTCTTTGTCATCGGCGGAACATTCATGGTGATCCAGAAGACCGGGGCCGTCACTGCGTCGCTTCATCGCCTGGCAGTTGTTTATGCCCGGAAACCGCATCTTCAGAAATACTTCATCCCGGTGACGATGTTGATCTTTGCCCTGGGAGGCGGGCTCTTCGGCATGTGCGAGGAGACGATGCCGTTCGTCCTGATATTTATCCCCCTTGCGCTCTCCCTGGGTTACGACTCGCTCGTGGGCACGGCGATCCCGTTTCTCGGGGCGGCGGCAGGTTTCGCGGGCTCGCCGTTCAACCCGTTCACCGTGGGGATCGCACAGCATATCGCCGAGCTCCCCGTCTATTCGGGGTATGAGTACCGGATCGTCATCTGGACGATCAGTGCCGCGTCCATGATCACGTTCGTGATGCTGCATGCGGCAAGGGTGAAGAAGAATCCCGAGAAGAGCCCGGTGTTTGATCTGGACCAGGAGCGGAGGACGACGCTGCAGCGTGACGCCGGGGATGACGCTCAGATGACGCCCGCCCACAGGCTTGTCCTGGGAGCGTTCCTGCTGACACTCGTCCTCCTTGTCTACGGCGTTCTTCGCCACGGCTGGTACATCACGGAGATCGGCGCTCTGTTTCTCGGGCTCGGCCTCATTGCGGGTCCGCTCGGCCGCCTCTCTCTCGCAGAAGCGGCGGATGCCTTCAGGGAAGGAGCGCGCGGCATGACGGGCGTCGCGCTGATCATCGGGTGCGCGCGCGCAATTCTCGTCGTCGCCGGCGACGGCAAGATCATCGATGTGCTGCTCTATTCGGTGGCGAGCACCATCTCCGGTCTGCACCCCATCATGGCGGCGCAGGCAATGTTCGTTGCGCAGGGAATCATCAATTTCTTCGTCCATTCCGGGTCCGGCCAGGCGGCGTTGACAATGCCGGTGATGGCTCCGCTGGCGGACGTCGTGGGAGTCTCCCGGCAGACCGCGGTCCTTGCATTTCAATTCGGTGAAGGATGGATCAATCCCATACTTCCCACGTCCGGCGTCACCATGGGGGTGCTCGGGCTGGCCGGAATCTCATGGGACCGCTGGTTCAGGTGGATGCTTCCCGTGCAGGTCTATTTTTTCATTCTCGCGCTTCTGCTGCTGATACCACCGTTTTTGTTTCACTACCACTAGTTCACTATCTCTCCAACCACTCCGCAAGGAGGTGCTATGAATCGATTCATCGCTACCGCGGCGGTTGTCGTGGCATTGCTCGCGTGCGAATATGCGCACGCGCAGGTATACGGCCAGGGAAACGGGCTCGGCTACGGTCTGAACAAATACGGACGCATCCGCATTTACACGCCCGATACGAGCGGGACCGTCCAGTTGAACCGGGCGTCCATACTCCTGGCACTGAGCAAGACCAACGTGGGAGATTATACCGAAGATGCCAATTCCGTGTCCGGCCCCGCGATCACGGCCGCCGGGCCCAGCCCGCGCACAGGCACGGTCCTGTTCGACAATTCCTATAATTCCGCGCAGCCGAAAATAAAGGTCCGGCTCACGACGTACACATGGCCCACCGACCCGTTTGTCATCGCACGGTACACTGTCATCAATGATACGACGGTCAGCTATCCGCTCTACCTCGGGGTTGCGGTGTCGCCCGAGCCGGGGGGGGCGTACGGCGGCGAGACGGTGACATATGACGCAACGAAAAACGTCGCCTATTTCTTCAAGTCGGGGACCGCGATGTATATGGGTATCAAGCTCGTAAGCGGATCGCCATATTCCTTCCACGTGCTTGACTACGGTGTGTATTCACCGTCCGATCCTTCGTCGGACGCCGCCGATGATTCCACCCGCTACAACATGACGGCGCTTGCCGGGTTTGACAACACGCTCACGGTCGGCGTGAACGGCTCGATCTACAACCTCAACGTCGGCAAGGTGACAATAGCGGTCGGCGACTCCTCGTCGTTCACTGCCGCATACGTTTACGGCACCACGGTGAATGCTCTCCTGGCCGCGGCGGATTCCGCTGCCGCGCGCTACAAGAAAGTATTTACCTCGATCCAGCAGACATCGCAGGCCGTCCCCCGGACCACGGCGCTCCTGCAGAACTATCCGAACCCCTTCAACCCGGCGACCGTGATTGAATTCCAGCTCCATCACGCGGGTGAAGTGTCGCTGAGGGTCTACGACGTGCTCGGCCGGGAAGTGGCCGTGCTTGCCAGCGGCACGCTCAGTGCAGGCAGCTACCGGGTTCCATTCGACGCACGACAGCTTGCGAGCGGAATATACTACTACAGGCTTGTTGCTGGTTCGTTTGCCGAATCAAAGCGAATGCTCCTTGTGAAATGATGGCGCGTACGGGCGTGAAGAAGTCGGGGAAGCGGCGAGGGTCGCCGGATCTGAAGGCGCTCATCCGGCGGAAATACGACGGGCTCCCGGAGAACCAGCGCAAGGTGGCTGATTTTCTGATTCAGAACATCAGGGAGGCTCCGTTTCTCTCCGTCGTGGAAATTGAGGACCGAAGCGGGGCCAGCAAGGCGACAGTCGTCAGGCTGGCCCAGAGTCTCGGCTTCTCGGGGTTCCTCGAGATGAGGGGGGGGCTGATCAGAGGCGTCCAGTCCCAGATGAAGATCAGGGAGATGTTCCCCCTCCTTCCGAAGAACGGCCGCGAAGAAACGCTCACGGCGGTTGCCAATCAGGACATCAAGAACATCAACCGGACGGTCAGCCAGCTCGACCGGAAGGTATTCACGGACGTGTCAGAGATGATTCTCCGGGCCTCACGCGTCTACACGCTGGGCCTGGGGATCTCTTCGTTGATGGCCAGGATCCTTGCGTACTCGCTGAGCCAGGTGGCAATCCGGTCGACTTCTTTCGTGCATGACTACGAAACGTTCATTGAGCAGATCCATCTTTTCGACCGCACGGACCTTGTCATCGCCTTTTCTTTTCCGCCGTATTCGATGGAGACGATCGAAGTCGTCAGAGCTGCGTCGCGGCGGAAAACACCGATCGTCGCGGTGACCGACAGGGTCACTTCACCCGTGAGCCTGTACGCGGAACGCGTGATTCCTGTCGTTAGCCAGAACATGCTGTTCACAAATTCATTCTCAGCTATTTCCGTGATCATCAATGCGCTCACCACGGAAATCGCTCTCCGGAACAAGAAGAAAGCCCTGAAAAATCTGAAAGAGAGCGAGAAGCTGCTGGAACGAACCGGACATTACTACGCAGGGTAGAGGAATCGCCATGAAACCAACCCTTTGCCTTCTTCTTGTCATGTTGACGTGGACCGGAGGGCTTGTCGCGGGAACAACGGGAAAGATCTCCGGTCACGTAACGGACGCCGGAACCGATGAGCCGCTTCCCGGGGCCAATATCGTCCTTGTCGGCACCGCGCTCGGTGCGTCGACGGGCAGCGACGGGAGCTACGTGATCCTCAACATTCCTCCCGGCACGTATGATCTGCGGGTTGCGCTCGTCGGCTACGGCCCTGCGCTGATCAAGGATGTCCGCATCGTCGCCGACCAGACGACGCCGATCGATGCGAAGCTTGCGGTTGCGGCGGTGGGGATGGCGGAGGTGGTGATCCAGGCCGTACGGCCGATGGTGCAGAAGGATGCCACGGCGACGATCGCCGTTGTCAACAGCGAACAGATCAAGATGATGCCGGTGAAGGATTTCGTGGAGGTGCTCCAGATGCAGTCGGGCGTGGTTGCGGACGGCAGAAATCTCTATGTACGGGGCGGCCGGTCGAACGAAGTGGCCTACCTGATCGACGGCATGTATGTCAAGGATCCCGTCCTCGGGACCTCCGGAACGAGGATTCATAACGAGGCGATTTCCGAGCTGGTGTTTCTCGACGGTTCGTTCAACGCCGAATATGGAAACGCTCTCAGCGGTGTTGTGAACATCGTGACAAAAGAAGGGGGGAAGGACTTCACGGGGTTGGTCGAGGGACGGACGAGCGAATTCGGGGTCAGTCCCTACAGGCAATACCGTGAAGACCGTGTTGCCGCGCTCTTCAGCGGCCCGATTGTCGCAGACAACCTGAACTATTTTCTCAGCGGCGAACGGGACGCACGGGGGAGCTGGCTTCCCTACGGTTATGACCGGACGCTCTCGTTTATCGGGAAACTGAGCGGAACCCTTCTCCCCGGTTTCAAGACCACGCTGACAGGGAGGTACAGCGACAACGGCAATCAGCCGTACGATCAGAGCTGGAAGTACATCGGCAACCAGTATCTGAGGGTGCGCGAAAAGAGCAGACACACGCTCCTCACCGTCACCCATTCGGTGTTGCCGAATCTCTTTTACGATGTGCGGCTGTCGTACTTCAACCAGTCGTATTATTCGGGTATCGACAAGGACACATCGGCGTATCTTTCGACGGGGAACCGCCAGTACTTCCGGAACATCGGGCTCGGCACCGAATTCTTTTCTCTGGCGGATCCGGTGGAGGTCACCGACAACAGGACGGAGACGTACAACGTCCGGGGAGACCTGACATGGCAGATCGGCCGCAGCAACGAAGTACGCACCGGGGTTGATTTCAAGGCACACCACCTTTCGTATTTTGACGTCTACGATCCGAAGCGCGTCGCACCGTACGTAACCAATTTTGACAAACATCCCGTCGAAGGCGCCGCGTACGTGCAGGACAAGATTGAAATGAGCTCGCTCGTGGTCAGCGTCGGACTCAGGTTCGATTATGCGGACCAGCGTTCGCCGTTCCGGAGCAATCCCCTTGACTCTTCATCGATCGTGCCTTCAAGGGCGAAGACACAGTGGAGCCCGCGCCTCGGCGTGGCTCACCCGATCAGCGACCGCACCGCGCTCCACTTCTCGTACGGGCACTTCTTTCAGAACCCCGACTACGAACGTCTGTATGAGAATTCGCAGTACGACGTCAACGTCAACCAGCCTATTTTCGGCCAGCCGGACCTCAGCGCCGAAAAGACAACGGAATACGAGGTGGGCATCACGCATCAGTTCAGCCCGGCGCTCACCGGATCGTTCACCGCGTACTACAAGGACATCACCGGCCTCATCGGAACGATGTACTACCCTCCGTTCCAGGGGGGGAGATACGTCGGCTACTACCTGTACGTCAACGAGGAATACGCCAACGACAAGGGCTTTGAGGTCCGTCTGACGATGCGGCGGTCGAATAACGTGGCGGGTTCGCTGACGTACACGTACTCGGTCGCCAGGGGCAGTGCATCGTCCGAGCTGGAGAACTACCCGAGCACGACGCAATCGACGCTCCTGTATCCGCTGAACCAGGACCGGACCCATCTCCTGAACGCAAACGTCAGCGTGGTGTTCCCGGAGGGCGACGGTCCCTCCATGTTCGGATCGTATCCTCTGGAAAACACCTACTGGAATGTCATCGCACGCGTCAACAGCGGGGCGCCCTACACGCCCTCCAGCAGGCGGAGCAGCTTCATCCCTCTCAACTCCGCCCGCATGCCGACGACGTATTCCGTCGACCTCGAATTCGGAAAATCCTGGAAGTTCGGCCCCCTGACGTTCGAGCCTTTCGTGGAGATTCTCAATCTCACGAACCACCGGAATGTTCTCTATGTCTGGCCGGACACCGGCGAGCCTGACGTCACGTTTGATACGTCTCACTCGAGAGAATACCTGGAAGACCCGAGCAACTACGGGCCGCCGCGCCGTATCCGGATCGGCGCCCGGGTCTCGCTCTGAACACCGTGGAGGCGTTCACCTGCAAGCGGCATTTCCCCCAGGCGCGAAAGGACCAGCAATGATGACGAGACGATTTCACCATCGATACGGTGCCGCGATAACGTGCTGCGCACTCTGCATCGCGTGGGTTCTGGCCGTTTCCTTCCAGACCGCGGGCGCCCAGGAGAGGAGGGAGAGGAAGGAAGACGAACGGGCCCTCTCGTTGAGGAAGCCTTCCTCCTTACTCGACAGGGCGGGCGGTGCTCACAACAAGAGCAACATCGGCTCGTATTTCGTCAACAGGGGAAAACTCTACGCCTCGGACTATTCTCAGGGCCCGACGTTCGAATGGCCGATCGGCTCGGCGCATGAGTTCGTGTACCGGGCGAATCCGTATGTGGGTATCCCCGGCAACGTCGTCCAGGGACGATTCTACAGTCACTCGGAATGGGAGGCCGCAGCCGGCTACAACAACCGTGACAGCGCCCAACCGGCCTTCAGCGACAGACCATACACATGGCCGGCCGGAGGATGGCCGGTGAAGGACGCTTCCGGGAAACCGGTTGTTGTTTCCAACCAGGACAGCTACTGCGTGTACAATGATTCGCTGAACACCTTTGGGATACTCAACCTCCAGATCAACCAGACGGGTTACGCCTTCAGCCAGAAGTCGGTACGTGACATGGTGATCTACATTTTCGATGTCACGAATCTTTCAAAGCGGACATACGACAGCGTCTATTTCGGAGTCTACGCAGACATCTCCTGCGGCGGATCGGACAAGGTGGAGGACTACGGTCACCGCAGGATGGTTTTCGACAGGTCGCTGAACCGCCTTTACCTGTACAAGTCCACCGGAGTCTCGTTTCAGTGGAGCGGCGCTCCGGCCGGGTATTTCGGCGTCATCCTGATGCAGACGCCGAAGGTCAACGGCAAACAGCTCGGCATTACCGACTGGCACTACAATCACTACGCCGACGATCAGGACCAGGACTGGGTGCAGTACGGCATTCTCTCCAGCTCGCCGGACCTGTTTGCGGACCTCCTGGGCCCGAAGTTCTTCCATCCGGGGGCAAACGCCCCCAATCTCCATTACGACGACCCCGCCACGATCGCACCTGACGGGGATGACGTCGTCTCGACAATGGGATCAGGCCCGTACCGGCTTGCACCCGGCGACACCCTCCGGTTCATCACTGCGTGGGTTGCGGCGGGCACTGCTGCCGACATGGACTCGATCACCGTCCATGCGTACAATCTCCTCGCCGACGGTTTTGTCATTGCCCAACCTCCCGACCCTCCCGCCGTGACGGCAGTGCCGGGGGACCGGAGGATCCAGGTGACGTGGGACAGCCGCTCGGAAAACTCCCGCGATCTCTTCACGGGCGGAGTCGATTTTGAGGGATACAAGTTGTACCGGAGCAACGACAAAGGGCAGCACTGGGATCAGATCGACAGGAACGCCATCGCGGCCGGGCCGGATCCTGTCCCCCTCGCGACGTTCGACAAAGTCGACGGCATCGGCAAAGACGTCGGTCTTCAGCACTCGTTCATCGACTCGACGGTGACAAACGGGTTCGAGTACTGGTATTCCGTGACGGCATTCAGCGCCCCGAACGTCAGGGGGCAGACCTCTGAAAGTGCGCTGGGTCGCTCGGGAGATATCAATGTGGGAGTCGCCACCCCCCGGTCCTCGGCGACAGGTCGGACGCCTGTCGGGGCGACGCCCGTTCAGCATACCGGAAATGGTACGGCCAATGCGGTCATCAGCGTTAACCCTCTGGACGTGGCGGCAGCGGGCGGACAGAGTTATACCCTGAGTTTTGCGCCCGTTGCGACGGTGGAGAGCGGGAGTCTGAAGCCGGTGATTCAACTTGGCGTCGATTCCAATGGGACCCGCACCGCGGAAACATTCAGCCTCGCCTTCTCTTCGCTCACGCAGTACGTCCTGCGAAACGAGACCGAAGGGGCGGTTCTGAATCCTGCCGGCTCGTACGTGTCCGGCACGCCGATTCTTTTTGAAGGGCTCCGCCTTACCCTGACGGACACATCGGCATTTGTCGGCGACCGGCCGAAACCCGGGGACTCGCTGGTCGTCCGGGTGGGCGTTCAGGTGGCTGCCGGCGGATCACTGAACGTGCTGCCGCTGCAGCCGCTCTACTACGGGACCGTCTACGCCACCTCCAGCGGCGTGGTCTTCTCGGTCCGCCTTGCCGACACGCTCCGGCAAAGCCGGATCACGTACCGGGATGGATACAGCTTCACAACAACGGCTGCCGCACTCAGCCCTACAACCAGCAACGACGACCTGGGGAGGATAAAAGTCGTTCCGAACCCGTATCTCGTTTCTTCCACGTATGAACAGGAGTTCGGTATTCTCCGCAAGGAGCCGCTCCGCCAGTTGAAGTTCAACAACCTCCCTGCGAAGTGCACAATCTACATCTTCTCCGTCGCAGGCGACAAGATCAAGACGATCGACCATTTCAGCGACAACGGGACCGAAACGTGGGACATGCGCACGGCGGGGAACCGCGAGATCGCCCCGGGCGTGTACATTTATCTCGTGAAAACGGATACCGCTCAAAAAACAGGCCGTTTTGCGGTGATCAAATAGGAGAATGGCCATGAAGAGAATGATTCTTCTTGCCTTTGCGACCGCGATGTGTCTGGTGGAGACAAGGGCGCAGAATCCGAACATCGGAACATCGGGAGCCCAGTTCCTGAAGATCCCGGCGGGACCCAGGGCGGCGGGCATGGCCGGTGCATTCGTGTCCAACACGGACGACGCTTCTTCGCTCTTCTGGAACCCGGCCGGGTGCGTCGGCGTAAAATCCGGTGCGCTCTATGCAGCACATGCCGATTGGTGGGAAACGATCAAGCTGAATCATGTCTCCTTCGTGCAGTCGTTCGAGGACATCGGTTCATTCGGCGTTTCCATGACAGTACTTTCCATGGATGCGATGGACATCACGACGGAGGACCAGCCGGAAGGGACCGGCCAGACGTTCGACGCGCAGGACATCATGATCGGCGTCAGCTATGCCCGGCGCCTGACGAATGAATTCAGCGTGGGGATCACCGCAAAATACGTGCAGCAGCGCATATGGAATGAGTCGGCCAGCGGTATTGCCTTTGACATCGGGACCCAGTACAGGATCGGGTACCGGGACCTGACCATAGGGATGTGCATGATGAATTTCGGCGGGAATCTGACGTATGCAGGCTCCGATCTTTCGGTCAAATACAGCGTCGATCCGAACAACACGAGCGTGCGTCTTGCCCCCGCCAGTCTCTCCCCCGATGACTATCCTCTCCCCCTGCATTTCCAGGTGGGGATCTCGATGTCCCCGTACACAAGCGAGAGCTTTTCGGTGCTTTGTGCCGTCGACGTCGCGCACCCGAACGACAACCGGGAGGAGGTGAATGTCGGGACCGAGATGACTGTTCTCGGGCATTTGTTCCTGCGGGGCGGGTACAGGTTCGGATATGACATTGAAAAAGCGACGTTCGGTACCGGCGTGGCTCTTCCCCTTGGCGGGGTCAACCTGACCGTCGACTACGCGTATGCGATGTACGACCTTCTTCCCAACATAAGCCGGATCTCAGTCGGCATGACGTTCTGATGCGCTCAGTCATCAGGGTTGCGGCGGCCCTGGCGCTCTTCGTGCGCCTGGGCTTCGGCCAGGGTTCCGTCCTTCTGGTGGGCGGCGGGAGCGA
>Ga0182019_10000628_pt1 | contig 17288 bp, 14 predicted proteins | sample 812E2MmetaG_FD_120483 | JGI IMG/M metagenome (GOLD analysis project Ga0182019, IMG submission 120483) | Permafrost microbial communities from Stordalen Mire, Sweden - 812E2M metaG | ecosystem: Environmental > Terrestrial > Soil > Wetlands > Permafrost | place: Sweden: Stordalen | collected...
AAGCGGCGACAAAAGCGCTGCGCCAGATCATCCCGGTCATGCGATTAAATAGCCAGAACAATAAAAGAGTGCTCAGGATATGCAGGATAAGATTGGTCAGATGGTAGCCGCCGGCTTTCAAACCATAGAGTTGATAGTCGAGCATCAGGGACAGCCAGGTTAAAGGATGCCAGAATTCGGCATGAGTGGTAGTAAACGCCCAGTGAAGTCCGTCCAGCGAGAATCCCTGCTTGATATGATTGTTTTCTGTAACATAAACATTATCATCGAAATTAACGAAGTTGAATTGTTTCACCTGCCAGAAAACGGCGAGTGTAACTACAGTCAGAACAATAAAAATGATCAGGGTCTGTTTATGGGGACTGATAGTTATTTTGTTAAACATAGCCTGCTTCCATCTCCAGCCGTAAAATCCAGCAGAAATTACCAATATCCGTTTTTCAAATAAAGTCAAATGATGTCAATCAGGCTAAACCTGAATTAGCGGCATAAGCCTTTGCCGGCGAATGCTTGAAGTGTCTCGCAGTCTCCTAATTCACAAGCTTTCCGTGCGTCTTTACAGCCCGAGATATTATCTCCCAGACTAAGATAAACGAAAGCCCTGTTGCTGTAAGCTTCAGCATAATCCATCTTCAAGCTTATGGCCTTGCTGTAATCATCAAAGGCTTGCTGATATCTGCCAAGTTTAATGTAGATAAATCCCCTGTTATTGTAAGTGTCAGCGGAGTTAGGATTAAGGCTGATGGCTTTATTGTAATCCTTGAGGGCGAGTTGATAATTGCCCAATCTGACATAAGCATTCCCTCTGTTATAGTAGACGTCGTCATAATCAATTATTAGAAGAGCCTTATTATAATGATCAAAAGCCTCCTCAAAGCTTCCTTTTTCAATCAATGCGGCAGCAAGGTTGTTATGCGCCATATAGTTGTTTTTTGTTACCTTCAAAGCATGGCTAAAAAGGGTAAAGTTATTTTCCCAGTAGCCGCATTGCTGCCAGGTTAAAATCGCCAATGTGATTAAGACGGCTGTTCCAAACGGAATTAGAATTTTTTTGCTGTAATCTTTGTGTTTGAATAAAAAAGATATACCCCAGGCCAGGCTAACAGCAATGCCGATAGACGGTAGATAGGTATAACGGTCGGCCATTCCCTGCATGCCTATTTGCACTAAACCTATTACCGGAACAAAAGTTCCCAGATACCAAAACCAGCCGACAAATAAAAAGGGCAGTTTTTTGATGTAATAAAGAACGGCAAACGTAATTAATATAAAGATAGCGCCGGAGAGGAAAACCTTCCCTAGAGGCAATGATAAATCATAAGGATAAAATACGGCGAGGTTAACCGGCCAGAAGATTTTACCCAGATAAGAGATGTAAGAAACAATCGCATGGACAAAACGCGTAAAAAAATGCAGATGGCTTGCTGAAACAATAGATCCTTCTTTATTTTGCGCCCATAGAGTAATAATACAGCAAGCTATTGTTAAAAAAAGAAAAGGAATTTTCTCTCCAATGAGCTCGCCCGCGGTTTCTTTGGGCCAGCGTTTCAGCGGCCAGTAATCCAGAAGCATGAGCACAAAAGGCAAAGTGACGAACATGGGCTTGGACATCAGAGTCAGAGCAAATAAGATCAGACAGACAAAATACCGGAAGCGTGTTAATTTTTCGGTGTAAAAAGCATAAGCGTAAATACAGGCCATTCCGAAAAACATGCTTAAGACATCTTTTCTTTCGGCAGCCCACGCAACTGATTCCACCCTCAGAGGGTGAAGGGCGAAGAAAGCGGCGGCAAAAGCTGAAGGCCAGAGATTATTTGTAGCTTTATTCAGGAAGAGAAAAAGCAGGAGAACAGAGCCGATGTGCAAAAGCAGGCTGACCAAATGATGGCCGGAAGCATTTGCTCCGAACAGGCGCCAGTCCAGCATATGGGAGATTAAAGTCACAGGATGCCAGTTGCTTACAACAACGGCGGTGAAAGCCCATTTAATACTTTCCGGATTAATTCCCGCTTTAATATGGCTATTTTCCGTAATATAAGCTTTGTCATCGTAATTAACAAAGTCATTTCCTGCGATGCGTCCAAAGGGGGCGCCGGAAGCTATTATTAAAAATATGATGATGAGATAAGTATATTTTTTATTCATGAAGTTTTTCTATATCATTTTTCTTTCAATATATTAAACAACGCTTGTAAAAAAACATAGCTTTAATGACATAATCCTTTGCCGGCGACAGATTGCAGTGTCGCGCAGCTTCCCAATTCACAAGCTTTGCGCGCATCCTTACAGCCGGATATGCTATTTCCCATATTCAAGTAGACAAAAGCTCTGTTGTTGTATGCGTCGGCATTATCAGGTTCCAGAGCAATAGCCTTGCTGTAATCATCAAATGCCTGCTGATAGAGGTCAAATTTAAAATAGACAAATCCTCTGTTATTGTAAGCATTGGCGAAATGGGGATTCATGCTGATAGATTGATTATAATCATCAAGGGCTAGTTGATACTTTCCCAGTCTGAAATAGGCGTTTCCTCGATTGAAATATATGTCATCATGATTTTGCGTAAGATAACTTGCCTTTTTATAATAATAGATAGCCTTGCTGTAATGGTAAATAGCCTCCGGGTTTTTTCCTTTATCAGCCAGAGCGGAGGCAAGATTGCTATGCGCCAGATAGTTATCTTTTGTTACCTGAGAGGCATGCTCCCAAAGTTCTACGCTGTTTTTCCAGTAACCGCACTGCTGCCAGGTTAAAACCGACAGAACAGCCAGAGAAGCGATTGCCGCCGGAAATAAAATATTTTTTTGCGTCTCCTCATTTTTAAGCAGAGACGGAATTCCCCAAGCCAGCCCAACTGCAATGCCGATAGAGGGCAGGTAATGATAACGGTCGGCCATTAAGTGCGGGCCGATTTGAATAATTCCGATAACCGGAACTATAGTTATGAAATACCACAGCCATCCGACAAAAAGGTACTGTAGGCGTTTCATCATTATAATCACAATAACGCTGATAACGATAAGGAGTAAAGAGGCACCCAGAACCTGCCACAGCGGAGTCTGGTTCGGGAAAGGATAAAAAGTAGCCAAATCATGAGGCCAGAATGTTTTGCCCAGATAAGTCATGAAAGCTACCGGCGCGTAGGCGAGACGGGAGGCTAGAGGAAATACTTTTACAGAGGCATCATTGATTGGGGTATAAAGTGTGATGAAAATAAGAACAGCCGACAAAATAAAAAAAAGCATCTTTTCTTTCAGTTGCCATAATATTAAGTTAGTTTTGCCTTTCTGCAATTCAAAACGATTCAGGGGCCAGTAATCAAGTAAAATCATAATAACGGGCAGGGTAACAACCATAGGTTTGCTCATAAGTGCGCAGATGAAGGAGAAAAGAACAAGTAGATATCTTCTGATAGCAGGTTTTTCCGTGTAATAGACATAAAAACATAAAGTTAGCATCCAGAAAAAAGCACTGAGCACATCTTTTCGTTCAGCGACCCAGGCTACCGATTCCACATGGAGAGGATGAAGCGCGAAGAAAGCCGCTATAAACGCGCTCTTCCAGATTTTGCCGGTCATGCGGCAAAAAAGCCAGAACAACAGCAGAGTGCTCAGGATGTGAAGGATAAGGTTGGTTAAGTGATAGCCGCCGGCGTTCAGGCCGTGAAGCTGATAATCGAACATGAAAGACAGCCAGACCAGAGGATTCCACAATCCAAAGTATTTTGTGTTGAATGCCCAATTAAGTCCATTCATAGTGATTCCGGATTGGACTTGACTATTCTGAGTGATATAGAAAGGATCATCGTAATTAATGAAGTCAAATTGATTAACCTGCCAGTAAACGGCAAGAGTAGCGACTGCCAGAAAGATATAAATGATCAGTTTCTGTTTATTTGGGCTAATATTCGGCATTTACAGTTCAACTCCTCATTATTCAGTGGCTTTCTATGGCTGCCGGTGTAAAGTTCAGTAATGTTTTTGCAGAGATAGTTTTTTTTTCAATAAAATCAAATATTGTGATTCAAAACAATTTTCAATTAACGGCACAATCCTCTGCTGGTGACAGCTTGCAGTGTTGAGCAGTCTCCTAAATCACAAGCTTTTCGTGCGTCCTTACAGGCAGAGACATTATCTCCCAGACTTAGATAAACAAATGCTCTGTTGTTATAAGCATCGGCGTAATCAGGTTTCAGATGGATGGCTTTAGCATAGTTCTCGATGGCTTGCTGATACTGGCCGAGCTTAATATAGATAAATGCCCGGTTATTGTAAGCTTCGGCGGAATCAGGATTAAGAGTTATGACTTTAGTAATATCTTCAATGGCCTTTTGATACAGGCCGAGATTGATATAAGCGTTTCCCCGATTGAAATAAGCCGGTGAATTGTAAGAGTTCAGACGTAGGGCCTCACTTAAATCCTCAACGGCTTGCTGATACCGGCCGAGCTTATTGTAAATGGTTCCCCTGCTATAGTAGGCATCGGCGTAGTCCGGTTTCAGGAGTATAGCTTTATTAAAATCATCGAAGGCCTGCTGATATTGACCAAGTTTAGCATAGGCGATTCCTCTTGTATTGTAGCTTAATACAAGATTCGGCATTATGCGGATGGCCTCGTTATAATGATCGATAGCCTCTTGAGTTCTTCCTTCGTCAGACAAGGCAGAACCCAGATTGATATGCGCCAGATAATTATTCTTTGTAACTTGCAGGGTATGATTGAAAAGTTTGACATCATTTTCCCAGTAGCCGCATTGCTGCCAGCTTAAGACCGACAGAATAAAGATAAAGGCGATTGCCGCGGGGAATAAAAATATTTTGCGTAGATTGTCGTTTCTGAAAAAAAGTGGCAATCCCCAGGCTATTCCGACGGCAATACCGATTAACGGCAGATAGGTATAACGGTCCGCCATTGCGAAGTCGCCAATCGGAATGATACCGATAACCGGAGCCATGGTTATCGCGTACCAAAGCCATCCGGTAAACAGATATGGCAGACGTTTAGCCTTCGCAAAAACGATGGCACTGATAACAGTAATTAGAATAATGGCTCCTAAAACCTGCCACAGAGGAATATTATTCGGAAAAGGATAAAATGCCGCCAGATCATGAGGCAGGATCGTTTTCTCCAGATAAGTCACAAAAGAAACAAGAGCATTGGCGACCCGGGAACTTAATGGAAACTGAAGATCTCTTCCAATGGGTCTATATTGCGCGTGGATTGTGACGAGAGAAAAAACCGCCGACAAAATAAAGAAAGGAAGTTTTTCCTTCAACTGCCACAAGACCCGATTTTCTTTCTTCGATTCAAAACGTCTCAGCGGCCAGTAATCCAGAAGAATCATGATCACAGGCAGCGTAACAACCATAGGCTTGCTCATTAGAGCGCAAATGAAAGAGAAAAGAACCAGCAGATATTTTTTGACAGCAGGTTTTTCCGTATAATAGACATAAAGGCACAAAGTCAGCATCCAGAAAAAAGCGCTGAGCACATCTTTGCGTTCAGCGATCCAGGCAACCGATTCCACATGAAGCGGATGAAGGGCGAAGAAAGCGGCGACAAAAGCGCTCTTCCAGATTTCTCCGGTCATGCGATTAAATAGCCAGAACAATAAAAGAGTGCTCAGAATATGCAGGATAAGATTGGTCAGATGGTAGCCGCCGGCTTTCAGGCCATAGAGTTGATAGTCGAGCATCAGGGACATCCAGGTTAAAGGATGCCAGAATTCGGCATGAGTGGTCGTATAGGCCCAGTGAAGTCTTTCCAGCGTAATTCCGGACTGGATATGATTGTTTTTGGTTACATAAACCGGATCGTCAATATTGACAAAGTCAAATTGATTCACCTGCCAGAAAACCGCGAGTGTAGCCACTGTCAAAATTATATAAATAATCAGTTTCTGTTTATTGGAACTGATGTTTATTTTATTCATAATAAGATTCGTTTCTTCTTTTAAGAAAGAATTTTAATTATATTATCTCTATAACATAATTGTTTTTAGAGAGCATTTGTTTTAAATATTTTTCAGATATTTAATAATATTTTTTATGGCCGCTGTTTTAAGGAAACGGCGAAAATCTTTTTTAAGTTGACATCGCCAATGTTCTTCTCTATACGATGGCTTCGTCTGAAATATATTTTCACATATCATAATATTATGAACTTGATTATTCATTTTGCAGATTTTTTTATTCATCTAGATAAATACCTGCCGCTGATCATCCAGAGTTTCGGTGTCTGGGCTTATGTCATTATTTTTTTAGTAATTTTTTGCGAGACTGGTCTTGTGGTCACATCCATAAGGATTAATAAATGCACGATCTTATAAACTGGTTCCTTCACACCCTGAATGCCATGGGTTACCCCGGCATTTTTGCCTTGATGGCCATGGAAAGTTCCGTTTTTCCGGTACCCAGTGAACTTGTCATGCCGCCTGCCGGTTACCTCGCCCATCAAGGGCAGATGAATATCTGGATCGCTATTCTCACGGGTACTCTCGGCAGCCTTGTCGGTGCCTATGCCAACTACTTTGCCTCCCACTGGTTGGGAAGGCCCCTGGTGCTGAAATATGGCAAATATGTCTGGATAACCGAAGAAAAGTTCGCAAAAGTGGAAATCTTCTTTTTGAAACATGGCGAGATTTCGACCTTCATCGGCCGCCTGCTGCCAGTCATTCGCCACCTGATCTCCATTCCGGCAGGCATCGCCGGGATGAATCATCTCCGCTTTTCCTTCTACACTCTTGTCGGCGCCGGAATATGGTGTACGATTCTGACTTGGATCGGCTACTTTATCGGCAAAGAGCAGGCACTCATCCTAAAATACTCACATCAGGCCGTCATCGGCGTGATTCTCTTTAGCGCAGTCCTGATCGCAGTCTATGTCTGGAGACAGAAAAAAGCGAAGCGTTGCTGAACCGGACAACAGGTTGTGTCTGCCTTTTTCCTCTGGGCGGTTATTTCTTGGGCAAGATGCCTGCCGTGAAAAAAAACTTTACCATTTTGATTGTTGAGATTATTATTATTTTAGTCATGCTGGGAGCTATTGAATACTCGCGGCGGCAGCGTAATATTTCCCGTGGTAAAAGTAAAAAGCGATGGAAAAAATGAAAAGAAAATTTGTTTTAATTTTAGCTTTTTTGTCTTTGATTTTTCTGATGGCTGTTCCAGTGGACGCCCGCAGCATCACAAAAATCGGCAGCGATATTAATGTAGAGGAAGATCAGAAAGTAGATAACGCCGTAGCCGTCGGCGGCCAGATAACCGTCAGCGGGCTGGTCGAAAACAATGTGGTGACTCTCGGCGGTTCGATTGTGCTTACGTCAACGGCTGTTGTCCGGGGCAATGTCCTTTGTATTGGCGGAGTGGTTGTTCAGGGAAACGGCGCCCAGATATACGGCAATGTCACGGAGCTGAACTCGTCGAACATTCTGGCGGCTTTGTCTTCCATTTTCTACGGCGATACGGATACGTGGTCATGGCTGGCGGATATTATTTATTTTTGTTTTTTCACCATGTTGTTTACACTGGCGCTACTGATGGTCGCTTTGTTTCCCCGTCCGTTAAATGCCGTTTGTGCCTCCATTGAAGCAAACAAGACCAGGTCATTTCTATGGGGCGCTCTGGGAACCTTGATGATCGCGCCTTTTTTTATGCTGCTGATATTTTCGTTTGTCGGCATTCCTTTAATACCGTTGGTTTTTTCCGTCATATTGCTGGCGTTTATGTTTGGCTTTATTGCTGTCAGCGCGCTTCTGGGAAAATTTATCTTGACAAAAACTTTCCGTCATCATAAGCAATCACTCATTCGTGAAACTTTGCTGGGTTTTGTGCTGTGGTGGTTTATCGGCTGGATACCTTTATACATCGGAATGGCTGTCAAAGCTGTGGTTGTGACTGCCGGCTTTGGCGGTGTTTTGCTGGCTGTTTTTTCCCGCGGGAATCATTGGCGGCATAATCCCGAAAAGCGTTCTCCTGCCGCGGGAAATGATAATTGAAACTACGATTGATGAAATTTTTTGTTAATCCTGTTGAGTTGCATAGCGGCTGTTTGAAAAATATTCGATAAATTATAAGGAAGAGGATAAAAAATAAATTTAAGCTTGACATTTGTTTTTTGTCTCTATATAAATTGAATAAACAGTAAAAAACTTCCATTAATAAATATATGCGTCCCCAAAAGTATATTTAGGAGCCTGTTCAGTAATGAAAATAAACTGTAAGCAGACAATAGTGAAGTTTCCCCTTGCCGATAGAATAATTCTTGCTCTGCTTACGGTATTGATGTTTTTTTTCATATCGTCGTCGGTCAGCTTCGCACCGACGAGATTAATGTCCGATTCCGAGCTTTCCAATGTTGAAGGTCAGGCGCTTTTCCAGATATCAAATTTGGGAGACACTGGCACTGGCAGCGCGAATGTCATTAAGATAGATCTGGGCATTGATTTGAATATGTTTGCGCATATGGATTCTTTTAGGATGGGGTATTACACAAACGCCGACGGTAATAATGGATGGGATGTGGATACGACCAATTACTATTGGGGCACCTCTGATCTTACATCCACGCCGCTCGTGTGGAAAGGTCTTTTTCTGGAACTCGGATTTGATAATATAGGCACTGCCACCCGGACGCTCAATTATCTGGAGATAGGCACAAGTTCCGCCTCCGGCACAATTTTGGGCACTCTTAATACAATGAACGGAATGGTTGCCACAAGCGGCACAGGACAAAATGGGGGCGTACTGCTCAGGCAGACGGCTTCCGGTATCAGGACGGTTAGTTTCAATAACTGGATGTTGTCGTTTGTTTTTGCGACAAAGTACAACTACCATACTTCCACTGGTTTACATGGAATCTTTGTCAAGATTCCCAATTATACGACCAGTTAACGGCAGGTGAATTTTTAAAGCGAAACTGCTGCGGGAGAAAAAAAGTGCCGTGGCGGTTAATAAGCAGCAAGTGAAATTTAGTTTGGTTTAATGTAGAAGCAGAAGTATTTTAACCCCGCTGGAGAACAAACCGGCGACACGATTTATCCGGATAAGAAATAGTTTGTTCCGGATAAAATTGAAGCAAGGGTTATTTTTCCGGCACAAAAACAAAAAATGTTAGGAGGAGAGAAGATGAAGAAAGTTTTAGTATTGGCAATTATCGCGTTATTTGTAATGGTGCCTTTCGCATCATTTGCCAAGACCGCTGTTTCGGACAGTGATCTGGGTGCTGTAACGGCTCAGGAAGGTGTTACCATTGACTTTGCCGGCCTTTCGCTGTCTGCAGTGTCGTTGGATGTTCAGTCATGGGGTGATGGCGACGGTTTCTCCAGTTACACCGGTGCCGGTTTTGTCGGTGCGGCAATTCAGATGAGCGGCAATGTTGTTTCTCTGGGCGGCACCATGACCATTGATGTTGGTACCAATGCAACCACGGGTACCGCTGTAAAAATTGGTCTGCCCACGGTTCAGATTGGTTCAGCAGGTTCTAATAATCTGAATATTACTCAGGTACTCAAACTGGCTGGAGACAAGACCCTGACGAATGGCGCCTCCGTACTGGGCACCGCTTATATGGGTAATGTTACTGCAACTATAACCGGTGGATTGGTCGTTAGAGCCCACTGAGCACCATAATGTAATAAGTAATACGGCGTTTTCTTAGCCGTGAAGAATGTGTAAAAATGGGCACGAGCATGTTGCCCGTGCCCATTTCACACACACAAAAACATACTGTGGAAAATCTGGAAGCGAAAGCTACCAGACGCTAAATAACTTGCTGCATTGGAACATTTGGTGTAATTTAAGTAAAGTTGTTCCCAATAAATTATTATCGAGGGACGATCTTGAAAAGATTTTTAACTTTAGCAATTTTGGTGTTATTTCTAATGATGCCTTTGGCTTCATCGGCCAAAGTCGCTATTTCCGACAGTGATCTGGACGCGGTGACAGCCGAAGCGGGCGTCAGCATTACATTCAATAATGTTACACTTACGTCCGCCACATCTCTGGGGGTTCTATCCTGGGGAGACGCTGACGGATTTGCCAGTGCCACCAGCGGAGGTTTCGCGGGTTTGGCCAATATTTCCGTGACAGCAGGTAATGCCGCGGTGATCAACGGCGATATGCTTGTTGATGTCGGCACAAATGCAACCACCGGTACGAAGGTGACTATATCATTGCCGAAAATTATCTTGGGCGGAGCAGGCTCCAATGTTTCCGCTAAATTGGTCACGGATACCGTAAAAACTCTCAATGCCAGCACATTTGCAACGAATATTACTGTAACAAATCTGGCCATTGCCGTAGGCGGCAGTATTACAGTCAGCGCCCATTAATGAATGAAAGAGGCGGAGCATGTTGAGGAGAAGTTTATGCTGAAAGATAATTTCCAGAAGATCATAACTTTTATCTCCATTTTTCTGCTGTTTTTTGCTTCGTCGGCGCACGATAACTTCGTGTATGCGAAAATGAAAGCTATAGATGATAATGATCTCGCCGAGATTCAGGGTGCGCAAGGAGTAACCGTAGGCTTGAATCTGACTGTCGGAACTGTCAGTGGAGTGAATACAAGTCTCACCTTAAGTGACGAAGGCGGCGCCTACATCAGCCTTCCATGGTTTACCATCGGTAATGGTTCGGGCGGAAATTTCGGCATCAATACAAATATGACAGTCGATGTCGGGACCAACAGCGGCAGAACATGGGTGTATATGAACGGCATCGTTTTGCCTTCCACTGCCGGTGGAATCGGTATATCATCCAATGGTGTGGATATAAACGGTCAGGTCATTGGCAATGTCGCTGCTACCGGTCTATATTTGGGACAGAGCGTCGCGTCTGCAGGTTATACCTTGGGAAATGTTCCCTGGGTCCGTCTTGGAACTCACAGCGGTTCACAAGGTTTTGAAGGCTACTCGGAAATGGGAGCGTATCTGGACAAGGTGGTTTTTACTGCCAGTACGGCAAGCAATCTGACCATATCCGGCCTGTATGTCGGCTCCGCAGCCAGTTATGCATCGGGAGACGCGTCGATCGGTATCAACGTGACAAGTCCGGGTGTCTCTGCGGCAAATCCATTTGGCATAGATGTGGGCACCAACGGCACCACGATGGTGCGCTTGTCACTGCCGATGGCGGCGTCTATACATATTAACAATTTTTATCTTAATGGTAACAATTGGGGAGCCATTGATTTGGATAATGTGACCATCTATCGTAATTGGGTCAGCATTAGGAACAATCTTTAATGGATAGAATTTTTAAAAAGCTTATATGCAAAAAAAATAATGATTTGTTCGTCTGCTCGAAGATCTGCTGAAAAATTCAGGCAAAAATATAATTTGTCAAAATAACAGGAGGTGGCCATCCCCGTGGGAGCATTAGTAGTTGCCGCCGTATTCGCCATATTTGTATCTTTTACTTCGAGTGTTTATCCTCTTCAGGATCAGCCGAAATCTGAAATTAACCTTACCGTTCCCGGACCCGGATCGGGGAATATGCGCACTTATGTCAATCCGGCGTCAGAAATCAAAAAGGGTCATTTAATAAAACAGGGTTACGACTTTTCCTGCGGTTCCGCCGCTCTGGCCATTATTCTTAATTTCTATCTGGGAGAAAAGCTCACCGAAAGGCAGGTTATTGAGGGGCTGCTTCATTACGGAGATGCCGATCAGATAGCAAAGCGTCAGGCTTTTTCTCTGCTGGATATGAAGAAGTTCGTTAAAGTAATCGGTTATCAGGGCGATGGCTATAAAGCCGAACTGGAGGACTTGAAAACCCTGACCACCCCGTGCATTATTCCGATAAAAATTATGGATTACCGCCATTTTGTTGTTTTCAGAGGAATTTACCAAGGGCATATCTTTCTGGCGGATCCGTGGAGAGGCGATATCAGTTATAACCTCAATGAGTTTCCTGATATGTGGTACGAAAAGGTTATTTTCGTGGTCTCCAAGGAAAAGGGACCGGTATTGAGTAATCTGCGATTGAAACCGGAAGACCTTGTCTTCATTGACGAGGACACAGCCAGAGAAACTATTTTAGTCAATCAGGTTAACCCTGCCGTCGCTGCCTCCGAAAAAGAATTTAAATTGATGGTGAATCCTACAAGCGATCCTACTAGATTACAATTTTACAGGTCAAAAAAGTAGCAAAGAATATATTGATGATTTGCGTTCCCGACGTGACGCGTCCGGTTTAATCCGATAATCTTTTAATACCAAGTTGCTTTCAGAAATTAAAATATGAATTTTTGAAAGCAACTTGGTATTAAAACTCTTTTCCGCGGATGAAATTTACGGCGTTGCGGAAAATTATCATTCCCTGGCCTTCCTGGGGCAATTTTTCCCTCGTCCAGCGGGGATGATTGACAAGGCTCAGATATGCTTCGGGATGAGGCATCAGGCCGAAGAGCCTGCCTGATTCGTCGCAGATTCCGGCAATGGCGTTTATGGAACCATTAGGATTGGCCGGATAATCCGATGCCAATCGCCCTTCCTGCCCGCAGTATCTCAAAGCGCAGAGATTTTTTGCCTCGATTTTTTGCAGGACGGAAGCGTTCCCGGGAATAAATTTTCCTTCGCCATGCCTCACCGGCAGGTAAAGAATATCCGCTCCTCTGGTGTAAACACAGGGGCTTTGCTTGTCTGTTTTCAGATAAACCCAGCGGTCTTCAAACCGTCCAGAATCATTGTAGGTTAAGGTTGCACTCTGCCCGCCGTAATCTCCGTCCAGCGCCGGGAGCAATCCCAGCTTGATCATCAGTTGAAAGCCGTTGCAGATACCTAAAATTAATTTTCCGGCGTTGATAAATTTAAGCAACTGGTCAAAGAGCAAGTCCCGGCTTTCAGTGACTCGGGCGCGCAGGAAACGGGTGGCACCTGCCTTGGCCGAGCCCAGATCGTCGCCGTCCAGGAAACCGCCCGGCAGATTAAGAAAGGAATAATCATCCAGACGCTTCTCGCCGTAAAGAAGATCGCTGATATGAACAATATCCGCGATATCGGCGCCGGCAATTTTACAGGCGTGCGCCATTTCCATTTCGCAGTTGGTGCCGTTGCCGGTCAATATGATTGCTTTTACTTTACGGGACATATTCAATCCTGCCTCTAAAAATTAAGCGGCTTTTGCCATGCTTCTTTAAGTTTGTTTATTTTTTCTTTAATAATCATTTTTCCGTCCAGACCAGTCATCTGCAGCAAGTCTCTATCGGTTACAGCGCCGATAAGGCCTTTAATGTTTCCGGCCATGATTTTTTCGAATTTGCTTTTATCTTCCGGATGGATGGTCACCACGAAACGGCTGGCTGTTTCCGAAAATAAAATATAGTCATTTCTTTTTTTCCCCCGGTACGGAACTGATCTTACATCAATGTCGATTCCCAGACGGCCGGCAATGGAGACTTCGGCCAGCGCGACAGCCAATCCGCCGTCGGAGCAGTCGTGGCAGGAAGCGATGACGCCCTGTTGTATCGCTTTGTGCAGAGCGCGGTAGATTTTTATGGCGCTTGAGGCGTTTACCCGCGGAACACTGTTGCCGATGAAATTATGAAGGGCCAGCCATTCGGAGCCGCCCAATTCATCTTTGGTTTCGCCGATGATATAGACCAGATCTCCTGGCTTTTTAGCATCCATGGTTACGGCCTTGCGAACGTCCTTTATCCCTCCGATGACGGAGTAAAGAATTGTCGGCGGAATGGATATTTTCGTTTGGCCTATTTGATAGTCGTTTTTCATGCTGTCCTTGCCGGAAATGCAGGGAACGCCGAAAGCAGTGGTGTAATCGTAAATAGCCATATTGGCGCGGACGAGCTGAGCCAGCTTGTATTCGCCGTCGGGTGTCTTTGCGGATTTGACCGGATCGCACCAGCAGAAATTATCCAGTCCCGCCAGGTTGTCGATATCGGCGCCGACGGCCACGGCATTGCGTATCGCTTCATCGATAGCGCAGGCGGTCATGTGATAAGTGTCGATGTCGCTGTAACGCGGGCAGATGCCGTGCGCGATGACGACTCCTTCCATGGAATCAAGCACCGGTCTGATTATCGCGGCATCCGAGGGGCCGTCATTTTGCGCGCCGGTCAGCGGTTTGATTACACTACCGCCCTGAACTTCATGATCGTACTGGCGCACTACCGATTCTTTGGAACAGATGTTCAGGCGAGCGAGCATCCGTTTGAGTTCCGTGTTGTAATTTTGCACAGGCTTGATGCGCGGTTCTTTATTTTTTGGCGGCTTCCATCGGGCGGCCAATTGCAGTTGGGGAACGCCGTCGTGCAGAAATTCCATATCCAGGTACGCGACTGTTTTTCCGTCGAAGACAACTTGAAATTTTCCGGAGGAGGTGAACCGGCCCAGCACGGTAGCTTCCACGCCCATCTTTCGGGCGAGTTCTGAAAACTGCTTTATTTTTTTTGGATCAACCGCCAGCGTCATGCGTTCCTGTGCTTCCGAAATGAGAATTTCCCACGGCTGGAGGCCGGCGTATTTCAGAGGCGCGTGAGTAAGGTCCAGTTCACAGCCGCCGCAATATGTGGCCATTTCGCCCACGGAAGAAGAAAGTCCTCCCGCTCCGTTGTCGGTAATGGCGCGGTAAAGTCCGCGGTCGCGAGCGATCAGCAGAAAATCGGTCATTTTCTTCTGGGTAATGGGGTCGCCGATCTGCACGGCCGTCACCGGTGAGCCTTCGTGCAGTTCTTCGGAAGAGAAGGTTGCTCCGTGAATGCCGTCTTTGCCGATGCGCCCGCCCGTCATGACGATCAGGTCGCGGGGTCTGATTTCTTTTCCATGTGTTGTTTTTCCTTTGATGCGCGCGGGCATTATGCCGGCGGTTCCGCAATACACGAGGGGTTTGCCCAGGAACCGCTCATCGAAAACAATGCTGCCGTTGACCGTGGGGATGCCGCTTTTGTTCCCGCCGTGTTCCACGCCCTCGCGCACGCCTTCGTAAATGCGGCGCGGATGAAGAATGCGCGGGGGCAGTTTCTTCTTGTGAAACGGAGAAGCAAAGCAAAACACATCGGTGTTGAAAATCAGTTTTGCTCCGAGGCCGGTGCCGAACGGATCGCGGTTGACGCCGACAATGCCGGTGAGCGCGCCGCCGTAAGGATCAAGAGCGGAAGGCGAATTATGAGTCTCCACCTTGAAAACCAGATTAAAATCGTCATTGAATTTAATGATGCCGGCGTTGTCCACGAAAACGGAAAGACAGAAATCTTTTTTCCCTTTTGCCTGGCGTATCTTTTGCGTGGAGCCTTTGATATATGTTTTGAAGAGAGAATCGATCGTCAATCTCTTTTGTCCATCGGTGTAATGAATCCTGCTGTTGAATATTTTATGCTTGCAGTGTTCCGACCACGTCTGCGCCAGACATTCCAGTTCAACATCCGTAACGTTCTCACCCAGCCCCACTTTTTTTCTCGCGGCAATCGTTTTTTTATCGCGATAGTAATTACGAATGGTTTTCATCTCCCGCAGATTCAGCGCCAGAATTTTTTCTTTGCTGAGCTCTAAAAGCTCAATGTCTCCGGCTCCGGCGAGATTTATTTCTTCCACCACCGGCTTTGCCCTGCCCGTGACCTGCGGGATGTAAGCCGGCATTCCGCCGGACTTATTAAAATCTTTTGCGGAAATGATTTGATGCCGTTGAATTAAATCATTGGCTAAAAGACCGGACGCGATCTTCTGTGTTTCGTCCGCGTTAATTTCCCCGTTGATGAGGTATTGGCGGGATGTATAGACGGCGATTTCACGCTTACCGATATCATTCCCCAGTATAAGTTCAATGGCTTCCCGGGCGGTTTTGCCCACGTTATCGGTAACACCCGGGCGAAAACCTACTTCAATCAGCCAGTCAAAATCGGCGGCCAGGGGAATGTTTATGGAAAAATATTGAATGACCGGATCGGAGAGTGGTCCGGCGGCAGCATTCTTTAACTCTTCTTTGGTCAAATCACCGGCGATGGTGTAAACTTCAATCGTCCTGACCTTCTCGACGCAAAGGGAAAGATTATCAATAATCATTTTTTTTATTTTTTCGCCCAGGGCGTCGCGGATGCCTTTTTTAAAACCAACTTCAATTCTAATGGCCATGTTCAACCTTGCAATAAACGGGTATTTTAATCCGCCTGAATCAGGCGGATGTTCGAGCTTATACCCAAAAGCCGAAATTTATGCAACTTACAAATATGTTCCTTAATCAATACATGATCTTGACGCGATAGATACGCCGCCTCATGAAAACAATGTCAAAAACGGTCATTTCGCTTGACATAACGCTTTTTAAATCGTTATATTCTGCCGTCGTTTCCCAAGACATCTTTCCTTGTAAATTTACTTACTGATTATGGAGAAAAATGGAATTAATTCTTATCATAATAATTATCATCCTTCTGCCGGCCGGTTTTGTTCTATTATACCGGCGGCTAGGACGTGATGGAATTGATATTGCGCCGCTTATGAATAAAATGGATAATCTTCGCGATTTTCAGGAAAGAACTGACCGGTCGGTGCGCGATGAAATCGCGCGTTCGCGGTCTGAAGCCCAGACACAGGCACAGCAGGAAAGAACCGAACTTGCCCAATCATTTAAATCATTTGAAGATTCGATACAGGCGAGGCTGGCTGAACTTACCTCCGTCACCGAAAAGAAGATGGAAGCGGTAAGATTAGTCGTGGACGAGAAACTCAAGCAGATTCAGGAAGACAATTCCCGTCAGCTCGACCGGATGCGGGAAACGGTTGACGAAAAGCTGCAAAGCACGCTGGAAAAACGTCTGGGAGAATCTTTTAAACAGGTATCGGAGAGACTGGAACTGGTTCATCAGGGATTGGGCGATATGCGAAATCTCGCCACCGGAGTGGGCGATCTGAAGAAAGTGCTGACCAATGTCAAGGCGCGCGGCACTTGGGGAGAAGTTCAATTGGGTGCGCTTCTGGAGGAGATCCTTTCTCCGGAGCAATACTTAAAGAATGTCAAGATACAGGAAAACGGGAATGATTTTGTGGAATTCGCCATTAAACTTCCCGGTCAGAGCGACTCGTCTGATGATTCCGTGCTGATTCCGGTAGATGCAAAATTTCCGGTGGAGGATTATCAGCGTCTGCTGGAAGCTCAGGAGCGGGCTGACGCGACGGCGGCGGATGATGCTATTCGTCAGCTGGAGGCCAGTATCAAAAAAGCCGCTAAAGATATTTCCCAGAAATATCTCGCGCCGCCCAAAACGACTGATTTCGGCATTATGTTTCTGCCTTCGGAAGGTCTTTACGCGGAGGTCATCCGTCGCACGGCTCTGGT
>Ga0182019_10000629_pt1 | contig 17283 bp, 5 predicted proteins | sample 812E2MmetaG_FD_120483 | JGI IMG/M metagenome (GOLD analysis project Ga0182019, IMG submission 120483) | Permafrost microbial communities from Stordalen Mire, Sweden - 812E2M metaG | ecosystem: Environmental > Terrestrial > Soil > Wetlands > Permafrost | place: Sweden: Stordalen | collected...
CACGGTCACGGGGACCGCCCAGAACGTCACACTGGCTCTCCTGGCGAATCCCGGCGCCGATGTGCTCGGAGGGACGACGACAGTATCAGTGAACACCACGACAGGACAGGCCGTGTTCGCCGGCCTTTCGCTGACTCATGCAGCGGCAGGGTACACGCTGACCGCGACAGGGAACAGCGTGAGCACAGTGGCGGGGAATGTGTTCAGCTTGCCGTTCAATGTGGTTCACGCCCTCACAAGTGAAGTCCGCGTCGAGACGCTGGCGGACGGGAGCGGCGTTGTCCTCCCGGGGCAGAACGTTTCTTCCGGGACTTCCATCACCGTGTATTCAATTGCCCGCGATTCGTACCATAACTTCATCAGCGATACAGTTGCGACATGGTCGCTGGTCAGCCCGGTGGGCGTGGTCCCCTCGGACCTGGTTGCCAGCGGGGACGGAAAGAGCGCCACATTCACCGGGCGGCTGATCGGGTCGGCTCAGATACTCGCCGTCACTGGGGCGCTGACACAGGTCCCGTCCGGCCTACTGCATGTGGTCATTGCCAGTGCTCCTTCGAAAATCCTCGTCGAGACTTCGGCAAACGGAACAGGAGTCGTCCTTCCGGATTCCACGATCTCATCGGGGAGGTCGATAACTGTGTATGCAATTGCCAGGGACAACGCAGGGAATTTCGTCCGGAACGTCACCGCGAACTGGTCAGTCCAGAATGCCGGGGGGGGCGTCGTGGCGGGTGATCTGGCCCCCTCCGCTGGCAGGAGCACGGTCTTCACAGGTCACGTCATCGGGACAGGTCAGATCCGCGCTGATTCGGCCGGATTGACAGCGGTCACCTCGGGAACGGTCACCGTGATACACGGAACACCGGCGAGCGTGACGGCGACAGCGGGATCGGGACAGAGTGCGCTCATAGGCGCGTCATTTGTGACCGCCATGCAGGCCACGGTGAGGGATTCATCGAATAACCTCGTCGGCACGGGCGTGTCGGTGGCATTCAGCACTCCGGGTTCAGGTGCAGGCGGGACATTCGCAGGTGGCGCAACGACCGTACCGGTCCTCACGAACGCCTCGAGTGTTGCCATAGCTCCGCTTTTCACTGCAAACAAGACCGCAGGGACGTATGCTGACACCGCACGCATAGCGGGGGGCTTTCCCCCCGCACTCTTCGTGCTGACAAACAGTCCCGGCGGGGCGACGCTCATTTCAACCGTGACAGGGACAACCCCGCAGCACGTGCAGATAGCGAATCCCTTCCCCGTTGCGCTGGCCGTCGTTGCAACGGACTCTTCGGGGAACCGCGTGCCCGGAGTGACCGTCACGTTTACGCCGGCGACAACTGCGTCGAGCGGGACGTTTGTCGGGAATTCCACCGTCGTTTCTGATGTGACGGGGACGGCGACTGCGCCTGCGTACATCGCGAACGCGGTTTCAGGCCCGGATACCGTCAAGGCCACAGCCGTCGGCGTGACCGCTGCCGCCCGCTTTATACTCACGAACGATCCCAGCGGCGCGCAGAACATCGCTTTCACACGGACACAGTCTGACACAACAGTCGTCAATACGGCTTTCAAGGACAGCCTCCAGGTCGCGGTGAAGGACCAGTTTAACAACCCCGTAGGGGGTGTCTGGGTCACATTCACCGCCCCCTCCGCGGGTGCCACTGCGATATTCGCACGGACAGGGAAAACGGTGGATTCCGCGCTGACGACATCAGCCGGGCTTGCGACCTCCTCAACGATCACCGCGAACACTGTGGCGGGCGATTACCTGATCATCGCGAGGATATCTCCTGCAGGCGCGACCGCAACGATTTCCAGGTCGAACAAAGGTGGGCTCGTGACGCAGTTCACAGTTGCGGCCATGGACGGGAATCCGATCGGCACGCAGGCTGCGACAATCTCGTTTAATGTACTCATCCAGTCGAGGGATATCTACAACAATGTCTCCTCATTCCCCGGGCCAGTGGATATCAATGTCACCTCCAACGCCCCGCTGACGGCAGGCGGAGGAGTAATTAAGGGTTTCAACACCGGTCTTGTCCAGGGGATAGTGTTCCAGGGAGCCGGGACTTCCGACACGATCAGGGTCGTCCGGGTCGGCGGTGCGGAGAAGGGGGCGAGCAATGCATTCGCGGTCGTCAATCCTTCCCCGACGGTGACATCGATCACTCCGAACAACGGGCGGAAAGGGCAGGTGCTGGATGTCGTGTTGGGAGGAACGGGTTTCATCAGCGGAACGAGCCTCCCCTACTTCGGCGGGTCCATCGTCCCTCTCTCCTGGACGGTGAACAATCCCACGCAGATGACGGTGACGATATCGATCAGCGGCAATGCCCGGGACAGCGCCTATTCCGTCTCGGTGACTAACGGCCCCCCCGTCGGTGGCACGGGGACATTTCCGGGCGGATTCACCGTCGGGTTGACCCCGGCCCCGAAGGTCCTCTCTCTGCTCCCCACTTCGGGAGCCCGGCTGCAAACTCTGAATGTCGTCGTCCGCGGATTAAACTTCTACGGCGGTGTGTCCGTGCTGAACCTGGGCGCGGGGATCAAGATCAATGCGTCGACGGTTGACAGCGTGAACCAGTTGACTGCAGGCATCACGATCCTTGCCGCGGCTGCGACCGGGCCCAGGGATGTCGTCGTGGTGAACAGCGTGCAGGCAGGCACGGGAGGGGGGACGGACACACTGAAGGGGGCATTCTCGGTTGTTAATCCGCTTCCGACGGTCTACGATGTTGCGCCGGGGGGTGGAACGCGGCTTTCCGCGTTGGTTCTCGGAATCTCCGGGACCAACTTCATCGGCGGGGTGAGCACAGTCAGCCTGGGTGACACCGGGATTGCGGTCACTTCCGTGACAGTGGACAGCTCAACGCACATCACCGCGTCCATCGTGATAGGCGCGGGCGCCACGGCGGGAGCGCACGCGGTTGCCGTCACGAACACGGGTCTCGGGGGGGGGACCGCCTCACTCCCCAACTCGTTCACCGTTTTCAACCCGGTTCCTTCTCTGACAAGCGTTCAGCCGAACGCCGCGAACAGGTCACAGACGCTGAGTATCGTCTTCCGGGGCTCCAATTTCGTGCGCGGCGCGTCCCGCGTGGCTTTCAAGCCCCCGGCCGACATAACAGTGAACACGGTTTCCGTCGATAGCGTAACACAGATCACGGCGGGAGTCACCATTGGGCCCGGCGCAGTCCTCGGCCTGAGGTTCGTTGCCATCTATACCGGCGTCGATACGTCGGGGTCGCTCGGGTTCACTGTCAATCTCTCCGCGCCGCCCATCCCGGTGCTCGTTGCGCCCGGGAACGGTTCCGCATTTCAGCCCACGACCGTGGCCCTGCGGTGGTCGCCGTCGTCGGGCGCGACCGGCTATGCAGTGCAATTCGCGCGCGTACAGACGTTCCTTCCGCCGGTCGTGGACACGGTCGTCACTGACACATTCATGGTAGTCGGTCCGCTGGCAATCGGCACCACGTATTACTGGCATGTTGCCGCCGTCGGCCTGAGCGCGACGAGTTCCTTCTCGGCTCCGTGGAGTTTTGTCGCGTCCTATCCCGCCAGGGTCGCAATTCTTGACACGGTGGTATTCCCGGTGCACGGCGTCCCCTCGGACTACCAATCCACGGACTTCAGGCTCGTCGGCCTCCCCGGCAGCGGCCCCACCCCTGTGCAAAACTATCTGCCCGGGACGGCGGGGACCGACTGGTCGGTGGTCTGGGACAACGGGCATTCAACCAACTACTGGGTTTCGTACGCCGCCGGATCCCCCTTCGTGTTCGGCGCGGGGCGCGGATTCTGGCTCGTGAACAAAGGGAACTGGATCGTGAATGACACCGTCACCGCCGCAGTTCTCGACGGGAACGGGAGGGCGTCGATTGCTCTGCATACGGGATGGAACATCATCACAGATCCTTTCCCCGTAGCGGTCAACTGGTCCGATATCGCGGCGGCAAGTCCTCCGACGCGGTCCGATCACCCTGTGTTCACCTACAACAACGGATGGTCTGCGACGAGTATCCTCCAGCCTTATGTGGGGTACTATTTCGAGAACACAGACAGCCTCGCTTTCCTCCAGGTTCCGTACAAGGCCGCACCGGGGACCGCAAAGGCGGCCGCCGTCGCGGGCGCATGGAGGATGAGGCTCGACCTTGATGCCGGGGGCTTCGTCGACCAGGTAACGACCCTCGGCGTATCGTCCGATGCGCCCGCCGGAAAGAACGCGCTTGATTTTCACCGCCCCAGGCTGACAAAAGGGGTCCCGGCACTTCTCCTCGCGCGTCCGGAATGGGATGCCGTGAACGGAGAATTTGCAACCGATATACGCCCTCCGGTTCAGAATGTGGAGACCTGGAAATTCGAGGTCCGGACATCCCTCCGGACAGCTGCGAAGATCTCGTTCAGGGGTGTCGCCGGGGTCCCGGAGAATCTGCAGGTGTACCTCATCGACGAAGGAAGGGCCCGGTCCGTTGATCTGCGCGCGGCGGCGGAGTATCCGTTCATCCCCGCCACCGACGTCTCCGCATTCAGGGTGGTCGTGGGAACGCCGGATGCCATGCGCAAAGAGCTCGATGCGCTGCTCCCCGGTGCATTCGCGCTCGGGAACAATTTCCCCAACCCGTTCAATCCGGAAACCACAATCCCCGTCTCGGTGCCGCTCGCCTCGGAAATCAGGCTTGTCGTGTACAATATCCTGGGGTCTGAAGTGCGCACGATCTATGCCGGGCCGGTCGAGGCCGGGAGGTACTGGTTCAGGTGGGACGGCAGGAGCGAGCATGGGAACACGGTTGCCACGGGGGTCTATTTCGTGAGGCTGACGACCAGCAAAGGGTTGTCGTTCATCCAGAAAATGGCGTTCGTGAAGTAACCAGGGCGGCGGGGTTTCCGGCCGCAGCAATCACAAACAACACAGAGTCGATGACCATGAATCCAAGCCGTCTGCGAACATGCCTCTGTACTCTCCTGTGTCTCACATGGTGCTTCGGAGCGGGCGGTCAGGCCCAGATACGTGAAAGCGGGATATCTCTCAGCCAGCCCGTCTACGCAACCCCGGCCAACTACTCGATCGCGAAACCCGGTGAGCTGACGATGCAGGTGAATGTCTGGGGACAGGTGATACATCCGGGGAGGTACGAGGTCTCGATCCAGACCGATCTCGTGCAGCTCCTGTCGTATGCGGGAGGTCCCGGGCCCGATGCAAAAATGGCTTCGGTGAAGATCACGCGATTCATCAGGACGGACAACGGCGTCAGCAAGTCTGAGAACTTCGTGAATCTCGAGAACCTGTACCGCGTGAACGATTCACAGCTCATACTGCAGCCGGGTGACACGATCTTCATCGACGAGACCAGCTGGACGACGCTCAGGGATATACTGACGGTTGTAGGGAGCGTCGTCGTCGTCGCAGCGACGGTGTCGACCGTGGTATACAACTCGCATCATTGAAATTGAAATCATTCACCAGGAATAATCGGGAAAGCACCACATGAATCAGGTCAATCCGGACCCCATCTACGGGCCGTCCGAAAACGGAGCCCATTCGTTTTCCGTGCAGGACTACCTCTCCACCGTCCTGAGGGGAAGGAAAGTCATCCTGTCCTGCCTGGGAGTCGCGCTGGTGGCATCCCTCGTCTACACGCTGGCATCGAAAACCGTGTATGAATCGACGGCGCTGGTGCTCCTGAACATTCGCCAGCTCGGCACCTCGTATTCGATCAATGAGTCCCAGAGAGGGCCGGTGGAAAACAAGATCGCGAACGAGATCGGTCAGCTGCGGACGACCTCGATGGCCGAATCCGTCGCCCGGAAGCTCCTCCAGGAGCCGTACATGGACGACGCGAAAACGGAGTTGCTCCCGATCGTCCAGGTGAAAAATGTCACGAAGGACTCGTCGAACAGGATCGCGAGCCTCACGCAGGTCGCGTTCAGGGCCCAGAAGGCGATGGATTTTACCCCGGAGCGTGAGTCGGACGTCATCCAGATCACGGCGCGGAGCACGAACCCCAGTGAAGCTGCAGTCCTCGCGAACTCCTATGCGGGGGTGTACCAGGAATTCTCCGTCAGCTCGAGCAGGTCCCGGTCGACTTCCCGCCGCGAGTTCCTGCAGGACCAGCTGATCGCGAAACGGCGGACCCTGGACTCGATCGAAACGGTCCTCAAGCAGTACATGGAGTCTTCCGGGGTTGTCTCGCTGGACGCCGAAGCGACCAGGGTGACCGCGCAGCTCTCCCAGCTCGAAGCGAACAGGGATGCGATCGACATCGACCTTGACGCCCTCAACAAGACGCTTCAGACATATCAGGAGCGCCTCCCCCAGCAGGAGAAGGAGTTCGTCAGGGTCATGAAGCAGGCGAACGATCCGTATATCAAGCTCATACAGGAGCAGCTGGCCGGGCTGCAGGTGAAACGGGACGTCCTCTCCAACCCGAGCACTTCCGGGGCGGCGAAAGAAGCCTATGCGGAGCAGCTCAAGGCGATAGAGTCGCAGATCAGCAACCTGCAGAAGAAGCTGGATGACCGGACGACGTCGTACCTGCAGACTCTCCCCGCCGGGGAAACCGGCGCGGCCCAGAGCGACCCCGCCGGGTACCTGGTGCAGGCGAAGCAAAAAATATTCGAGACCCAGATGCAGATTCAGGCGCTGATAGCGAAGAAGAGCGCGCTGGGGAATGTGATCCACGAGTACGAGATAAACTTCGGAGGGATCCCCCGCAAGAGCATCGAGCTTGCCAAACTGAAGCGCACGCAGATCAGCGCCGAGAAGCTGTATCTGCTTGTCGAGGAGAGGTTCAATGATGCCGCAATAGGGGAGAAGTCAGATTTTGGATACGTGGATATCATTGACAAGGCCGGGGTCTCCACATCCCCGGTGTCTCCGAACGTTCCGTTCAACCTGATGCTGGGAGTGTTCCTCGGACTCGGGGTCGGGGTGGTGTTTGTTTTCGTACGCGAGTACCTGGATGTACGCGTCAACACGCCGGAGGACCTGAAGCGGCGCGGGTATCCGCTCCTTTCCTTTGTCGGGCGGACAATCGATTCCGACGGAGGCGCGAAATCGACTCGCCATTTCGGATCATGGGTAGGTGGAACATTTGCGCGCATGAGGAGCAAGCCGGTCCACGAGCAGACCCCGCCCCCCCCCCGGAAGGTGATGTTCGACGGGAAAGAATACGACCGGACGCTCGTTTCGCTGCTCGAACCGTTCTCGCCCGCCGGCGAGTCCTACAGGCGCGTCCGCGCAAGGCTGGAGTTCGCTCTGTCCGAGGACCGGACACGGAAAGTCGTCGTGACGAGCCCGAATCCCGGGGAAGGGAAATCCACGACGGTGGCCAACCTGGGCTTTGCCTTCGCCCAGTCGGAACGCAGGGTGCTGATCGTGGACAGCGATCTCCGGCGGCCGATGGTTCACAAGCTGTTCGGGTTCGACCTCTCTCCGGGCCTGAGCGAGGTGCTGACAGGCCGCGCGACGCTGCAGCAGGCGGTCCACAAGCATATCATCCCCGGCCTCGATGTCCTGACCGCGGGTGAACTGATGATGACGGACCCGGAGATCCTCGGCTCGAAGCACATGATGAGTTTCCTCAAGGAACTGAACCAGCACTACGAATGGGTTCTGATTGACACATCTCCCGTCCTTGCCGTCAGTGACGCCGCCAATCTCACCGCGCTGGTGGACGGTGCGATGCTGGTGGTGTCGGGGGGGCAGACGAGACTCGTTGCCCTGGACCGGGCGATTGAATTCCTCGGGGGTGCGGGGGGAAAACTGGTCGGCATCGTCCTGAACAAGTTCGATCCGCGCGAAGCGTACGGAGGGTTCTACGGCAGCGACAGGTACGGCCACTACGGGTCCGCGTACGGGACCGTCCGCCCCGCGAACGGAAAGGGGAAGGATGCGAAACAGACCGCCTGATGCATACACGATCTGCGTCACACAATCACTGATCAAGTCACACTCAGGGAAAACCAGAGAACATTATGACCTCAACACTCATTGATAAGATAGACAGGAAGAAGGCCGTTGTGGGCGTCGTGGGGCTGGGCTATGTGGGCCTCCCGCTCTTGCTGTGCTTCGTCGAAAAGGGCTTCCATGTTCTGGGGATAGATATTGACGAGAAAAAGACCGAGGCGCTTGCAAAGGGACAATCCTATATCAAGCATATTCCCGTGACGCGTGTCGCGAAGGCTGCATCGTCCGGACTGCTGCAGACGACGACGGATTTCTCAAGGGCGAAGGATTGCGATGCGATCCTCATCGCAGTCCCCACACCGCTCAACAAGAACCGCGAACCCGACATGTCGTTCATCGTCCTGACGTGCGAGGCGATCGCCCCGTATGTCCGGGCCGACCAGTTGATCGTTCTCGAGTCGACGACATATCCGGGGACGACGGTGGAGGTGATGGTGCCGATACTCGAAAAGAACGGGTTGAAGGTGGACAAGGATTTCTTCGTCGCTTTCTCCCCCGAGCGGGAAGACCCGAGCAGGACGGATTACACGACCGAGACCATCCCCAAGGTCGTCGGTTCGACCTCACCGGCCGGGCTCGCCGCTGCGGAAAAGGTATACCAGCAGATCGTCGTCCGGACGGTCCCGGTCTCCTCGACACAGGCGGCGGAGGCCACGAAACTCGTTGAGAACACGTTCCGTGCGGTCAACATCGCGCTGATGAATGAGCTGAAGATGACGTTCATGAAGATGGGTATCGACATCTGGGAGGTCATCGAGGCCGCCAAAACGAAGCCGTTCGGCTACATGCCGTTCTATCCCGGCCCGGGCCTCGGCGGTCACTGCATCCCCATCGATCCGTTTTACCTTACGTGGAAGGCGAGGGAGTACGGCGTCTCGACGAGGTTCATCGAGCTCGCCGGCGAGGTCAATGCTTCCATGCCTGACTTCGTGGTCCAGCGGGTGATGGAAGTCCTGAACGAATGCGGGAAGCCGCTGAAGGGCGCAAAAGTTCTTCTCCTCGGGCTTGCATACAAAGCCAACGTGGATGACGATCGCGAATCGCCGTCGTATCACCTGATGGAGAAGCTCGAAGCCAAGGGGGCTGTCGTCAGCTACAACGATCCGTACATCCCGACGATCAGACCTTCCCGCGAGTTCGCGAAGTACGCCGGAAGGAAATCGGTCCCTATCACGGCCGGGTACGACGTGATCCTGATCTCGACCGCGCACGACGAGTACAAGGGTATGGACTTTTCGTCGTTCAAGGCCCAGGTCATCGATACGCGGCATGCAGCGCAGGGCTCCAGCGGGACGGTTCATCAGGCATAAGGATCGGCACAACGTGAAGCAGGAAGTCCAGTGTCTTGTGACTTCCTGCTTTACTGTTCATTCATCTACAGGGAATGAGGGTCCGTGCACGACTCCGACATCGAGGACGGCTATCCTCTCACCCCGCTTCAGGAGGGGATGCTGTTCGATCATGCGTTTGCCCCCGGGAGCGGCGCGAATATCGTACAGATCGCCGGTGTGCTCCGCGAGCATCTCGCTCCCGACCTGCTGGAAAAGGCATGGCGGGCGGTGATCGACCGGAACCCGGTCCTCCGGACTTCTTTCCACTGGTCGGGTGACGGAGCGCCGGTCCAGCGTGTGCATCGCTCGGTTGATGCCGGCATTCTCCACTGCGACTGGAGCATGAAGTCTCCGGCGAAAGGGAGGGGACTCTTCGATGCACACCTCGACAAAGACCGGAGGCGGGGATTCGATCCCGTCTCCCCTCCTCTGATCCGCCTGGCGGCGTTCACGATGGGCACGGATGTGTCGATGCTGGTCGTGTCGCTGCACCACATACTCCTTGACGGCCAAGCGTTTCCGCTCCTGCTCGATGAGCTTTTCTCGACGTACGAACGCCTCACCGCAGAACGAGAGCCGGCATGGGAAGAGCGGGTCCCGTTCCGCGCGTATGTCGATTCTGTCCACAGGGAGAATCACGACCGCTCCGAGTTGTTCTGGAAGGACTACCTCCGGGGGTTCACCGACCCGACGCCTCTCCCTCCGGAGCCGGGCCCCTGTTCTCCGGAGGGGGCATTCCTTGAATTCGGCAGGCGCGATATCCACCTTCCCCCCCCGGTGCTCGAAGGCCTGCGTGCACTGGCCCTTGCATCGGGGGCACGGCTGAGCACCGTGTTCCACGCGGCCTGGGGGCTTCTGCTGAGTCGTTACAGTGGGGCCACCGACGTCATCTTCGGCGAGACGAGAGCCTGCCGCAGATCGACGGTGAGCGGTGCGGAGAGTATCCTCGGGTGCTGCATCAACACTCTCCCGCTCAGGGTCCGCGTCCCGCCGGAGGCGCTCCTGGTGGACCTGCTGCGGCAAATGCGAAAGGATCATTCGGCCGTCCGTGAACACGAACAGACGCCGCTCGGGCGGATCCGCGGGTGGGGCACGGTGGGCGCCGGCAGGCCGCTCTTTGAGACGCTCCTCGTATATGATCACGTTGGACTGACCGCGCTGATGCGATCCCGGGGGGCCGGGGGGCGCGAACGCGAGTTCTCCGTCCTCTCCCATACGCGCTTCCCCCTGGTGTTTGAGATTCAGGGGGAGGAAGGCGCGTTGAGACTGACGTATTCCACGTCCCGTTTCACTCCATCGACCGTCGAACGGATGCTGGGGCACCTCGAGACGATACTGACGTCCATGGCGGCAGGCAGGGGCGATATGCGCATGGGGGAGATCCCGCTGCTGACGGAGAGGGAAGAACGGCGGATACTCCTGGAGTGGAACGCCACCGGGGTCCCCGGGGGAACGCCTCTGTGTGTCCACGAGCTCATCGAGGCTCAGGCCGGCCTGACCCCGGAGGCCGTGGCGGTTTCCTGCGGGAGAGACGCGTGGACCTACCGGGATCTGAACCATCGCGCAAACCTCTTCGCCCGCTGGCTGTCGGCACTCGGCGTGGGACCGGAGGTTGTGGTGGGGATCGCACTGGAGAGGTCATGCGAAATGATGATGTGTCTCCTCGGGATTCTCAAAGCCGGAGGCGCATACCTCCCGCTCGATCCCGCGCTTCCTGAAGAGCGCCGGCGGTTTATTCTGGACGACGCCCGTCCGTCATACATCGTCACCGCACGGAATCTGGCCGGCTTTTTCGGCACGATGGACGTCCCCCTCGTATTTCCGGAGGAGATCCCCGGCGTGGATCCTGCCGGTGAGGCATCGCCGGAGACGAACTTCCCGGGCCGTGCCGGGCCCGGGAATGCAGCCTATGTCATTTACACCTCCGGATCGACAGGGAGGCCCAAAGGGACAGTTGTTCTGCACCGGGGGCTGTCGAATTACCTTCTCTGGTGCACGGAGGCATACGATGTCCGGCGGGGAAGGGGCTCGCTCGTGCACAGTCCCCTCGCTTTCGACCTGACGGTCACGGCATTGTATTCGCCGCTCTTGTGCGGCGGCACCGTGTATCTCTTGCCGGAATCATCACGACCCGAGGATCTGTGCGCGGCCCTCATGGAACACGCCGAAGGCACACTTGTCAAGATCACGCCGGCGCATCTGGAACTGCTCGCTGCGCTCATCCCCCCGGGGGAGGGTGCTGCGCTGACAACGACATTTGTCATAGGGGGAGAAGATCTGAAAGCGGACCTCGTCCTCCGCTGGCAGCGGATAGCTCCCGCAGCACTCTTCTATAATGAATACGGTCCGACGGAAACGGTCGTCGGCTGCTCCGTCTACCGGGTTCCCCCGGGTATCCCGGCCCCGGGGTCGATCCCCATCGGGAGGCCGATCGCCAATACGCGCCTCTATGTGCTCGATCACGAGATGCGGCCTGTGCCTGAAGGCGTCCCGGGCGAGCTCTGTATCGGGGGGACCGGCGTGGCGCGGGGGTATCTGAACCGTCCCGACCTGACCGCGGAACGGTTTGTGCCGGATCGCTTCTCCGGGGATCCCTCATCCCTGTTATACCGGTCGGGGGACGTTGCCAGGTATCGTCCGGACGGTGTACTGGAGTTTCTCGGTCGTGCGGATGACCAGGTGAAAATCCGCGGGTACCGGATCGAGCCGGGAGAGATAGAATCGGTGCTGCTCGAGCACGACGCTGTGCGTGAGGCAGCGGTGATCGTCCGAACGGCGCCGAATGGTGAAAAGCGGCTGGAGGCGTATTTCGTCCCCGCCACGGAGCCACCTCCCGCGGTGGACGAACTGCGGGCTCACGCCAGGAGGATGCTCCCCGGATACATGGTGCCCGCGGTTTTTGTGCGGCTGGACTCCATGCCGTTGAATTCCAACCTGAAGGTGGACCGGCGTGCACTCTCTGCGGATGCGAATCAACCGCGGAACACTCAGGAAGCCCTGAAGGCCTCTCTGACGCCGACCGAGGAGTCACTCAGCAGACTCTGGGAGGAGTTGCTCGGGGTGAAGGGGATCAACGCTGCCGACAATTTCTTCGAGATAGGCGGCCATTCCCTCGTCGTGATGCAGCTTGTGTCACGCATCCACGCCCGGTGGAGCATCGATCTGAGGATCTCTGACGTGTTCGACGCACCGACCGTTGTGGCCATGGCGTCCGTCATAGAGCGGAAGTTGCTGGAAGAAGTCGAGGGAATGTCCGATGAGGATATGGTTCACGAGCGAATTGCGCTTACCCTGACACCCGGTGAAAAACCCCATGGCTGATCCGGAAGGTGTGACGGGGCGGCGGTCGGCACTCTCCCCCTCAAAACAGGAGTTGCTGGCGAAGCGCCTTGCGGGCGGCGGGGCGCAGGGGCACTCCGGCGTCATCGGCCGCCGCGAGAGAAAGGGCCCCTTCCCCCTTTCATTCGCGCAGCAGCGTTTGTGGATTCTTGACCGTTTGACCCCCGGGGGGTCAGCGTACAACGTTCCGTACGCCTACAGGCTCCGCGGGGAGGTGTCTGTGGGAACGCTGGAGAACGCATTGACGGAGATTGTCCGCCGGCACGAGGTGTTGCGGACGACGTTCACCGCCGTGGACGGAGCGCCCCTCCAGAGCGTCGGCCCCGCTCTCCGCGTCAACGTGGGGATCCGGGACCTCCGTTCTGTGCCGGAAGGGGATCGCGAGTCTGCGGCAATGCTTCAGCTTCATGAGGAAGCCCACAGGGGATTTGATCTGGAACGCGGCCCGTTGATGAGGGTAACACTCATTACGCTGGGGGAGGACGAGTACCTGCTCGTGCTTGTGTTCCACCACATCGTTTTCGACGGATGGTCCGAGAGCATATTCTTCAAGGAATTGTCCGCCCTGTATGAGCCGTCCCCCCGCGGAGCGAAGGACGTGCTCCCTGATCTCCCCATCCAGTACGGGGATTTCGTGCTCTGGCAGCGGGAATGGCTGCAGGGAGAGGTCCTCGAAAAACAACTTGCGTACTGGAAGGAGAAGCTGGGAGGGAGCCTTCCTGTGCTGGAGCTGCCGTCGGACAGGGCGCGTCCGGCGGCGCAGACCCATAAAGGTCTGACGGAATTCATGACGGTGCCCGCCCCCCTGTACGCCGCTTTGACGAAGCTCGGCAAGGAGGAGGGGGTGACATTGTTCATGACCCTCATCGCGGCATTCAACGTCTTCCTTTCCCGGTACAGTGATCAGGATGATCTGATCATAGGAACGCCTGTCGCGGGGCGCACGCGCATGGAAGTGGAGGGGCTGACCGGATTCTTCGTGAACACGCTAGTTCTCCGTACGGACCTGGGGGGAAACCCGGCATTCCGCGAGCTGTTGAAGCGCGTGCGCGAGGTCTGTCTGGGGGCGCTTGAGCATCAGGAAGTTCCTTTCGAGAAGATTGTCGAGGAGCTCCAGCCAGAGCGGACCCTCATGCATTCCCCGCTCTTTCAGGTGATGTTCGTTCTGCAGAGCGCGCCGGAAGGCCGGATCACGCTGGGGGGGAACCCCGCCGGCAAGCTCGACATCAGCACGGACACGGCGAAGTTTGATGTGACGCTTTCCATGATGGAACGAAGCGGTGGTCTGGTGGGATGGCTCCAGTGCAGCGCTGACCTGTTTGAGCGGGAGACCATCGCACGCATGGCCGGCCATTTCATCGCTCTGCTGGAGGGGATCGTGGCGGATCCCGGGCGGTGTCTCTGGCAGATCCCGATCATGACGGAAGAAGAGGAACGGAAGGTGACGATCGGGTGGAACGCCACGCAGTCCGATTATCCACCGGAGATGACGATTTCAAATCTCTTCGAGGAGCAGGCCCGGAAGACTCCCGATGGGGTCGCTCTGCAGGATGAGCGGCATCAGGTCACGTATCGTGAGTTGAATTCGCGCGCGAACAGGCTTGCGCGATTCCTCCTGGACCGGGGTGTGGGGCCGGAGTCCTGCGTCGGTGTTGCGCTGGATCGATCGGTTGACCTGATCGTCGGCCTGCTCGCCATTCTGAAGGCGGGAGGAACGTACGTTCCTCTGGAGGTCTCGTACCCGCGCGAACGGGTCTCGTTTATCCTCGACGATGCGCGCGTGGGCCTCATCCTGACACAGCGGTCCCACAGGGATGAACTTCCTCCCCGGTCTGCGAAGGTGATCTGTCTGGACACGGAATGGGAAGACATCGCTCGAGAGAGAGACGAAGACCTCTCCGTGACGGGGTCGCCGGATGCGCTGGCATATGTGATGTATACCTCCGGCTCGACGGGTGTGCCGAAAGGGGTGTGCGTCCCTCATCGCGGGGTCGTGCGTCTCGTCAGATCGAATGACTATGCGACGTTGAATTCCGGAGAGGTCTTTCTCCTGTTTGCGTCCATTTCGTTCGATGCCTCCACATTTGAAATCTGGGGGAGCCTGCTCAACGGTGCCCGGCTCGTAATTTTCCCCCCGGCCATTCCCTCTCTCGAGGAACTCGGCCGCGTTATCAGGGACACGGGCGTCACGACCCTGTGGCTGACGGCGTCCCTGTTTCGTCACATGGTCGATGGATCGCTCCACTTCCTGGGGGGCGTGCGGCAATTGCTTACGGGCGGGGAAGTTCTTCCGGTCCCGCAGGTGAGGAGGTTCCTGGAAAAGTACCCCGGGTGCAGATTGATCAACGGGTATGGACCGACGGAGAACACGACGTTCACCTGTTGCTATACCGTCGGTGCGGGGACGGGGATTACGACCTCCGTTCCGATCGGACGTCCCATCCGGAATACACGGGTCTACATCCTGGACAGGTTCCTGCAGCCGGTCCCCGTCGGGATTCCCGGAGAGCTGTGCATTGCAGGAGATGGTCTCGCCCGGGGATATCTTAACCGTCCGGATCTGACAGCCGAAAGGTTCGTGGCGGGTCCCGCCGGTTCCGGGGCGCCGGAGCGTCTGTACAGGACGGGGGATCTGGCTCGCTTCCGCCCCGACGGGAATATCGAATTCATCGGCCGGGCCGATAATCAGGTCAAGATCCGGGGTTTCCGGGTGGAACTTGAGGAAATCGAGGCGGTGCTCGCCCGGCATCCGGGCGTCCGCGAAGCCGTGGTCACATTCACGGAATTTGCGCCGGGCGACAGGCGATTGGTGGCACACTGTGTGGTCGATGGAGGATCCGGGGATTATGCCGGCACATTGCGGGACTCCCTGAAGCTGAAGCTGCCCGAATACATGATCCCGTCGGTGTTCCTGATTCAGGATTGTCTCCCCCGCAATTCCAGCGGCAAGGTCGATCGCGTGCTTCTTTCCGCGTCAGCTCCCACGGGAGCGGTCGACCCCGGCGGTGCGGCAGGGGAGGAGATGTCGCCGACCGAGAATGCCCTGGCAGGTATCCTCGCCCGGATCCTCGGCGTCGAGCGGGTGAGCATTAATGACAATTTCTTCTCACTGGGGGGGCATTCGCTTCTGGCGATGCAGGTCGTCTCGCGCATCCGTGACCGCTGGCGGGTCGATCTCTCCCTTGTGAGTGTTTTCGAATACCCGACGGTCGGTGAACTGGCTATGGCGATCGAAGAGAAGCTCCTCGATCAGATCGAGAACCTGCGTGATGAGGAAGTGTAACCGAGGAATGAATCGATGCAAGAATCAGTGAACCCGGAAACGCGCCGCTCCAGGCTCTCGCCGGCCAAACGGGCGCTTCTGGACAGTGTACTGTCCGGGGCGGCCGCCAGACCTGCGGGAACCGGGGAAATCCCGCCGCGGCTGATCCATGACCGGATTCCGCTCTCGTTCGCTCAGCAACGCCTCTGGTTTCTGCATCGCGTGGACCCCGGGAGCGCCAGTTACAATATCCCCATGGCATTCCGGTTTGTCGGCAGGCTGGATGTCGCCGCGCTCGAACATTCCTTCAACGAAATCCTTCGGCGCCATGAAGTCCTCAGGACGACATTCAGAGTGGTGAATGATGAGCCCGAGCAAATCATCGCGGCGCCGGTTCCTGTTCCAATGCAGGTGCTGGAGATGGAGGGTTCCGACAAACCTGAACGCCGGGCTTCTGCGATGGCTTTCGCTGCGCGTGATGCCGGCACGCCGTTCGACCTCGAGCGGGGACCACTTCTGAGGGTCAGCCTCCTCCGGGTGGGCGCGGAAGAGCATGTCCTTGTCATAGTCATCCATCACAGCATATTTGACGGATGGTCTCTCGGGGTCTTCTTTGACGAGCTTGGGTCGCTGTACGGTGCCTATGCGCAGTCGCTCCCCTCGCCGCTTCAGGAGCCGCGGGTCCAGTACGCAGACTATGCGGTCTGGCAACGCGAATACTTGAGCGGCACGGTCCTCGACCGGCAGCTCGACTACTGGAAATCCCGCCTGGCGGGATGCAGGGGGATCCTGGAGCTCCCCCGTGACCGCCTCGTGCCTGAGGCGCAACCCCGCCGGGGCGGGGATCGCCGCGTGGCGTATCCGGCGGCGCTTTCGGAGGAGCTGCGGCAACTGGGCCGGGGCAACGGTGCGACCCTTTTTATGGTCCTGGCAGCGGCTTTTGGTGTGTTCCTGCGTCGAATGACAGGTCAGGACGATATACTCCTTGGAACCCCTGTGGCCGGCCGGACCCGTCCCGGGCTGGAACGGCTCATAGGATTCTTCGTGAATACTCTTGTATTGCGGACAGACCTCTCCGGCAACCCGACCTTCCTGGACCTCCTCCATCGTGTACGCGAGACGGCTCTCGGCGCCTTTGCCAGCCAGGATCTGCCGTTCGAGCGGCTCGTCGAGGAGCTTCGCCCGGAACGGGCTCCAGGCCGGTCCCCGCTCGTGCAGGTCATGTTCGCGCTCCAGAGCGCGCGGGCGTCCGCGCTTGAATTCCCCGGCCTCGACGTGACCGGACTCGAACTCTCCAGCGGGAGTTCGAAATTCGATCTCACGCTCACGATGACCGATTCGCCGGGGGGGCTTGAAGCATCATTCGAGTACAACGCAGACGTTTTTGATCC
>Ga0182019_10000630_pt1 | contig 17273 bp, 14 predicted proteins | sample 812E2MmetaG_FD_120483 | JGI IMG/M metagenome (GOLD analysis project Ga0182019, IMG submission 120483) | Permafrost microbial communities from Stordalen Mire, Sweden - 812E2M metaG | ecosystem: Environmental > Terrestrial > Soil > Wetlands > Permafrost | place: Sweden: Stordalen | collected...
CAATCCCTGAAACGCATAAGGCGAAGAGCGCGGTTTGTAGGCGCCTCCGCGCAGAATGCGCGCGCCCGCTTCAGCCACCGCCTCTGCGGTCTGCAGCAACTGGCGCTCCGATTCGACCGCGCAAGGTCCAGCCATCACCACGAAGTCGTCGCCTCCGATTTCGACATCGCCGGCGCGAACGATCGTCCGCGCACAATCATCGGTCTTCGCGACGAGATTGAAACACGAAAATTGGCCGTTCCACTTAGGGTTCATAAATGCGAAACGCAATTCTATGTAGATGCCAGAGTGCAATCACTACTAGGAAACTACTAAGTTGTGGCAGAAACACATTGCTATGTGATTTCAATCACATTTCGCGCTGCGAGCGAGGTTCCGGCGGTGTCTGGCTTTGCGCCTTGTTCTAAGAAGATGATCTGAAGTAATTGGAGCTAGCGACAAGGATTGTCGTTACAAGCGCGGTCACGAAAAACATCGGCCCGTAGTTCGTGGCTACGAGTGTGGAGAACTCGCATCGGCTCTACTCTGGAGCAAGTTCACGATCTCTTTTTCAAACACTGAGATGTCGGTAGCGCCAATGTGCTTCGCGCTGATCCGGCCATCACGCCCAATCAGGAATGCAATCGGCAATCCGAAAACTCCTCCATAAAGCTCGCCCGTGTCCGCGTCACCCATCACAACCGGGTAGTTCATTTTGAAGCGCCGGGAAAAATCGCGCACCGGTTCCGGTCCATCATCCATCGAAATTCCGATGATCTGCAAGCCCTGGCCGCGGTACGTTTCCTGTAGTTCGACGAAATGAGGAATCTCGTCCCGGCACGGATCGCACCAGGTTGCCCAGAAGTCCAGGAGGACGACCTTCCCCCGGTAGGATGAAAGGTCGATCCTTTGTCCGGTTAAGTCGAGGAGCGAGAAGTTGGGGGCCATGGAATGTTCACTACCCGTGCCCCTCATGCCCGCGGGTGCGCCATTATGATAATGACGGGCGACGAAATAAAGTCCCGTCAGCACCACCATCAACGCCAGGGCGCGGAGAATCCTGTTGCTCAATATTCCCTCCTTGGTGACCAAGTACTGTTTTCCTAATCTCCCTTGGCAACCGGATAGCCCTTGTCGACCCAGTCCGCCCCGAAGTTGTCCGCGATGTAGAGTACCTTCACATTGCCGAAGCCCATCGCGTGGAGCGCGTCGTCCGCAGGCTTGACGTTCGGGCAGTGCCCCCACGGGCAACACCCGCAATAAAGAACGATGAACTTGCTTCGTGGCAGAGATTGCACGCGCTGGCGCAGTTGTTGAAGCCCGCTCTCGCCCGAGGCCGGGCCAATGTACTCTGAGCCCGGGATGTGTGCCTGCGTGTAAAGCACATGGGAACCCACCTGAATCATTAGTGGTTTCTCGCTCTTCGAAGACTGAAGAATCTTGACCAGTTCGTCGGGGTTCATCAACCGCGATGACGGGATGAGGCTCGCCTGATAAGCGAGAACAGTGGATGCCAGCGCAATCGCGACGGCCCCCAAGCTAAGGAGCATCTGGCCAAATTTGGCAGGGAAATTCATGTGCGTCTCCGTCCGCATTATCAATTCTTGATAGCGCACGCCGCAAGGAGAGAGGCACGGATATCAAAAGCCCCCGGAGCATTGCCACAGCACCCGCGATTATTTCTCATTACTTTCAATAGATTACAGTCATCTCTCCGAATTCCACTCCCCGAATTCCGAATTCCACTTGACAACCTGCCCAGTGAATTGTAACTTAACGATGTTAAGTTAACATCGTTAAGTAAGGGATCGATGTTATGGGAGTGAAAGAGAGACGCGAGCGCGAGAAGTCCGAAACTCGCGACAAGATTCTCGATGCTGCCCGCGAGTTGTTCATCAGCGAAGGCTACGAGGGCGTTTCCATGCGCCGGGTGGCGGAGAAGATTGAATACTCGCCCACCGCCATCTACGTCCACTTCAAGGACAAGAATCAACTCTTCCACGAGCTCTGCAGCCAGGACTATGCCCGTTTGGCGGAAGTGTTTCAAAGCTCGGCGATGCCCATCGATCCGGTCGAGAGACTTAGACAGATTGGAAGGACGTACATAGAGTTCGGCGTACAACATCCCAACCACTACAAGTTCATGTTCATGACTCCACATCCTCCCCTCGAGCCGGACGATGAGGAACGGAAAAAGATGGGAAATCCGGAAGTCGATGCTTACGCCTTTCTCAAGTGGTCCGTTCAGCAGGCAATCAGTGCCGGACGCCTTCGCGAAGAACTCGCGGATGCGGAACTGGTTTCCCAGACGCTATGGGCGGCGGTACACGGAGTGATCTCGCTGAACATTGCCAAGTGTACCGACGCCTGGGTCGATTGGCGTACGTTACAGGACCGCGCCGAGACCATGCTCGACGTAACCCTGCGCGGGTTGTTGCGGGAGGCGAAGTAACCATGCCTCCTCTGGCGCAGCGGAATCTCTTTCATGACAAAGTCCGGCTGACGGTCACGCTCACGGGAATTGTGTTTGCCGTGGTGCTGATCGTCGTGGAACTGGGCCTGTTCTTCGGCTTCACCGTCACTACCTCGAACCTGATCGATCATGCAGGCGCGGATTTATGGGTTACTTCGCCCAAGGTTCCTTACGTCGAAATGGGCGTGCCGTTCAGCGAGCGCAAGCTGAACCAGATTCGCGCTGTGCCCGGCGTCAGCGATGCGGAGAAGTTGGTGGCACAGTGGACGCAATGGAAACTCCACGACGGTTCGCAGGAGTCCATACAGATTGTTGGGGCCAATCCGGATTCTCCGCTCGGGCGTCCGTGGAATCTGGTCGAAGGCCGCGCCGAAGATCTGAAGGATCCCGATGCCGTGATCCTCGATGAGATTTACAAACAGAAGCTGGGAGTGAAAGCCGTGGGTGAGGTCTTCGAAGTGCGCGGCCACCGCGCCCGAGTGGTGGGCTTCACACGCGGGATTCGCTCCTTTACCACCTCGCCTTACGTATTTTCCACTTTTAAGCACGGCCAGGACTTCACAGGAATGAGGCAAGACCAGACCACATACATCCTGGTGAAGGCGGCGCCCGGCGCGGATCTTGAGCAGGTGCGCCGGGGCATCCTCGCCCAGGTAAGAAATGTTGATGTTTACACCACCACCGAATTCAGCCACATGACGCGCTTCTACTGGATGTTCACAACCGGCGCGGGCGTAGCCGTACTCATCGCCGCCGTGCTGGGCCTGGTAGTCGGCTTCGTCGTAGTGGCGCAGACCATTTACGCAACCACCATGGATCACGTGCGCGAGTTCGGCACCCTGAAAGCCATGGGAGCCCCCAATAGTTACGTCTACAAAGTGATTATGAAACAAGCGGGCATCAGCGCCGTCATTGGCTATGTGCTGGGGATGATTGTCAGCGTTTTTGTGGTACACGCCAGCCAGAAGGGGGGCGCGGCGATTCTGATGCCGGTGCCCATGGCCGTCGGCATGTTTTTTGTGACGCTTGTGATGTGCGTTGGAGCGGCTCTGGTCTCGATCAACAAAGTTATGCGCATCGATCCCGCGATGGTTTTCAAGGGCTAGAGTGACAGCAATAACTCGCGCTTCGTATCAGGGTATGGCTTCAGGCAAACCACAAGTGGAGCGGAAGGTATTCCGGCTTGAGCCGCTGCTGGCGGTGGAGAAACTTTGATTCGAGCGGGGCTTTGGGAACGGCACGGCATCAGCCGTGCCACCCAGACGCAACCGGCCACGGGCTTTTTAGCCCCTGGGCAAATGCTCGAAGAACTGAAACGCATTTGTGAACCGCCTCTAGGATCTTTGCTTACGGGAGAAATAAATGGAATCTGCAATCGCAGTTCGCCAGCTTACCAAGACCTACACCGAGGGCAACACAGGAACCCTTGCCTTGAGCGGCATAGATCTCGATGTCCACCCCGGCGAACTGTTGATGCTGGTGGGACCGTCGGGAAGCGGCAAGACGACGCTCCTTTCCATCATGGGCTGCATCCTCACTGCGAGTTCGGGCAGCGTGCGCATTGCGGGCAGGGAAGTCTCCACCCTCCGAGAAAAGGAACTTCCCGCCATTCGCCTCGAGCACATCGGGTTTGTTTTTCAGGGATTCAATCTCTTCCCCACGCTCACCGCAGGCGAGAACGTGGAACTAATGCTCGACCTGAAGCGAACGCCCAGCGCCAAAGCGAAGAATCGCGCCCACGAACTGATGGATCAGATCGGCCTCGGCGACAAGTACGATGCTTTCCCGTCCGATTTGAGTGGCGGTCAGAAGCAGCGTGTCGCCATCGCTCGCGCTCTCGCTGGAGATCCCGGAATCATCCTCGCCGATGAGCCTACCGCCGCCCTCGATTCTCACACCGGCCGCAACGTGATGCAGCAGATGACCGAACTGGCGCACCAACGCGGCCGCGCGGTTGTGATCGTCACGCACGACTCGCGCGTGCTCGATTTTGCAGACCGCATCGTAAAGATCGAAGACGGCGCCATCGCCGGAGGCAGCGTCCCGACGAACACACGAATGCCCGCCGGTCTTCAAGCGGGTCTTCCGGTGCGAAGCTTGCCGGTGCACAGCATGATGCGAGCGGGCTTAGAGGCTACTTTATGAATTGTCATTTCCAGCGAAGCGCGGAAGAGACTACCAAGAGAATGGACTACGCGATGCCGGCCGACTTCTGCCAAGTGTTTGACGATCACTTGGACGATTTGTACACGCTCTCATTGTTGTTGACGGCGGATCCCCAAAAAGCCGACCAATGCTTCGTTTCAGGTCTGGAAGATTGTCTGCAAGGGGCTCCGGTGTTTCGAGAATGGGCGCAATCTTGGGCAAGGCGCACAGTTATCAAGAACGCAATTCGAATGATCTCGCCCTTGCGGCACCAAGCAGATACAGCGACCGGGACCCATGTGTCCCCGGAACCGCTTTCGGGAACGGACACTCCAGTTGCCGCAATAGCGAGTCTGCGGCCGCTGGACCGTTTTGTATATGTTTTGTCTGTACTCGAGAGATACTCCGACCGCGAGTGTGCAATCCTGCTGGACTGCACAGTCGAGAAAGTAGCTGATGCGCGAATGCGGGCATTCCAGCGGCTTGTCAATGTGGATGGTCGTAACGGTCCTGCGGAAACTGTAGTGATACGAGTTGCAGAGGAATCAAAACAGTTTTATGGAGAAGCGTCATGAGTAAGAATCTTTGGATCGTAGGTTTGGCAAAGAACCGGACCGCTCTGCTGATAGGGCTGGTTGTATTTCTGCTGACTGCTTCTCTCGGAATCTCCTTCCACCGTGCGCATGAACGTTCGGTAGAAACGTCCGGAGTCGCCACCCAGGGCCCGGCGCTCGTAGCCGGTCCCGGCCATGTCGAGCCCTACTCGGAAGACATCAAGATCGGTTCCGAACTAAGCGGACGCCTGAAATCTGTTTTCGTCGAGGAAGGCGACATCATCCACCGTTCTCAAATCCTCGCGGAACTCGAGAATGCGGATTACCGCGCGCAGGTTCAATCGGCGAAAGCTAATGTTGCCGCCAAACAAGCGGCCCTGCGAAAAGTCATCAATGGCGCCCGCCACCAGGAGCGCGACCAAGCCTGGTCGTCCGTGAACGAGGCCAAGGCGGTCATGGAAAACTCCGAGTCGGAGATGCGACGCCGCCAGCAACTCTATTCCGCCGGCGTCGTCTCGCGCGAAGAAATGGAACGCTATGCCCGCGAGGCCGACGTCGCCAATGCGCAGTACCAGTCGAAAGTCGAGCAACATTCACTGGTCGACGATCACGCTCGTGAGGAAGACCGCTCGCTCGCCGAGGCCGATCTGCAACTGGCGCAGGCGCAGCTCCAAGAAGCTCAGGCGCGCTACGACAAGACTTTCATTCGTGCGTCCATCGATGGAGCCGTGCTGCGCAAGCACCATCGCAGTGGCGAGAGCGTCTCCAACTCGTCGACTGTGCCCGATCCCATACTGACGATCGGCAATCGCAAAACGCTGCGCGTCCGCGTGGATGTTGACGAGACCGATGTCGGCAAAGTCCGCGTCGGGCAAAAAGCCTATGTCACCGCCGACGCGTTCGGCAAGCAAAAGTTCTGGGGACGTGTGGTTCGAGTCGGCCAGCAACTGGGGCCAAAGAACGTCCGTACCGACGAGCCCGCGGAAAAGATTGACACCAAGATTCTCGAAACGCTGGTCGAACTTGATTCCGGCGCACAGCTCCCTGACGGCCTGCGGGTGGATGCCTTCATCGTGCCCGACGGCGGTGAAATCGCATCGGTTCGTTAGTGGAGCGCCGGGCGTCCCCGTCCGGCCAACCCGCGAAATGCCCGTTGCTCCACCCGTTTAGCTCGCGCTCTCGATGTTATCTTTGGTGTGAGTAGTGAATCGCCGGAAACCACCTTCATGGATGTTCTCACAAGACTCTTTGACCAGCATTTCCACTCCCCCGTCGAGCGGGTGCAGCCGCTCCAGGGCCAGCTCGGCGGTTCGGGACGCAAGATCGTCCGCCTTTCCAGCGAGAAAATCACCGCGATTGGCATTCTGTATGACGTGCGCGAAGAGAACGTAGCTTTCCTGGAATTTTCCCGCCACTTTCGCCGCCACGGCCTGCCTGTGCCGGAAATTTATGCCGAAGACTTAAGCCACGGTGCTTATCTCGAAGAAGATTTCGGTAACACCACGGTTTTCCAGTTTCTTTCGGACCATCGTAACGGCGCGACCATCGCTGTCGAGGCAGTCGACGCCTATCGCAAAGTTGTCGCCGTGCTGCCGCGCTTTCAGGTCGAAGCGGGCCGCGATTTGAATTACCGAGTGTGCTATCCGCGCGCCAGCTTCGATCGCCAGTCCATCGCCTGGGATCTGAATTATTTCAAGTATTACTTTCTAAGGCTCGCCGGCATTCCCTTCAACGAGCAGTCGCTGGAAGACGATTTCAGCCGCTTGACGAAATTCCTGTTGATCGCCAGCCGCGATTACTTCCTCTATCGTGATTTCCAGTCCCGCAACATCATGCTGCGCGACGGCCAGCCATTTTTCCTGGACTATCAAGGAGGACGCAAAGGCGCGCTGCAATACGATATCGCTTCGCTTCTATACGATGCCAAAGCCGACCTCCCCCCGGATCTCCGCCAGCAGTTGCTCGACAATTATCTCGACAGCCTGGCCAGTTTCCTCGATCTCGATCGCGCCGCCTTCATGCAGCACTACTACGCCTACGTTTACGTCCGCATTATGCAGGCTCTGGGCGCGTATGGCTTTCGCGGTTTCTACGAACGCAAAGCGCATTTCCTGCAAAGCGTGCCGTATGCGCTGAAAAACTTGCGCTGGCTGTTGCACAATGTGGAGTTGCCCATCGCGTTGCCCACGCTGATGGAAGCCTTCAAGAGCATGGTCGCCTCGGGCAAGTTGCAGGGGTTGACTTCCGAAGCGGGAAAAACAGAAAAGCTGACCGTAAGAGTTTTCAGCTTTTCCTTTCACCGGGGTCTGCCGCCAGACGAGACCGGAAATGGCGGCGGATTCGTTTTCGATGGCCGCAGCCTCCCGAATCCCGGACGGGAAGAGCGCTTCAAATCCCTAACCGGTAAAGACGCGCCCGTAATCGACTATCTCAATCAGCAGGAGAGCGTGCACCAGTTTCTAGCCAGCGCAATCTCGCTGGTGGACGCCAGCGTCAGCACGTACCAGAGTCGCGGTTTCAAACACCTGATGGTGTCGTTCGGTTGCACCGGTGGCCAGCATCGCTCGGTCTATCTGGCGGAGCAATTGGCGAAACATTTGCGCGGCAAGGATGGAGTGGAAGTGGTGGTACGCCATCGCGAGCAGGAGCAACTGAATCCGGTGATTGACCAATGAAAGCCATGATTCTCGCCGCTGGCCTGGGCACGCGCTTGCGCCCCCTCACCGACCATCGTCCCAAGGCCCTGGTCGAAATCAATGGCCGCACGCTGCTGGAGATCACGCTCTCTCGCTTGCGCAGCTTCGGAGTTCGCGAGGTGATGATCAACGTCTATCACTTCGCCGACATGATTGTGGAGTATCTGAAAACGAACAACAACTTCGGTATACGCGTTGAAGTCTCGCGCGAGGATGTCTTGCTCGACACCGGCGGTGGCCTGAAAAAGGCCGCGTATTTTTTTGCTGAGAATTCTCAACGTCCGGAAGAACCCTTCATCGTGCACAACGTCGATGTCCTCAGCACGATTGACCTCTTGCGAATGGTGCAATTTCATAAAGAGAATCAAGCGCTAGCGACTCTGGCGGCCCAAGACCGCAAGACCTCGCGATACCTGCTGTTCGACCACCTGCATCGGCTCTGCGGCCGGCGATCCGGGAGCGATCAAGAGGCCGAACTGGTTCGACCTTGCCCGCAAATGAACGCGCTCGCTTTTTCCGGCATCCACGTCATTTCTCCGCGCCTGCTCGCAATGCTGAGTGAAGGAGCCGCGTTCTCCATCATCGCGGCTTATTTGCGCCTCGCTGCCCAGGGAGAAAAAATCCTGGCCTTCCAGGCCGATGAATATTATTGGCGCGATCTGGGCACGCCCGATAACGTCGCGCAAGCGGCTCAGGATCTAGAGCAACGGCTCATTACCCCGTAGACCCAGCGTTGAACGCCCCGCAACTGGTACTCTCAATCAGCACCTCAAGATTCTGGAGACCGCTAATCATTGCCGCCCATCGTCAACGCGCAGGAAATTACAAAAGCCTTTGGAGCGAACCCGCTCTTCCAGAATGTTTCGTTCACCATTTCTGACGGAGATCGCATCGGCCTGATTGGCCCCAATGGCTCCGGTAAATCCACTCTGCTAAGAATTCTGGCTGGCGAGGTTAATGCCGATAGCGGGGAAGTATCGTTCCGCAAACGCACCCGTCTCGCCTGTGTCGAGCAAGACTCGCGCTTCAAATCCGGGGCGACGGTACGCTCGGCAATCGAAAGTGCTCTGGATCGTTCCGGCGTCTCCGGAACCGAGCGCGGTGCCCGCTTTGCCGAAACACTCGGCCGCGCTGGCTTCGAAGGCCTGGAAGCGCAAGCGACCGAGCTATCCGGCGGCTGGCAGAAGCGTCTGGCAATCGTCGAAGCCCTGGTGCAGCATCCCGACATCCTCCTGCTCGACGAGCCCACCAACCACCTCGATCTTCCGGGAATCACGTGGCTCGAAGATCTGCTTGATGGTGCGGCGTTCGCCAGCGTCATCGTGAGCCACGACCGCTACTTTCTGGAGAATGTCACCACCGACATGGTCGAGCTCAATCGCATTTATCCCGATGGTTCCCTCCGCGTCCACGGCAACTACAGCGAATTTCTCGAGAAAAAAGAAGAATTCCTGCACGCACAATCCAAGCGTCAGGAAGCGTTGGAAAATCTAGTTCACGGAGAAATCGAGTGGCTCCGCCGCGGCGCGAAAGCCCGCACCCGCAAATCCAAAGCGCGCATCAGCAAGGCTGGCGAGCTCATGGGCGAGCTAGCCGACCTGAATCAGAGAACCCGCAGTACCACGACTCAGATCGATTTTTCCGCGACCGACCGCAAGACCAAACGACTGATCGAACTGCAGGACGTCACCTGCACCATGGGAACCCGAGCGTTGTTCGACGGGCTCAACTTCTTCCTCACGGCTGGAATGCGCGTGGGCCTCGTAGGGCCGAATGGCAGCGGCAAGACGACCCTGCTCCGCTTGTTGCAGGGGGACATCGCCCCAACAGGAGGCGAAATTCGCCGCGCCGATTGGCTGCGTATCGTCTACTTCGACCAGACTCGCACCCTCGATCCCGACGTAACTCTGCGCCGCGCTCTAGCGCCTGAAGGAGATTCCGTCGTCTATCGCGATCGCGTAATTCACGTGGCCGGATGGGCCGCAAGATTCCTCTTTACCGGCGAGCAACTAAGCCAGCCCGTAGGCCGCCTTTCCGGAGGCGAACGCGCCCGCGTCCTGATCGCCCAACTCATGCTCCAGCCCGCCGATATTCTCCTGCTCGACGAGCCCACCAACGACCTCGACATTCCGACCCTGGAAATCCTGGAAGAAAGCCTGATCGATTTCCCCGGCTCGCTCGTGCTGGTGACGCACGACCGCTACATGCTCGACCGCGTATCCAGCATCGTGCTAGGACTGAACGGAAAAGGAGGCGCCGATACCTTCGCCGATTACGGGCAATGGGAAGCATGGCAGGCACAGCGCTCGAAACCAGACGCGGCAACAGGGAACCAGATTCCGCAGACGAGGTCCGCTTCTGCGCCGACAGCGCCCACAAAAAAGAAGCTTTCGTACCTGGAAGCGCGCGAATACGCCACCATCGAACAGCGAGTGGAAGAAGCCGAGCAGTTGATGCAAGCCAAACGTGCGGAACTCGAAGATCCAGCCAACGCGATGGATGCTGCACGGTTGGTAAGCGCGCAGGCCGCGCTGGACGCTGCTCAAGACGCGCTTGATGCGCTCTATGCTCGCTGGGCCGAACTGGAAAAAAAGAACGGGTAAGCACATCTAACCGACTTGGAGAACCTGCGCTTCGCTGTTGCACTGACTTTCGGGTCGCGTGAAAAATGCTTTTTTCTTCGTGTATGAAATATGGAAGAAATAGGGGGACTTCGGGAAGCATGTTTACTACCCGGTACCCCTACCCCCCTCCCCCCAGTCTTCTGGAATCAGTGAGTTAGCGGGGATTTTTCCACTCGGTCCTTGAATCGAAAGGACTTATATCAAAGTATTTCGGAATAAGGACTTAGGAGATTTGTTGCTTTTGTCGGCGTCTGAAGTGGGGTAAATCGTGTCAAGTGCCAATTGTCAAAGAACGCTGAGGTGGTTTGGGGCAGCACGGTAGACCCGTCGCTTGACGGGCGCACGCTTCGCTGTCCCAATCAGAGGCCATTATTTCAATGGGCGGATGGGAAGTCTGTGATGTGGGTACGGAATTTTTGTGACGAAAACTGGTTCCGTGGGTATAGCCAGCGCCGAGGTTAGCGCCCAAAGGGCGGGCGCGAATGTTGGCCTGAACGGCACGGCTGAAGCCGTGCCCTACCCAAACCACATGCAAGACCAATCTTAGCTTGATAGCTTAGGCCCTAGCAAAATCAATAAACCCGCGCTGCGCATCAGTCCGCGTAAGCTTCGCTCGAATCTTGTCGCCAACGTGCAGCCCTTGCGCTCCCTGAGCTAACAAGCCTTCGACATGCGGCTGCAGAACGCGAACAAACGTTCCCTTCGGAGTAACTCCAGTGACGATGGCGTCGAAGGTTTCACCCACCCGATGACTCATCGCCACTGCAGCCAGCCGCTTCGACATTTCCCGCTCCACTTTTCGCGCTGCATCGCCCTTCTGAGTGCAGTTCGCCGCAATCCCAGCCAGTTCGTCATCGGAATAAGGCCCGGGTTTTCCGTCGAGCAAACTTTTGATCAGGCGTTGCGTGACCACATCGGCAAAGCGCCGGTTGGGCGCGGTCGAGTGCGTGTAATCCTGCACCGCGAGTCCGAAGTGTCCCTGCTCGGGATCGCCGGGACGCTCGAGAACATACTCGCCCGGCCCAATCAGCTTGATGACCGCGAGCGACAGGTCGGCGAAGTGATCGGGGTCGGCGGCCTTGCGTTGCAAAAGAAAATCATTGAGCGCCTTGGAATCAGCCTGTGCGGGGAGCGTGACGCCCTGCGCCGCCGCCAGTCGCACGATGCCGTCCCAATGCTCGGGAGTCTTTACGATGCGCCGCAAAGAAGAAACTTTTTCCAGCAGCCGCGCCACCACGCCGTTGGCGGCGATCATGAAGTCCTCGATCAGCTCTGTGGCGCGATTCTTCTCTACCGTCGCGACGCCCGTTACCTCGTGGTTGAGCAGCAGCGGAACGGTTTCGGAGGTGTCGATGTTGAGCGCACCGTTGGCGTAGCGCAGTTTCCGCAGCGACTGGGCGACTTCGTCCTGCAGTTTGAGCTGTGCTTGCAGTTCCGCAGACGCCGCCACTTTCGGCGGAGCAGCGCCGGCGCCTTCAAGCCATGCTCCGATGGCGCTATAGGTGAGTTGCGCTTTGTTGCTGACCAGGGCGCGATAGACGTTGCTTGCATTGAGCGCTCCGCTGGCATTGACCACGAATTCGGTGACCACCGCCGGCCTGTCCACGTCTGGGAGCAAAGACGACGCGCCCGTCGAAAGCTGGTTCGGCAGCATCGGGAAAATGCTCACGCCGGTGTAGACCGAGGTCGTCTCGCGCGCGGCGTGTTGATCGATGGGGGAATTCTTGGGGACAAATGCGTCCACATCGGCAATGCCGATCATCACCTTTACATCGCCGTTGGGCAGGCGCTCGGCAACTTCGATCTGGTCGAGGTCTTTGGAGGTGTCGTTGTCGATCGAAGACCACAGCAGCGTGCGCAGATCGCGCACCTTATCGGAAGGCGCCAGTTGCGGCGGATGGGCGCTGATATCGGCCAGTTGTTGCCGCGTCTCGGGCGGAAAATCCGGCTCGAAACCCTGGGCCAGCATGACCTGCCGCGCCATTGCTTGAAGATCGATAGAAGAGGGCCGTGGATCGTTCATCACGCTGAAAAGGCTAACACGAATCCCTGATTATCCTTCGTGTACCTTGGTGCCCCTAGTGGTGATAGCTTTTCCGCCACGTGCGAGTTTGGAAGCCGTTAGCTCGTGATATTCTATAGGCAGTAGCTGCGTTTCTCCGAATTGGATCGATTCCCGCAGTTCCCTAAACATCATGATTTCAGTCAGCAATGTATCCATGCGCTACGGCGCCAAAATTCTATTCGACGAAGTATCGACCGGCTTCATTCCGGGGAAGCGCTACGGCCTCACCGGCCCCAACGGTGCTGGCAAGTCCACGTTCATGAAGCTTCTGACGGGAGAACTCGATCCGCAGAAGGGAACTGTCGTTCGCCCGCGAAAGCTCGGCGTCCTGAGCCAGGACCAATTCGCCTTCGACAAGTATCGTGTGATTGACGCCGTCATCATGGGCAATCGCCGCCTGTGGGCCGCTCTTGAAGAACGCGATATCATCTATGCCAAGCACGAGATGACGGACGCGGACGGCATGAAACTCGGTGAACTGGAAGGGATTGTTGGCGAGGAAGACGGCTACACCGCCGAAAGCGACGCTGCGATTCTGCTGCAGGGGCTGGACATCCCTGACGAGCAGCACGAGCGGAAGATGTCAGAGTTGCCGGGCGGACAAAAAGTCCGAGTGCTGTTGGCGCAGGCCTTATTCGGGCATCCTCAGGCGCTGTTGCTTGACGAGCCCACCAACAACCTCGATCTGGATTCGATTCACTGGCTCAAGAATTTTCTGAATCAATATGAAGGCGTGCTGATCGTGATCTCGCACGACCGTCATTTCCTCAACGGCATTTGCACTCACATTGCCGACATCGATTACGAGACCATCATTACTTACACCGGAACTTATGACGACATGGTGGTTGCGAAGACGCAGATTCGTTCGCAGATCGAATCGCAAAACGCCCAGCGCGAAAAGAAGATTGACCAGTTGAACGAGTTCATCGCGCGTTTCGCCGCCGGAACGCGTTCCAGCCAGGTGCAGTCGCGGCGCAAGGAAGTCGAGCGCCTGCAGGTCACCGAGCTGGCAAGGTCCAACATCCAGCGTCCGTTCCTGAAGTTCGAACAGAAGCGCCCGTCGGGCAAACATATCCTCGAAATCGAAGGCATCACCAAGTCGTACGGAGAAGCTAAAGTAATTTCCGCTTTCACGGCAAGCGTGATTCGCGGAGAAAAAATCGCCCTGATGGGCCGCAACGGCTCCGGCAAGACGACCCTGGTGAACGCGATGCTCGCGAACTCACCCACGGTTTCTGAATCGGAACTTCGCAAAACCAGCGGCTACGATGGCCCTTTTGTAGACGGCGGCAAAGTTATCTGGGGTCACGAAGCGTCCGTGGGATATTTCGCCCAGGATCACAAGGCGCTAATCGAACCCGGCATCAAGGTCCTGGAGTGGCTGCATCAGTGGGATCCTGCGGCTTCGACCGAAGAAATCCGCGGCTTGCTGGGCATGATGCTGTTTCCTCGGGATGATGCCGAGAAGCGCACGGACGTTCTTTCCGGTGGAGAGGCGGCCCGTTTGCTCTTCTGCAAACTGATGCTGCAGAAGCCGAACGTGCTAGTGCTCGACGAGCCGACCAACCATCTCGATCTCGAATCAATCAACGCCCTCAACATTTCTCTGCAACGCTATCCCGGAACCGTACTATTGGTTACGCATGACGAGGATCTGATTGATGAAGTTGCGACCAGAATCTGGCACTTCGAGGGTACCCACGAGATTACGGACTTTAAAGGCGCATATGGCGAGTACGAGGCCGTCCTCGCCTAACAGTTCGGAGCACAAGTGATTGCTACTTACTCTTCGCGTCCTTGTGAACGATCGAGAGACGAGGACTCTTCTTTGCCTTCTTCTTTGCGCCTGATCGTTTGCCGGACTTAGAGTAACCTCCGATGATGTCAGCGACTGTAGTGCTCTCCAGTATCTTGGCTGCGGCATCTCGTACCTCCAAAAACACACTATAGAGCGCACGATGGTCGGGATCGGTGATGATGAGGCCTCGGAGTTGATCCGCATCTCCAAAGGGTGCGAGCGGGCCGTCAACCAGACGAATGATTTCGCTGAGCTTAATCTCCTCTGGTGCGCGCCGCAGCCGGTAGCCGCCCTTCGCGCCCCGAACGCTTTCCACGATTCGCGCGTTCTTGAGCTCCAGCAGAATCAACTCAAGAAATTTTTCCGGCAGATCGCTGTCAATGGCGATGTCCCTGATCTTGACAGTCTCGGTTCCGTAGCGGCGGCCAAGGGTCATTATGGCCTGCAGCGCGTAAAGCCCTTTTTGCGAGATCTTCAATCTTGTATCCTCCCCAACTGCTTGGACGTACTCTAGTGCCCTCGCACAAGCTTTGCAACTGATCTTGCGCCCAGTGTGTCCAGAGTTATACCAGTGCAAAGCGTTGCACCGTGAAAGACCAAGGGCGATTGTCCGTGGCCCTATCCAGCGGTGGCACTACTTCCACTGGACCACTCCAACTTCCGCGCAAGCGTCGAGGTAGTCGGCGACAAGATTCACCGGCAAAGGCCCGTATTCGGCTGACACCGCGTCGCGTATCTCGCCCACCGTGCGCTTGCCATTTACGAAGTTGACGATCTCATAAGCATAAAGTTCCGACTGGTCGCGCACGTTCAGCAACTGGGTAGCTTCGCTGTTGATGAGCTTGATCTTCGCGTAGCGCTCTTTGCCCAAGCGTGCCAGCAGAACGTTGTCGTTCTGATAAGTCAGCGGACCGAATTCTCCGACGCGCGTGGGCACGCGTTTCGCATCAGGATCGCTGGTCCAAGGCGCGGTAGGTGTCGGTCCTTTCGCGCCCCTCTGCTTTGCCTGCGTGTCTAGCCACTTGTGGAAACCTGCTGCCTGATCTGCGAGGGCTTTGATTGCTTCGCCATCCGCCGCTGCAGGCCCGCCAGTGAATTCGACCACCGAGTGCAACGTTGCGCGCTCACGCTGCAATGTTTGATCCACCAGGTTACGGGCTTCGTACCAGGCGACGCCCGCTTCCATCTGAGGGTCGTCCACTAATTGTTGCGCAGTTCGGAAGACCAGCGCGACGCGAGATTCGGCCTGGGCAGTTAGAAACGGCACTAACGTTGGAAGCTGCTGTGGAGTCATGCTGGCGTATACGTATCCAGAGGCCGCTCCCAGCAGCGCCACGCGGCGCAACTTCGTTGCATCGATCTGATCCAGGTTGTCATGGTCGGTGTGGATGTAGATATCCGGCCAGTCGCGAAGATAGAGTGATGGGACCGCGATGGTAGAAGAGTCGTAATCATCGTGATCGCTGCCACTCGAGTAGGGTGTTACGTCCGCGATGAGTTCATTGCGCGTCCCTTGTCCGCCAGCGCGGGTTTCGACAATGCCCGCGTCAGCCGAAAGTTCGCCCGCTGCATATTCGCTGGCGGCTGTGCGAATCGTTTCCAGAAACACGGCGCCCACATCGGTAACAAAACTTGGCAGTGACCACGGAGTGGCAGTGACGTGGAACACCGACTTGTTTTTGAAAGGGTCGCCGCCAACCATATCCATATGGATGTTGGCACGCATCCGTTGCCTGATCTCAGGATGAACAGCGAGAAATGCCATGGTGCCCTCGACCTCCGGTCCCCAGACAAAACGCAGAGTGCGTTTGGGTCGCGGCAACTGGCCCGAATCGATTAAGTGCGCCAGCACGCGCGCGGATTCAAGGATGGTGACGCATCCGCTTCCGTTATCGTTTGCTCCCGGACGTTCGTGATCGAGATGGCAGCTATAGACGATTTCTCCGGCAGTAGAGTCCGCGCCGGGAATTGTCCCGGTCACGACCGTCCAGTGGCCAGGGCCGACGGTCGCTTTCACGTGAGCATTCAGAATGACCGTTTCGCCAGCGCGCAAGCGAGACCGAAGCGCCTCGGCGGTCTGACGCGAGACCATGAAGGCGAAGCCGGACAGTTGACGCGCCTCCAAATGACCCCATCGAACCACAGTTGTGTCCAGGCCAGACCAGGCCGTGGTCTGGTTGGGCATGTCGCTGACGATGCCCGCCGCACCGTGCTGTGCGATTGCCAATTCCTGGACTCGCGCCAGAACGCCGTCGGCCAGCACGATCCTGCCGCGCACCTCTTTGCCCGAGTAATCGGCTTCGCTGGCGCCGTTGCCGACGTCGACGAGTTCCGTTTCAACATCGGCGCTGTGACTGTAGTCCGCCAGGTGTATGGGATCGGTCTTCCAATCTCCGAGAAGAAGATGTTGCGGACGGACTTCCCACAGCCGAGCCTCTTCGACCGACCATGCCAGGTACGAACGCATCAGCCCGTATTGTTTTGTCCCATCGATTGCGAACTGCTCGGCATGAGCATCGGCAAGGCCGTACTCTCGTGCGCGCTGCAACACAAACTGCGCCGCTTGCTCAAAATCCGGGGTTGCCGGGACACGGTGCAAGCCAGTCAGGTAGCGAAGGTTTTCGTAAGGAGCAGCACCGCTCGACTCGTCTCGCACCGCGGTCCACTGACGAACGCCGAGGAAAGGTTGCTGCCCAAAGGCACAGAACGTAGTGAACAAGACGACGAAGCTGATCAAACGGAGGCTGCGCATAAGTTAACGAGGATAGCACCAGAGATGTCGTGAAATTCAGACCCCGCGGGGGAAAGAGTCAGTTACCGCGTCGAAGCCATCTTCATCGCCGGTTCGCCGACTTCGCCATGCGCCTCGCCTTCGAGGCAAACGCGGTGCCACAACTCGAGATTGAGCAATCGCCAGATGCGGTCGTAATTGTCTC
>Ga0182019_10000632_pt1 | contig 17265 bp, 16 predicted proteins | sample 812E2MmetaG_FD_120483 | JGI IMG/M metagenome (GOLD analysis project Ga0182019, IMG submission 120483) | Permafrost microbial communities from Stordalen Mire, Sweden - 812E2M metaG | ecosystem: Environmental > Terrestrial > Soil > Wetlands > Permafrost | place: Sweden: Stordalen | collected...
AAGCGGCTGATCAATCGAGTGAGCGTCGACGCCGCCTTCTTCAAGAAGCTCTCACCCGCCGAGAACCTCTCGTTCGCGGCCCGGCTCTACGGCCTGGACGCGGGCAGGGCTCGGCAGGAGGCAATCGCGATTCTGGCCCGCCTCGGCATCGGCCAGAAGCGCATGAACCGGCCCCTCGAGCAGATGAGCCGTGGCATGCAGCAGAAGGTGGCCATCGCCAGGGCACTCCTGACGAGTCCGGCGCTGCTGCTGCTCGACGAGCCGACAACGGGTCTCGACCCGCTGTCCAAGCTCGACGTCCAGGCATTCATCGAGGAACTCCAGGCCGACCACGACGCGACGATCGTGCTCACAACTCACGACCTCGCCGAAGCGGACCGGCTTTGCGGGCGAATCGGAATACTGGCCGGCGGCCGGCTGACTGCCGAGGGCGCTCCCGAACAACTCAAGACCAACATCGCCGCCGAGTTCGGCGCCCCGCCGACTCTCGAAAGCGTCTTCATGAAATACACAGGCCGTTCTCTCGACGACGACGTCGATCCAGCCGAGCTGGATGCAGAGGACGGCGATGACCCGAGTGAATAGCCGGGTCGTGAAAGGGACACTACGTTGCACTCCTACGAACTCGCTCGAGTAATCGACCGAGAGCGTCAGCTGGAGAACGAGCGCCGAGTACACATTCGTCGACTGCAGGGCTCGCCGCCACCAGGACGCTCTCCCCGCCGCGCCATCGGCCGGGCGCTGATCCGGATTGGATCCGCGCTCGACGCCGAGGGCGCCATGCAGCTTGGACGGTTGCGATCGTCCGATCTGCCGAGGACCCAGCTTTGATCGCCTTACAACGTGAAGGGCGTGCCGGGTACGCCTTCATCGAACGCAACTTCAACCTCACCAAGCGCTATCTGGGCTGGGAAGTCGCATTCCTGGTCTACGCGGTGGCGGGCGCGCTGTCCGTGTCGCTGATCGGCCAATCGGTCGGCAGCCAGCGGCTCCTGATGCTCCTGGTGGTCGGCGCCGTCTTCTGGAACTACCTCTCGGTGGTCTTCCAGTCGATCGGCGACACGATCACCTGGGAGCGCTGGGAGGGCACGCTCGAATACACGATGATGGCGCCGGTCCGACGCTCGACTCAGCTACTCGGATCGGCGCTGTACGCGGTCATCTACGGCCTCATCCACACGGCCATACTGCTCGTGGTGCTGGCGCTCTTCTTTTCGCTCGACCTCGGTCGGGCAAATGTGGCGGCGGCGGCGCTGTTCATGGTCGTCGGCTCGGCCAGCTTCATCGGCATCGGGATGCTCGCAGCGATTCTGCCGATGATGTCAGTCGAGCGCGGCTCGCAGATGGTCTTCGTACTGCAGTCGTGCCTCCTTCTGGTCAGCGGCGTCTACTACCCGACGTCGCTCCTGCCAGGCTGGATGCAGCTGATCTCGCGACTCTCGCCGGCGACATACGTGCTGGACGCAGTCCGGCGCGCGCTCATCGACGGCGAGGGCGTCGGGCAGCTGCTGCCGGACTTGTGGCCGTTGGTCATCATGGCCTTCGTCTTCATTCCGCTTGGTTTGTGGGGCTTCGGCAAAGCGGAGCGCTACGCCAAACGAACCGGCAAGCTCAAGAGAGTGGGCTAAGAGATGACCGAGCTGCAAACACCTGGTGGCGGCGCCACGGCATCGGCCGACGGCGGCACCACCGCCTCGGCGGGCGGGACCGCGGCACCGGCCGGCGGGACCGCGGCACCGGCGGCGGTCGACGCCCAGCCGCTCCCCCACTCTCTTGCCGCCTGGGGTTGGGACGAACCCTGGGCCGCGGCCTTCGTCGCAGATACCGCCGAGCTCGCAGCCGGACTGGTTCCGGCCCGGGTCATCGCCCAGCATCGGGGGCGCTGGCTGCTGGCCGGCGAATCCGGAGAATTCCCGGGCATCGTCACGGGCAAGTTCCGCCACGATGCCGAACCCGGGGCGCTGCCGGCCGTAGGCGACTGGGTTGGCTGCGTGCCCATTCGGCCGGACGCGGAAACCGACGGTTCCGGCAAGACCGTGCGCGGCAAAGCCACCGTCCGAGCGGAGCGCGGCGAGGCGACATTCGGCGGAGACGCCGCCCAGATCGACGTCGTTCTTCCCCGCCGGACGGCACTGACGCGGCGAGCGGCCGGGCAGCGCATCACGATGCAGATCGTGGCCGCAAATCTCGACACGCTGTTTGTGGCCACGTCGTTGAACGCGGAACTCAATCCGCGCCGCCTGGAGCGGTACGTGGCCATGGGCCGCGAGTCGGGCGCCGAGACGGTTGTGATCCTGACCAAGGCGGACCTCGCCGACGACGGCGACACCGCGGCGGCGGGGCTCGCGGCCGAGCTTCGGGTGCCGGTCGTCGCGCTCAGCGGCCGGACCGGCGACGGCCTGGTCGCGCTGGCCCCGTGGCTCGTGCTCGGCCGAACGCTTGCGCTCGTGGGCTCGTCGGGCGTGGGCAAGTCGACGCTCCTCAACCGGCTCGCGGGCGAGGAGCTGATGGCCACGACCGAGATCCGCGAGGACGACGCCCGGGGCCGTCACACCACCACTCACCGCGAGCTATTCCGGCTGCCCGGCGGCGCGCTGCTGCTCGATACGCCTGGCATGCGGGAACTCGGCCTCTGGGATGCCGACGAGGGGGTGGACGACACCTTCGCCGACCTGATCGAACTCGCGGCGCGTTGCCGGTTCGCGGATTGCTCCCACCGGCTCGAGCCGGGCTGCGCGATCCAGGCCGGTGTCAAAGGCGGCAGGGTGGACGACGCCAGGGTCCGCAGCTTTCGGCATCTGGCCCGCGAAGTCGCCGAGCAGCCGGCCAGTCTGGCGGCAAAGCGAGAGAAGGACCGCCGAACCGGCAAGTCCGTCAAGACTGCCACGGCCGAGCGGATGGCGCGCAAGGCATTCCTCGACGGGGATTACTAGGTGCGGGCCCGAGCCCGGTAGGCGGCGCATCGGGGCCGGGCCGGCGGACGGAACCGGCTTCCCGGTTCGCGGCCGGGCCTTGACCGGCGCGGCGCTTGCGCCGATCCTGGCGCCATGGGCGCAATAGCCTTGCTCCGCGACCGTCGCCCGGCCTTGATTCTGGCGCTTGTTTGTGCCGCGTGCTCCGGCACCACCACGACGAATGCACCAACGGAGACGAACATGGCAGGATTCGTTCTCACCAGCCCGAGCTTCGATGAGGGCGGAGCCATTCCCATCCGGCACACCTGCGACGGGGCGGATGTCTCGCCGGCCCTCAACTGGGAGGGCGCCCCGCAGGGCACCGTTTCTCTCGCCTTGATCCTGGACGACCCCGACGCCAACGGCTTCATCCATTGGGTCGTCGTGGACATCCCCGGTGGTGCCAGCGGATCGCTGACAGAAGGTCTGACCGGCACCGATCCCCAGCTTCAGGGGCGGAACGACTTCGGCCGGTCCGGGTACGGCGGGCCCTGCCCACCCGGCGGAACCCACCACTACCGCTTCACGTTGTGGGCCCTGTCCGCGCGTCTCAACCTCAGCGGCACGCCGACCGCGGCGCAGGTTCGTACGGCGTTCAGCACCAGGATTCTGGGCCAGACCACGCTGACCGGGACCTACACCCGAAAGTAGTGGCGGCTACAGCGGCGGCTAGCCCGGTAGCCGACCCGACGCCTTGACGCGCTCCAGCCAGAAGCGTTCCGCGGCTATGGTCGTAGTCTCGCCGTGCCCCGGCAGGACGCGAAGCCGCTCGTCCAGATCGCTCAGTCGAGCCAGCGAGGCAGCCATCTGTTCGTCCGACCCGCCCGGCAGGTCGGTGCGACCCCAGCTGCCCGAGAAGAGCGTGTCGCCGGACAGGAGCAGGCCGTCCGCGCGGCTGAGGAGGCAGACCGAACCCTCGGTGTGACCCGGCGTATGCAGCACCTCGAGGTCGATCTCCCCGAACCGAACGCGACCGCCCTCTGCCAGGTCCACTGCCGGGACGCTCGGCGGGATCTCGAACGGGGCGAACAGCGGCGCCGGGTGGAGCAGCCGGTCGCGGTCGAGCGGATGAACCGCGATTGGGGCCTCGCCATCGGCCGAACCACCGGCCGAACCGGCGGCCGCGTCGCCACTCCCGCCAGCTTCGTGGTCGTGCGCGTGAGCGGCCTGTTCGCGGCTCCAGGCCTGGACCGCGGCGTTGTCCCCGACGTGGTCCCAGTGGCCGTGCGTCGAGACGATCAGCTTGAGCGTCCAGCCCCGTTCGACGAGCAATCCCGAGACCCAGTCCAGGCATGGAATTGCCGTGTCGATGGCGATCGCTTCGCGGCTGCGTGGATCGGCCAGGACGTACACGTTCGTCGCGATCGGCCCGACGGCGCGGCTGAGTAGTTCCACTGCCGTCAGCCCGCGGCCGCTTCCTCGGCCTCGAGGCGCTGCTTGAGCGCGGTGAAGCTCTGGTCGGCCGCATTCTGGAGCGGCCCCTGGATCATCGAATCGAATCCGCCGAGCAGACCGCCCAGAGTGGCGTCGGCGACCCACACGGCCCGGGTCTGCTTGGGGCCCAACTCGGTGAGATCGATCGCTCCGGTGCCGTTGATCGGGCCGCCCATGAGGGAGCCTTCGATCGTGGCCGCGATGCGCGACGGCTCGTCCAGGTCCGTGATTGCCAGGTCCAGCACGACGTTCATGGGCATCATGCCGCCGGGCGGGACGACCGTGACGCGATAGTGCCGGTCGTCGATCTTCTCGATCTGCGCCTGGCCGGAGGAATTGGATTCGGCGGCGCGGTTCGGGTTGCTGATCGTCTCCCAGACGCGCTGGCGAGTGGCGGCGATGTCGGTCTCTCCGGCGAGATGCACGCGGTCCTCCTTGTGTCAGCCGGACCCAACGAGATCGGCCGGACTCAGTAGATCGTAGCGGTTCGGGCCTCCGGACAACGCCCGAGGCCGGACTCGCCTTACATGCCGCTTACATAGTGGAGGCGCCGCTTGGATCGGCCGACGTATGCTCCGCGGATGAAGACCATCCTCGTCGTCGACGACGAGCGCAACATCGTGGAACTCGTGCGGCTCTACCTCGAGAAGGAAGGCTTCAACGTCGTCGCCGCGAGCGACGGCGAGCAGGGCCTTGCCCAGTACGAGCGGTACGACCCGGACCTGGTCGTGCTGGACCTGATGCTGCCCAAGATGGACGGCTTCGAAGTCTGCCGTGAGCTGCGCCGGCGAGGCGACGTGCCGATCCTGATGCTGACGGCGCGCTCGGAGGATATCGACGCCATCGTCGGGCTCGAGCTCGGCGCCGACGACTACGTGACCAAGCCGTTCAATCCGCGCGCCCTGGTGGCCCGCGTCAAGGCCATCCTGCGCCGGACCGACGTCACGGCCAAAGGCGGGCGGCCGATCCAGGTCGGCGACTTGCGCATCGATCCGCGGCGGCGCGAGGCATCGGTCGGCGAACGGCGGCTGGACCTGCGCGCCCGCGAGTTTGATCTGCTGGCCGCCCTCGCCCGCGACCCCGGCGTCGTCCTCAGCCGGGACGCGCTTCTCGAGGATGTGTGGGGCACGGATTTCCCCGGTGAAACTCGAACGGTAGACGTCCACGTGGCCGAGTTGCGAAAGAAGCTCGCCGACGACGGACCGCAGGTGGAGACGGTCCGGGGCATCGGCTACCGGCTTGTGCCGCCGCCGCGAGGATCGGCCGCGGCCGCTATTCCTTCCGCCCCGGATCTCGGCTAAGAGGACGTGCCGTGCTTCCCCGCAGCCTGACCGGCCGAATCGTTCTGGCCTTCGGCGGCCTATCGCTGGCTCTGCTTCTGGCGGTGAGCGCGACGCTCTTCTTCGTCCTGCGCGAGACGCACCTCAACCAGGCCAAGCAGTCGGTGAGCGCCCAGATCGTCTGGCTCGTCTATGCGGTCAATTCGCAGAAGGCGGCGCAGTGGCAGGCCACGATTGCCGACGAGGGCGCGAAGGTCGCCTCCGACGGCGGCTTCATCCTCTCCCAGAATCCCAACGGCGCCGTCCGGGTCATCGTCGGAAACCCCTCGTCGGTGGAGATTCCGCCGGGCCCGACCGGCAGCGACGTCAAGATCGGCACGACCCGGACATCCGACGGAAAGAGGTTCGTATACGTAGAGCCGGGCGCGAACCAGACCAAGGGCTGGGTCTTCGTGATGGCGGAACCGGACCACTCGGTCGAACAGGCCCTGGGAGATCTGGCGGGGGCGCTGGCGATCATGATCCTGGTTCTGATCGTGGCGGGGCTGCCGTCGGCCTGGCTTCTCTCGCGCTCGATCACAGGACCCATGCGCCGCCTGGCCCAAGCGGCTCGCGACGTGCCGACGCGAGCGGTCGACGAACCACTGCCGGTGGAAGGTCCGACCGAGGTCAGGGCACTGACCGAGCGCTTCAACGCGATGGCCTACGCCCTGGCGGCAACGCGCGGCGAGGAAACCCAGATGCTGGCCAACCTGCGCCACGATCTGCGCACACCTCTGACGAGCATCGGCGGCTTTGCCGAGGCCATCGCCGACGGCACCGCATCGGGCGAACGCGCCACTACCGCCGCAAGAACGATCGCGGAAGAAGCCCAGCGGCTCGAGCGGCTCGTCGGCGAGTTGGGCCTGGTCGAACGCCTGCGCGAGGGACCCGCGGCGCTCCGGCCCGAGGCGCTCGACGCCCGCAGGTTAATAGAGGATGCAGCCGCGCGCTTCGAGGGCCGCGCAGCAGGACTCGGCGCCTCCATCGACGTTGCCGCGGCCGCTCCCGGCGAGGCCGAACCGTCGTTCACCGGCGACAGGCTGGCGGTCGAGCGGATCCTGCAGAACCTGGTCGACAACGCCCTGTCGGTGGTTTCGAAGGGCGGACACGTGTGGCTCCGAGCCGCAGCCCTGACGATGCCGGGACGCCCGGCCGGGATCTCGATCAGCGTCACCGACGACGGTCCGGGCTTTCCTCCCGGGACCACCGAGAAGGTGTTCGAACGTTTCTTCCGGGCCGACCCGTCGCGAACGGGCAGCGGATCGGGGCTCGGTCTGGCGATAGTGCGCGAGCTGGCCCGTGCCCACGGCGGCGAAGCCTGGGCCGAGAACGTGGCCCCGCACGGTGCCCGTGTCACTGTGCTGCTGCCGCTGGTGGCGGCGATGCCGCCGGCAAAGACCGGGCCGCGGGGCGAGTAGCGGGCGCGGCCGGGATCGCGCGGCCGGGATCGCGCGGCCTAGATCGCGCGGCCGGACTCACGTAGCCGGCCCAACTGCCGCGGACCGCTATCCTTCCCGATGTGAGTGACCTGACTTCCCCCGCCGGCCCGCCGGCCGAGATAACCCACCTCGTTCGTGAGCGAACCGAGGCCCGTCTTCGCCACGACTGGACGCGAGCCGACGCATTGAAGGCCGAGATCGAGGCCGCGGGCTGGCGAGTTGTCGATCGTGGCAGCCGCACCAGCGTCAGCCCTGCCGCGCCGGCTAGCGTCGAAGTGAACGGCGAGGTGCGGTATGGTGCCGCCTCGGCAGTCCCGTCGCTCCTCGAAGTGCCGGCCACCCCGGGTTGGGCCGTGGTGATGGTTGCTTCCGAACAGCCCGACCGCGTATCGCGGCTGCTCACCGGACTGCGGAGCTTCGCCCCGGCCGGGACCCAGGTCGTGGTCGTCGCCAACGACCCCAGCGACGCCCAGGCAACGGCGCTCACGCCCGGTGCCGCGGACCTCGAGCCTGTCGGCGGCACGGCGCCCGAAGTGCTCCGGACATCCACGCGGCTGGGCTATGCGGCTGCGCTGAACATCGGGCTGCGGCGGGCGGCGGGCGAGTTCGTTCTGCTCGCCGATACCAGCGCGTGGCCGGCCGGCGACGCGATCGCTCCGCTGGCGACCGCACTGGCCGACAAGAACGTGGCCGCGGCCGGCGGCTTTGGGCTGTACTCCGAGGACGATGGCCCGCTGCGGCCGAACGCTCTCAGCCGAGAATTGGCGGCCACCGGTGAGGACACCGCCGTGACCCGCGCCGCCGATTCCGCCACAGCCACGGCGATCGAAGGCGCCTGGCTGGCCTTCCGCCGCTCGGACTACATCGCCCTGGGCCCGCTCGACGAGCGGTTCGTGACTCCGTCCTGGCTCGACGTCTGGTGGAGCCTGCGTCTCCGCGCCGGCGAAGAGCCGGAAGGCGCCGAGTACGTCGAGACCGCGGCGACCGGCGATGGCACAGCCGAAGGAGACGGCCCGGCCGGCGATCCGGGGCGCGACGCTCCGTCCGACGCATCCCACGAGATTCCGATGCCGCCGCCGCGCAGGGCCGTCCGGCTGGATCTGCCGTTGGAGCGAGACGAGGTCGCGTGGCCACCCGACCGCGCCAGGCTCAACCGCCGCAACATGTACCGGATTCTCGACCGGTTCGGCTGGCGCGAAGACCTGGCCTGAGCGCCGTCAGCTGATTTAGAGCTCGACTTCGGTGGGCTCGGCGGCCGGGGCAAGGGCTACTGCGGGCGGCGCGGAGGGCGCTGCACGGACTCCGTATTGATATAGCTGGTAGACGGGATCGGCCTGCCACTTGGCCGTCCCGTACACAACCACGCCGCCGATGACGGCGATCAAGGCGGCGACTCCGACGGCCCGCAACAACAGCGTCTGGGCATGCGAACCCGCTCCACGCTTCGACTGCCACGCCGACGCGAGCGTCTGGGCGGGCGGAATGACTAGAGCCAGCCACAAGCCCGACAACAACCCGCCGACATGGGCGAAGTTATCGACGTTGAAGATGCCCGTGATCCCGAGCACCAGGTTCAACACGATCAGGAAACCGACCTGCCCCGCGATGGCCCGCGACTGGGCGTCGAGGATGGCGTGGTGGAAACGCGTGGCCACGAGCACGACCCCGAACAGTCCGAAGATCGCCCCGGACGCCCCGACTCCATAGCTGTTCCAGCTCATGCCGAACGCGTAGCTCGCGGCGCCGCCGGCGATGCCGCAGATCACGTACATGGCCAGCATCCGCCACGGCCCGTACATCCGCTCCACGAGCTGGCCCGCGTACCAGAAGGCGTACATGTTGAACAGGAGGTGGAGGATATTGGCCGGATCGTGGACCAGAACCACCGAAAGAAGCCGGTAATACTCGCCGTGGGCGACGAGCAGCGGCAGCAGAGCCAGCTTGCCCTCCAGGGAGTTCATTACCAGGTATCCCCCGGAGTCGACCGCCCCCGACATGGCCATCAGCGACACCCCGACCGTGACCGCGATCATCACGTACGTCATGAACGACGGCAGGGCGGAGCCGCGGCTGCGGGCGAAGTAGCGGTTGGCGGCGGCGGCGTTGCCGGACTCCTTATTCAGCCAGCCCAACCGGGACGCAATCTCGGCCCGATCCTCGCTCGGCGCGCGCTTCTCGCACTGGCGGTAGGCGTCGAGCGCGCCGGCCAGGTCGCCGGCCCGGACGCGCGCGGCGGCTACCTGGCGCCAGGCCCGGTACGCCGCCGGAGTCTCGCCCTGAGCCGTAGCCTGTTCCCAAGCCGATCGAGCCTCGGTTTCGCGGTCCAGTCGATACAGCGCGTTGCCAACGCCATACAGACCGGCGGCGAGCACGTCGCGATCGCCGACCGAAGTCGCCCGGGCGTACAGCGGCAGGGCCAGCTCCGGCTCACTCCGCTCCATGTGTTCGTCGCCCGCGGCGATGGCCGCGATCGCCGTGGGGCGATCCAACGGCATCTGTGAGGCGGGGTCGAATCCGGGCGGCAGACTCGCAGCTCCGTCCATGGGCAGTCCGTTCATTGCTCGATCCATGCTCGGCACTCTACAGGAACCCGGCTAAGTCCCGCGCGGCCGGCGACCGGCGACCGCTATCGGCGGCGCGGATGCGGCCCGGACACCGCCCGGACCCGGAGCGAAACCCGCGCGACCTTACTCCGCCGCCGACTCCCAGCCCGCGGCCGACACGGCTTCCTTGAACGCGACGCCCGCATCGGCGCCCGTGTCCAGGCCGCCCGCGAAGAGCCCGACCATCCGGCCGAACGATCCGTCGTCGTCCGGTGGCGTCTCCAGAACCGTGGCTTCGGCCGGGATCGCCGGCGGCATCGAGCCGGGCTGCACCAGGACGATGAGATGGGCGCCGGCGAAAGCCGCTCCCTCCACCGCCGCGGCCACGGCCGAATCGGCGAGCGGCCCGGCCAGAACCACGACGCCGGACTGGGGCAGGAACTTCAGGGCCAGATCGATGTCTCCGGCGTCGAGCCCCGGTCGCGCGGCAGGATCCTCGGGCAGCAGCCGGCCTTCGGGCGTGTCGGCATCGACCTCGGCGGCACTGTCATCCACGGGCGTCGGTGCGAGAACGGGAGTCGGCAGCATCGGGTCGCGCAACAATGCCGCGTGACCGACGCCCAGCCGTCCGAGCGCAACGACTACCGCATCGCCCGCACCGTCATTGCCAACCTTGCCGACCAGCTCGACTTCGCTGCCGCGCCGCCTGGCGGATGCGGCAACCTCGACGGCCAGCCCGCCGGCGCACTTCTCGCCCTCCGGCGAATCGGCGTAGGCCGGCAATCCGACGACGATGATCATTCGGACACCGGAAGTTCGTCGGTGATGACCTTGAGCTCGCCGAACGCGGCCGCCTTCAGCTCCGCGCTCACGGCATCGGCGTCGCCGACGGCCACGATCGCGAGCCGGTCCATGTGGATGTGGTCCCGCGCCGCCTGCTGCACGGCCTCGATCGTGACGGCCTCGACTTCGGCCCGATAGCGGGTCAGCTCGTCGTCCGGAAGCTCGTGGATGAACAGACCGCCCAACGCCCCGGCCACCGCGCCCGGTGTCTCGAACCGCAGCGGAAACACGCCGACCAGGTAGTCCCGGGCTGCGGCCAATTCCGCCGCCGTAACCGCGGTTTCGCGAATGCGGCGCAGTTCGAGCAGCGATTCGGTGATCGACGGCACGGTGGCGGCGGTCTGCACCGCAGTCCGGACGGAGAACGGCCCGGCCCCCCGGCGCATGTCGAAGCCGGCCCCGATGCCGTACGTGTAGCCCTTCTCCTCGCGCAGGTTCATCTGTAGCCGAGAGTTGAACAGGCCTCCCAGGATCGCGGCCATTACCTGCACCGCGTGGAAGTCCGGGGCGCTGCGCGAAAGCCCAACGTGCCCGATCCGCAATTCAGTCTGGACGGACCCCGGGCGATGGTAGAAGCGGACGATCGGGCGATCCACCGCGGATGCGGCGAGAGGCACGGCCGGTGCCACTCTGTGCGCGGCGCTCTCGCCGCCGAACGAGCCGAGCTTTTCCTCGACCAGCCGCGGCACGTTGAGCCCCGCCAGGTCGCCGCCGACCACGATCGCCGCCCGGAGTGGATCCAGCACGGTGCGATGCGTGGCCCGAAGTACCTCAGACGTCAGCCGCGGCACGGATTCTTCGTCGCCGCCCGCCGAGCGACTGTACGGTGAGTCCGGCGTGTAGATCGTTGCCGTGAAGGCTTGGTCGACGCGACGGCGCGGATCCGCCTTGACCTGGAGAAGGTCGTTGAGCCGCTCCTCCCGAAGGCGCGCCACGTCCCGCTCCGGGAATGTGGGGTTCTCGACCAGTTCGGCCAGCAGTTCCAGCGCCGCCCCGAGCCGGCTCGCTGCTACCTCTACGGCGACCGTGAAGGCGTCCCAGCTGGCGTCGACGTGGAGTGTGGCGCCCAGCCGCTCGCCCGCTTCGATCAGCTCGACGCCGGGGTAGCGCCTCGTTCCTTCGCTCATGGCCCGGGCCGTCAGGATCGTCGCCCCGGCGAGATCGGCCGGTTCGTCGGCCGCGCCGCGCCGGATCAGCAGGTTCGCGGACACGAGAGGCCGGTTGGGGACGTCGACCGTGATCACCTGCAGACCGGACTTGAGGACGGTCCGCTCGAAACGCGGGAATTCGTACTTGCGCGGCTGGCCGGGCGAAGGCCGGGCGGACAGAATCTCGTCGAGCGTCATGCCGCGGTCTCCTCGTCGGTGGTGCCGGCCGCGGCTTCGGTCGTGGGCATGTAGGTCAGCACGACCCGGTTGTCGGGGCGCAGCACCTGTGCCGCCACCGCCTGGATGTCGGCCGCCGTGACCGCCAGATATCGGCCGAGCTGGCGGTTGATCATCTCCGGGTCGTCGAGCAGCGTCGCGTACATCGCCAATCGGTCTGCGCGCTCATCGGTGCGCTGGAGCGCCTCCAGCTCGAACGTCTCGATGAGCGCCCGCGCCCGCACCAGCTCATCGTCGGTCACGGGTTCGCGGCCGAGCCGCTCCAGCTCCTCCTCGAAGGCGTGCTCGACGACCGCCGGATCGATACCCGGCCTGACCGTCGCCTGGCCCGCCGCGATCGATGCCCCGCCGATCAGCCCGAGCGAGAAGAATGAGACGTCCTGGGCGATCTTCTCGTCCCGAACGAGCCGACGATAGAGACGGCTGCCCTTGCCGCCGGCCAGTATCTGAGCCGCGACCTCCAGCGCATCGAAACGTGGGTCGCCGAGAACCGGCGCCCGGAAGGCGAAGAAGTGGCGCGGCAGCGGAACGCGGTCCTCGACCACCTCGCGGGCCTCGGCCCCGAGCACCGCCGGCAAGCTCATGTCGCCGAGCGCGGGAATTGCCCGGTTCGCGGGAATATCGCCGAAGTAGCGCTCCACCCATTTACGGACCTGGGCCGGATCGACGTCGCCCACGACCGCCAGGACGGCGTTGTTCGGGGCGTAGTAGGTGCGGAAGAACGTGGCCACGTCTTCGAGCGAGGCGGCATCAAGATCCTCCATCGACCCGATCGTGGGGTGGTGGTAGGGATGCTCGGTCGGAAAGACGTGCTCCTGGAGCTTGTGGAACCAGTCGCCGTACGGCCGGTTGTCGTACGAAGAGCGCTTCTCGTTCTTGACGACGCTGCGCTGGTTGTCGAGGTTCTCCTGGTTCAAGGCATCGAGCAGCGTGGCCATCCTGTCCGCCTCGAGCCACAACGCGAGTTCCAGCTGATGGCTGGGCACAGTTTCGAAGTAGTTGGTCCGATCCAGCCACGTCGTGCCGTTCATCGTCCCGCCGGCGGCCTGGACGAGCGCCATGTGCTCGGCCTTTGCCACGTGCCCGGAACCCTGGAACATGACGTGCTCGAAGAGGTGGGCGAAGCCCGTCTTGCCTTCGACCTCGTGCTTGGAGCCGACGTTGTACCAGATGCACACCGCGGCCACCGGCGCCAGATGATCCTCCGAGACGATCAATCTCAGGCCGTTGGCGAGACGTTCGTCGGAGAACCTGACGCTTTGGGCGGTCATTCGGTCGAGCTCCTCCAATGGGCTGCGAGGCGACAGGAGTGTCGTCATGCGGGTGAAGGGCATTGTAGGGGCAGCGGTCGTACCGCTTCCCACGGCCATGAACGCCGTCCAGCCGGCGCACCGGAATCGTTGCGTCCGGTGGCGCGGCAGGTTGACATGCCCGTCCTTGATGTTAGTCTTTCATCTAACACATGTAATAGGGACGCAAACCAGGTGGCACCGACTCGCAATTCCGGCAGCGCAGTAATCAGGCCCGGCGGGCTCGTCCGCCCGGGGCTGACCGCCGTGCCGTTGCCGTCCGTCGCGATGGATCCGCGGACCGCCTACGACTTCTTCACGAGCGCCTGCAGCGATTGCGGCGAGCTCGACGATCTGCTGCCGGACGACCGCCGCTGGCTCCAGGAGTCGCGTGCGACGCTGGCCTTGCATCTGGGCGACGGCGCGAGCGCGTCCGACTTTTCGGGTTTCGTGGCCGAGCTCGGCCGCATCCTGACGGGTCGGCCGGAAGTCCGCACGGCCCGCGATGCGGTCGCGCTGATCGACACGATGACGGACCGTGAGCTGCTCGAGGCGATGATCGGCGAGCTGCTCGACGATCCGGACCTGAGCGCGGTCGCCCGCGGCGCGGTCGACGGGGACGACGCGGCTTATGCCGAGCTGCAGTCCCGGCTCGAGGCCATCCACGGCCACCGCGTCCTGAGCGGCCGAGTCGAGGATCTGGCGCCGATCGCCCGAGCGGTCATGCACGACTGGCTGCCCCTGTTCGAAAGCATCGAGCCGCGCGTACGCCGCATGCTCGACCGTGACGTCGCGGCCCGCCGCATGGACGACGCCGTTCGCGACCCCATAGGCTTCGTCGAGCGAACCACCAACGGCATCCGGCTCGTCCCCGAGCAGAAGGTCCGCCACATCGTGCTGGCCCCGAGCTACTTCGGCCGGCCTTATAACTCGCTGACAAAGGTCGGCGACACACAAACCGTGTGCTACCCGATCAGCGATGCGGCTTTGGGCGCGGCGGATCGGCTCTCGCCCCCGGCTTCCACCGTGCGGCTGTACCGGGCCCTCGGCGATGAGAGCCGTCTGCGCATCCTGCGCCTGCTGGTCGAGAGCGACCGCTACCTGACCGAGATCGCCAACGAGCTGGACCTCAGCAAGCCCACGATCAAGCACCATCTCGCGCAACTCCGCGCGGCCGGCCTGGTGACTCTGATCGAACAGGGCAATCTCACCTACTACAGCCTGCGCCACGACCGAGCCGACGAGGCCGGCGTCGAGCTCCGAGCCTACCTGGCTCACTGAACCCGGAGGCACTATGTCAGGTCAGCAACGACCTTTATGTTAGACACGCAACTAACGATCACTATCTGGATTTCTAACAGTGGAGAATGAGACGATGCGGCATCCGATGCCCGACCAGCAGTACACGTACATCAAGCAGCAGCAGTCCCGGTCAATCGCCGAGGCCGCCGCGGACCATATGGCGTCTCGCCGGAACTCCTTGGAGAGCCTCCGCTTCACCGGCCTCCGTTTGCGATTCGGGACCTTCCTGATCGTGGTCGGACGTACGCTGTGCGATGACGACGTCCTGGCCGTCCGAGCCGCCCACTGACCGACGCTCGAGACACAAGGTGACCGTAGCCTTCACCCGCTACCTCAGGGGATTCACGGGATTCGGCCGCGACGCGCGGCTCTTTCTCCTGACCACGATCGTCTTCGGCGCGGCTCTCAGCCTCTACTGGATCGACTTCAACCTCTATCTCGAGTCGATCGGGCTGGGCTGGGCGGTGCCCTGGCTGATGACCATATCGCAGCTCGCGAGCTTCCTGGTCGCCCTGCCGGCGAGCGCCATCTCGGACAGGATCGGCCGTCGCAAGGTGATGGCGGGCGGCATGGGTCTGGTCGCGATCGCCCTGTTCGCGTTCCTGCCGGGCAACTTGCCGCTCATGGTCGTCGGTGTCGTCTCGCTCGGCGCCGGGCAGATGGCCGTGAACGTGGTCCAGGTCCCATTCATCGCCGAGCACACGACGCCGGACCAGCGAAACGAGTACTTCTCGCTGTGGTCGGCCATCGGGTTCCTGACCGGGCTCGTGGCGGCGCTCGTGGGCGGCGTCGGGGCGCCGATCATCGCGACTGCCCTCCACCTTGGCTCAGCGGCGGCTCCGTATCAGATACTCCTCGCCGGAATCGCCATTCTGGGAGCGCTTGCGCTCGGAACGGTCTGGATGCTCACCGCCGATCAGCCCGCGGCCAGAACACGGGGCAAAGGCATGGGCCGGTTCGGGATGGTGATCGTGAACCGGGGGTTGTTCTTCCGGCTGTTGCTGCCGGGATTCCTTACCGCCCTCGGCGCCGGCCAGTTGATCCCGTTCCTCAACGTCTTCATCCAGACGAAGTTCAGCCTTGGCCTGACCGAGATCAACGCGATTTTTGCCTTCAGCAGCCTCGGGACCGCCCTGGCGATCCTTCTTCAGCCGGCGGTGGCCCGCCGGTTTGGACGCATCGGCTCGATCGTGCTGGTTCAGGGTATGAGCATTCCATTCCTCGTGGTGCTCGGTTTCTCGCCTTTGCTCTGGACGGTGATCGGGGCGCTGGCGGTCCGCAACTCACTCATGAATGCCGGCGGCCCGATCTTCGACGCGTTCGCCATGGAGCGGATCTCGCCGGCCGAGCGGGCGACCCTGTCGGCCGGGATGACCATGCTCTGGGCACTCGGCTGGGTCATCGCCCCGCTCTACTACGGCGCGCTCCATGCCTGGCTCGCGTTCACGCCCGCGTTCGCCGTGGACTTCGTCACGATCATCGTCCTATACACCGTTGCCACTTCACTGCTGTGGGCCTGGTTCCGTAAGGACGACCGCGTCGGAGAATCCGCGCCGGCGGCGCTTCCCATCGCCACCCAAGCCCCTGCTCTTCTCGAACACGCCTGATCGTCCGGGCTACTTCGAGGCGATGGCCGCATCGATGGCCGCGGAGACAGTCGTGTAGTCGTAGGCCGGCACGAGCTTGCCGTTGACGAAGATCGACGGTGCGTAGGTGACGGCAACGCCCGAGATCTCCTGCTCGGAGTTCACCTCGGCATCGTGAGTTCCGCCGGAGACACAGGGCTGGAACTTGCTCATGTCGAGTCCGGCCCGAGACCCCATCTCCAGCAAGCGATCGATCGCGTATGAGCCGCCGGCCTCCTGCCCTTGATTTGCGAACAGCCAATCCTGGTAACTCCAGAACTTGCCCTGATCGGCGGCGCAGAGGGCGGCATTGGCCGCGTCCACGGACTCGTGGCCCCCCCGGGCCATGTCGATGACCGGGAAATTGTGACTCACGATGGCGACCTTGCCCGGTGCGACGTAGTTGTCGATCAATCTCGGCAGTACGGACAGGTGGAAGTCAGCGCAAGGCGGACACTGGTAGTCCACCCACATGTCCAGGGTCACGGGCGCCGATGCGTTGCCGAGCGTCCGGCCCGAGGACGGAATGCTCGGCGGCGTCGTCACCGACGGCGCCACTATCGCCATCGCACTGACCGGGGCCGAGGTCGCCACGGTCGCGACGCCTGGGTCGCTATTTCGTCCGGCCGACACGAATACGAGAATACCCCCGGTGACGACCAGACCGACCAGGCCGATCAGTGCCAGAGCAACAGCTATCGGCGCAGAACTCCGGGCCGCCGGCGCCATCGGATAGCCGTATGGCTGGTAGCCGTTCTGGCCGTAGGCGGGCACCTGTCCGGTAGCGCCGGCCTGGGGCGCTTGCCAATCTGCGGGCGCCGGTGGGTAGCCGGGCGCCGGCGGGTAGCCGGGCGCCGGCGGGTAGCCGGGCGCTTGTCCGGCGTTCTGGGCCTGGTCTGGAGTGGCCAGCCGGGCGGCGATCGCCTGACTCGCCGGGTAGCTCTGGCCGCAGTAGGGGCAGAACGCCGATCCGGCCGCCGCGGTCCCTCCGCAGTTGGCGCATTTGACCATGCCGAAGCTCAGATCGTCGCTCATCTCGTCCCTCCCTCACATGCCACCGGCCGCAAGGCCGCATCGTCGCAGTTTAGAGAGCGCGGATGCGCCCCGTCAGCCCGCTGGGACGGCGACG
>Ga0182019_10000633_pt1 | contig 17251 bp, 16 predicted proteins | sample 812E2MmetaG_FD_120483 | JGI IMG/M metagenome (GOLD analysis project Ga0182019, IMG submission 120483) | Permafrost microbial communities from Stordalen Mire, Sweden - 812E2M metaG | ecosystem: Environmental > Terrestrial > Soil > Wetlands > Permafrost | place: Sweden: Stordalen | collected...
AGCCGCAGCCGCAATAGAGATCCAAAACGGTTTCGTTTTTTTTGACGGCGGCGAATTCAACGACGGTTTTTTGCAATTCGGCCGCCATGGCGCTGTTGGTTTGAAAAAACGAGGCCGGACGGATCTTGTAAACCAATTCGTTGATCTTTTCGGTCAGGTACGGGTTTCCAAAGAGCGGGCGGATCGTTTTCGGCGTTGAAACGTCGGAAAGCTCGGGATTTATGCCGTGGATCACCGAGGTCGCGAAGGGGGAGAGGGCGGCGACCAATTTTTCTTCGTTCGGAAGTTTCGGACCTTCGTTTGACGTCACGATCATGACCAGGCGTTCGCCGGTATTTTTTCCTTCGCGAATGACAAGGTAGCGCAAGAGCCCGGCGCCGCTTCGCTGGTCGTACGCCGCAAGACCGTTCTCTTTAACGTAAGCGCGGACGGTCTCCATGATCTTCGGTACCTCGACTCCGAGCATGAGGCAAGCGGGGAGATCAAGCACGCTGTTCCAGTGCTCGGGCTCTTTGAGGCCCAGCGTTCCGTTCGGTCCGAAAACATAGTCCATCCGGTTGCGGTAATGAAGCGCGTCCGGAGCTCGGCAGAGATCTTTCACGATGAGATCGATGCCCTGGTCAGAAAACGCCTTGTTGACCGATCCGAGCTTAAGCGCGCATTGGCGTTCGTAGCCGAGCATTTGCCAGGGACAGCCGCCGCAGACGCCGGCGGAAACGCAGGGCGGTTTTACCCGGTCCGGCGACGGTTCAACGATCGCGGATATTTTAAGGCGGAGCAGGCCCTTGGTGCGCGCCGAGATCGTTCCGCGGACCGTTTCTCCGGGAAAAGCGAAATAGGCGAGCCCTTTTTTGCCTTCATGCTCGAAAAGGCCGCGCCCTTTTTCGTCTATGCCGTCGATCTTTACGGTAATTTCGTCGTTTATCTTGGGTCGTGACATAGCCGCCGGTTTTTGGTAAGCTGTTATTCAATATGGAAAAAGCCAAACCGCTTCTTTCGATCATCATACCAACGTTGAACGAAGAAAAAAACCTCCCCGCCCTGCTTGGATCGGTTAAGGAACAGACGTTCAAGAATTACGAGGTAATCGTCGCCGATTCGCCGGAGACGACCGATGGGACAAAAGGGATCGCCGCCGCTTACGGGGCGCGCGCGGTCGAGGGCGGCAAAGTTTCGCGCGGCCGGAACAACGGCGCCCGCGCCGCCCAGGGCCGGATCTTTTTGTTTTTGGACGCCGACGTCGTCCTGCCGAACGAATTTTTCCTCGAGGACACGGTCAACGAATTCGTCGCCCGCGATCTCGACCTCGCGACCTGCCGGATCCGGGCGCTCGACGGCGACCTTTACGACAAGATGTTCTACGGGATCTACAACGCGTACTCGGTCGTTCTTCGGAAGATCCTGCCGCACATTCCCGGCTTTTGTTTTTTCATCAAGCGCTCGGTCTACGAAGCGGTCGGCGGATTCGACGAAGAGATCCGCCTGGCCGAGGACCATGACCTTGCCCGCCGCGGCGCGAAGATCGGCACCTTCGGCTTTTTGAACACCCAGACCATCCCCGTTTCAAATCGCCGTTTTGAGGCCGACGGGCACTGGAGCACGGCCGTGAAGTACATTCTTTGCGAATTGCACATGCTGACCTTGGGACCGGTCAAGACGAATATCTTTAAATACAAATGGGGCCACTATACGGGTCAAAAAAAGACTGATTCGCAAAAACAAAATGAAAATATTCGATAAAATTTTTAACGGCGAATCGAAAACCATCCAGTCGGCGGCGATCCTGCTCGCCGCCGCGTCGCTCGCGTCGAAATTTTTGGGCGTTCTCCGCGACCACGCGCTCGCCGGCGTCTTCGGCGCCGGCGACACCTTGGACGCCTATTACGCCGCCTTCCGCCTTCCGGACATGATCTTCAATCTGCTCGTCGCCGGCGCGCTCTCGGCCGGATTCATCCCGATCCTCGCCGAATATTTTTTCCGCGACGAAAAGAACAAAACGAATTCCGCCTGGCGGCTCACGAACGAAATGATCTCGGTGCTTTCGGTTCTGCTCGTCGTCTTGGGCGGCTTGGCGGCGCTTTCCGCGCCCTATCTCATTCCGCTCATCACGCCCGGCTTTTACGGGCCCAAGCTCGCGTTAACGATCCGCCTTTCCGAGATCATGTTCATTTCGCCCGTGATCATGGGCATTTCCGCGATCCTGGGCGGCGTCCTCCAGACCACCAAACGTTTCTTGATCTTCGCCGCGGCGCCGCTTTTCTACAATTTGGGGATCATCGTCGGCGCGGTCTTTTTTTGCCGCTTCATGGGGCCGAACGGCCTGGCGCTCGGCGTCATCTTCGGCGCCCTCATGCATTTTGCCGTTCAGTTCCTTTCCGTGCGCAATCTCGGCTGGCGCCCGGCCTGGGCCCTTCCCAAGGACAACGGCGTCGCCAAGATCTTCCGCCTGTCCGCGCCGCGCGTCCTTTCCATGGCCGTTTCGCAGATCGACCTTTTGGCCGCGACGATGATCGCGTCCTTGCTCGCTTCGGGAGCGGTCTCGATCATCAACCTGGCGAACAATCTGCAGGCCGTGCCGGTGTCGTTCGTCGGGATTTCCTACGCCGTCGCCGCTTTTCCCGCGCTTTCGCGCCACGCCGTTGAAGAAAAGAAAAGCGCATTCGTCGCGAGCGTGAGTTCGGTCGCCCGGCAGATCCTGTTTTTCGTCGTTCCGTTCGCCGCCATCTTCCTTTTGCTCCGTGCTCAGACCGTCCGCCTGGTCCTCGGGAGCGGGAATTTCGACTGGAACGACACCGTGCGCACGGCCGACGCCTTGGCTTTTTTCTCGCTTTCCATTCCGGCGCAGGCGCTCGTGCCCTTGCTCGCGCGCGCTTTTTATTCGCTTAAGGATTCCACGACCCCGCTTTTGGTCGCGCTCGTCGCCGTCGGCGCGGATATCGTGGGAAACCTGACTTTGGGAAAGATAATGGGCGTGGCCGGACTGGCGCTTTCGTTCACGATCTCGTCGTTCCTCCAAGCAATGCTCCTGTGGGTGACTTTGCGCCTTAAGACCGGGACGCTTTTGGAAAATCAGGTCGTGAGATCGCTCGCCAAAATTACCGTCGCCGTCGCGCCGATGGCGCTCGCGATCCAGCTCTTGAAAATGGCGGTGGCCAGATTCGTGAACATGCAAACCTTCTTGGGCGTGCTCGTTCAGTTCGCGGTCGCCGCCGGCGTCGGCTTTGTGATCTATTTCGGCGTGGCCGCGCTCGTACGGTCCGAGGAGGCCGGATCGCTCATCGCGTCCTTCCGGCGTCGGCTCGGCTACAAGGACCTGCCGCTCATGGAGGCCGACGAGGTTATTGAAGTTTGAAGCACGTAACATGAAACATGAAACATGAAACACAGGATTATATAAGGCATTTTGCCTCCGTTCGCGGCGGCAATAATGTTTTATGCTTCATGCTTCATGTTTCATAAAGACTATGGATCAGGGCAAAATAAGGAATTTCGTCATCACCGCGCACATCGATCACGGCAAGTCGACCCTCTCCGACCGGTTTTTGGAGATCACGGGCACGGTCGCGATGCGCGAGATGAAAAATCAGATCTTGGACAACATGGAGCTGGAGCGGGAACGGGGGATCACGATCAAGCTCGCGCCGGCGCGGATGAATTGGAAGGGATACGAATTGAATTTGATCGACACGCCCGGGCACGTGGATTTCACTTACGAAGTTTCGCGCTCGCTGTCTTCGGTTGAGGGCGCGATCCTGCTCGTTGACGCGACCCAGGGCGTGCAGGCGCAGACGATCGCGAATTTGTACCTGGCGATGGAGCAGGACCTGAAGATCATTCCGGTCGTGAACAAGATCGATCTGCCGGCGGCCGACCCGGAAGGCACGCGCGCCGAGCTCGTCAAACTCCTGGGCTGCGCGCCGGAAGACGTGTTGTACGTTTCCGGAAAATCGGGCGTCGGCGTGCGCGAGCTTTTGGACGCCGTCGTCGAACGCTTGCCCGCGCCCGCGGGAGACGCGGCCGCGCCCTTGCGCGCGCTCATCTTTGATTCTTTTTACGACGATTATAAGGGCGTCGTCGCTTACATTCGCGTCATTGACGGCGTTCTGAACACCAAAGACCGCGTCCGGTTCATGGCGACCGGTTTTAAGTCCGAGGCGCTCGAGGTCGGCGTCATGCAGCCGAGAATGAAAGAGACCGGCCGGCTCGCGGCCGGCGAGATCGGCTACATCGTGACCGGCGAAAAAGACATTTCCGGCGTCAGGGTCGGCGACACGGTGACCTTTGCCGACGCCGCGGTCGAAGCGCTTCCCGGTTACCGCGAAGTCAGGCCGATGGTGTTCGCCGGAATTTTCGCGAAGGAAGGTTCGAGTTACGAACGCCTGCGCGAGGCCATGCTCAAATTGAAGCTTTCCGACTCGTCGCTCATTTTCGAGCCGGAACAATCGACGGCGCTCGGATTCGGTTTTCGCGTCGGCTTTCTCGGCCTTCTGCATCTTGAAATAATCCAGGAGCGCTTGCGCCGCGAATACGGGCTGGATCTGGTCGTGACCGCGCCCTCGGTCGCGTACCGCGTCATAAAGACGGACGGCAAGGAAATGGTCGCCAAGTCGCCGCAGGACCTTCCCGATGCCACGCATCTTGAAGGCGTTGCCGAGCCGTGGGTCAAGCTCGCGGTCATCTGCCGCGAAGCGGACATCGGCGGCATTCTACAGCTCATTGCCGACAAGCGCGGCATCTACAAGAACACCGAATTTTTGGGGGAGGAGCATAAGCGGGTGATCGTTTCGGCCGAGCTGCCGCTCTCCGCGATCGTCGTTGATTTTTACGACAAATTGAAATCGGTCAGTTCCGGCTACGCCTCGATGTCGTACGAGTTTTGCGATTACCGTCCGGCCGACGTCGTGCGCATGAACATCATGGTCGCCGAAGAGCCGGTCGAGGCGCTCGCCTCGCTCGTGTATCGCGACGAAGCCCAGCGCGTGGGGCGCAAGATCGTTGAGACGCTCAAAGAAGCGATCCCGCGCCAGATGTTCGAAGTGAAGATCCAGGCCGCGGTCGGCGGCAAGATCGTCGCCTCCGAGCGCATTCCGGCCATGAGGAAGGACATGCTCGCAAAAATGTCGGGCGGGGACGTGACGCGCAAGATGAAGCTTTTGAAAAAACAGAAAGAGGGCAAAAAGCGCATGAAAGCCGCGGGCCACGTCGACCTCCCGCCCGAAACCTACCTCGCGGTATTGAAAAGGTAGTAAGATGTCTTAATTATGGGCACAGCGCTCAAAACAAACGAATTTTTCGATATTAACAAGCTGCCTCCGAAAAAGGGCCTGCTCTTGTTCGGTCTTTCGATGAACAAACTTTCGAACCGGCAGAATGCGGAAAATTGTTTCAACGATATTAGGAATTTTTCACCGGATCGGATCAGCAAGCCGCTTGTGGGTTGTAATTTCATTTATACCGATTTTCTTTATCTCTACAATGACAAGCCCGCGTCCGAGCTGAAGCATTCGTTCATGAATCTGGTGATCGATCATCGGAATGCGATCAAGAAATTAATAGAAAAGAATTTTATCGAATTCCAGATCCAGCATGCTTTCAATTACATGGTTTGGAATCAGCTCTACGTCGGAACCAACGATTTTAACCACCGGTTTGAGAAGATAAAACAGATCTATAAAAAAGACGAAAAATGGCAGCGATACATGAATGACGATTGCGGGCATTTCGGTCGGGAGGCGGACGAAAACCAGGTTAATTATTTTCTTGAGGAGTCGCTCATGGTTTATCTTCTGAACAAGAACCAGGTCAAGCTCCCGAACGAATATGTCGAGAACAACCAAGAGTGGGTTTTGTTCTGTTATCCAGGAAGGCCGGTGAAGAGCATTGTTTATATCCACCAATTGAATCCGTTTGATCTCGATTGGGAGGACAATCGGTACCAAAATTCTTTTTATGACCTCGACGCCAAGCAATTGATCGATTGCGAGCGCGTCGATTTGGAAACCTACACAATAGATTAAATTTCAAATTTGGTAAATTTATCATTACACCTTTTCGCTCATATGGATGAAAAGAGGTAATATATATTTGAAGTACGGTTCATATTTTTTAAGATAATATTTAAGTGCCTACGTTCATGTACAAGCACCGTTCCAACAATAGACGAAATAATATATTGAAGACCTTGGCGAATACGAGGAAGTTGTTATTGGCTTTCGCCGAGGATTGCAAAAATTGGGACGACCCCGACATTCCGTGTTTGTTGGGTTATAGCGGCAGGCGCGCGCTGCCGTACGAAGACAGATTCAGGATAAAGAAAGCGCAGGCTAAACGCGCGTTATATTCCTTGAAACAAAAGAAATATATCGAGGTCAGGAAGATCGGCGGGAAGATGGTGTATATTCTGACCAGTAAGGGCAGGATCGCGGCCCTTAAAGAATTAATACGAATTACGGACGAACGAAATGACGGTAAGATTTTGCTCGTTTCCTTCGATATACCGGTTCAAGGAAATGATATTAGGGTAAAACTTAGATATTTGCTCAAGGATTTTGGATTTGAACAGATCCAAAAATCTGTCTGGGGAAGTAGACGAGACGTGGGCAAACCGTTCACCGCTCTTATCAAAGACATGAAGGCTGAAAAGTGGATCAAATTGTTCTTGTCTGATGAAATACCGGTCGAATAAATCAATATTTCGATTACCCATTTTCGCTCATATGGATGAAAAGTGGTAATAAAAAAATCGCCTGCGAGGTCCCAGAACGGGACGGTCGCAGGCGTTTTGCGTTGACGAACTCTGGCTACAAGAGCAGGCAGACATCTTTCTTGAAGACGAGCTCGGCGGCAGAACCGTCTCTGAGCACACTGCGCTCTTGCCACCACCTGGCGGCCTTCGGCGCCGCGGCCTCGAGAACACGCAATGCTTCGCTCGCGGTCACGCGAAAGCCATTGTTGTTCACCTCGCTGGGACGGCCGTCCACGGCGCCGCAAAGAACGGCATCAGCCGGCACTTGGCCCAAAGTTTCCATTTCCAGCCCGACCCAGGATTTGCGGATCTCTTCCGGCGCTTGGCCGGGCGGCGTGGCGATTATTCTGATCTTGGGCATCGGTTCCTCCTTGTTCGATCGAAAGGGTTGTCTCTGACTCGAACAAAGATTATAGTCCGGATAACCAAATGTCAATGCCGTTCTCATGCCTTGTCGTGGTAGCCATAAAACGCTATGATAAGCCCCTATGAAAATCAAACGCAAGATGATTTTTAAGCTGGTCTGGATCGCGATCGCGTTTCTTACCGTTTTTTCAACGATCGCTTTTACCGTCGGGATGGGGCGGTAAATAGAATCCGCGGCTATGAATAAAAAATGGATCACAAGCGCGCCGTATCCCGCCGACTTCGGCAAGAAATTTTCCAATCTCTCGCCCGTCGCGCTTCAGCTTCTTTATAACCGCGGCCTGCGCGAGGCGGGGGAGGTCGAAGAATTTTTGGTTGCCGATTTTGACAAACACGTTCACGATCCGTTTCTTTTCCGCGACATGAAAAAAGCGGTTGAAAGGATCTTTAAGGCGGTTGACGCCAAAGAGAGCGTCTGTATTTTCGGCGACTACGACGCCGACGGCGTTGACGCGGCCACGATCCTAAGGACGACGCTCAGCCTTTACGGCCTTTCCCCCCGCGTCTACATTCCGCACCGCGAGACCGAAGGTTACGGGCTGAATTCGGGCGCGGTCGAATACATTGCGCACGAAGGCGACACGCTCCTCATCACCTGCGACTGCGGAATATCCAACGCCAAGGAGATCGCCGAGGCCGCGGAAAAGGGGATCGACGTCATCGTCACCGACCACCACGCCGAGCCGAAAGTCCTGCCCGACCGCGCCGTCGCCTTGATCCACCCCAAGCTCAGCCACGAAACCTACCCGTGCAAGAACCTGTCCGGCGGGGCCGTCGCTTTCAAGGTCGCGCAGGCGCTCCTCATGACCCGCCCGCCGCTTCCGCAAAAAGAAACGGAAAATTTCTTGAAGCGCCTGACCGAACTCGCCGCCATTTCGCTCGTCGCCGACATGGTCCCGCTTCTGGGCGAAGCGCGGACGCTCACGAAATACGGCTTGATCGTCTTGAACAAAACGACGCGCGTGGGCTTGAAAAAGCTTTTCGAGGTCGCCGGCATAAAGCCCGGAACGATCGAAGCCTGGTCGATCGGATATCAAATCGCGCCCCGGATCAACGCCGCCGGTCGGATGGACCACGCGAACGCCGCCTTCGCGCTTCTTAACGCCGAAAGCGAGGACGAGGCCTTGCGCCTGGCCTTGAACCTGAATGCGGCGAACGCCGAGCGGCAAAAGGCCACGGAAACGCTGGTCGGTGAGGCGCGCGAGCAGATCATCGCGACGAACCAGGAAGAGGCGCCGGCGATCATCCTTTTTGACGAACATTGGCCGGCCGGCCTTGTCGGCTTGGCCGCCGGAAAGATCGTCGAAGAATTCAACCGGCCCGCCTTCGTTCTGACCAAAAAGAACGGAACCGAACTCATCGGTTCGGCGCGCTCCATTCCGTCTTTCAATATCATCGTCGCGATGCAAAAGATCCCCGACGCGTTTTTGCGCTTCGGCGGACATCCCGGCGCCGCGGGCATGAGCATCGCGCCCGAAAAATTCGACGCGTTCAAGGAAAGCTTCATCGCGATCGCCAAAGCGGAAATGGAAGGAAAGGACCTGACGCCGTCGCTTGCGGTTGACGCCGAACTCGCCCTAAGCGACATCGGCTGGGATGTTTACACCGACCTCGAGAAGTTCGCGCCGCACGGAATGAGCAACTCCAAGCCGCGTTTTTTAAGCCGCGGCCTTACGGTCGTTTCCGCCGACCAGGTCGGCGTCGGGGGAAAACACCTGCGCCTTTCCGTTTGCCAGAACGGGGGAGAAAAGAAAAAGTGCATCGCATTCCGCTTCGGCGAAGAGTTCAAGGAACTTAAAAGCGGCGACAGGATCGACGCGGTCTTCGAGATCGAGAACAACGAATGGAACGGCCGGAACGAATTGCAATTGAACATCGTCGACCTGACGCTTACCGCGTAAAATGTACCACATACCATGGACCACGTACCAATGGTCCATTGTCCATGGTTCATGGTTCATATTATGAAAAAACTCACCACTTACACCGACGGGGGAGCGCGCGGCAATCCGGGACCGGCCGGGATCGGCATCGTCATAAAAGACGGGGGCGAAACCGTCGAGTCATTCGGCCGTTATATCGGCGAAACCACCAACAATCAGGCCGAATACAAGGCGCTCCTTGCCGCCTTGGAATGCGCTACCGAACTCGGCGCCGAAGAGGTAGAATGTAAACTGGATTCGGAGCTCGTCGTAAAGCAGATGCGCCGCGAATACAAGGTGCGCGACGCCGATCTTCAGCCGCTGTTCTTAAGAGCGTGGAACCTGTCGGTGAATTTCAAAAAAATAAGCTTCGCGCATATTCCCCGCGAGAAAAATTCCGAGGCCGACGCCGAGGTGAACGACGCGATCGATAAGCATTTGAATACCTAATATCTAATACCTAAGATCTAATCCGGAATTAGAAATTAGATGTTAGAAATTAGATATTTGTAATGAGGCATAATTTTTACAAAGCAGCGATCATTGCCGCGGTGGCGTTTTTGATGTTGGCGCCGCACGCGACCAGGGCGGGCGTCAAAGATTGGTTCAAGGGCTGGAGCTGGTCGCCGAACCTCGGCTGGCTTTCGCTCAATTCCACGAACCTGGGCCTGGCGATCGATTACGGCGTGACGGTTACGCCAGCGAACGGCAACGCCGTCACCGGCTGGGCCTGGTCCTCGAACGTCGGCTGGATCTGTTTCGGCAACACATGCGTGAACCCGAATAACAGCGGCCTTTGCCCGTCCTACTGGCAGACGTTTTTGGGAACGACGGCGCCGGCCGCGAGCATGATCACGACCGGCCTGCCGTATCAGCTCCTCGGCTGGGCGCGTTTGGCTTCGCAGGATTACGCGCTGAACGGTTCGCTCACTCCGGCCGAGCGCTGCGACCAGGGCTGGATCTCCTTGAATTGCCTGAACAAGGGAACCTGCGCGACCTCGCCCTATAACGTCAACGTTTACACGACGAACGGCTACGCCCTGAACGGGTTTGCCTGGAGCTCGACCGCTCCGCCCAAGTACGGAGGCCTGGGCTGGATCAAATTCGATCCGAACTATAACGGCGGCGAATACCAGCTCCCCGACGTTTACAAGGGCGCGAAAACCGGCGTGCCCTGGCTCCAGGTCGTTTACGGCAGTTTGTATTCAAAGGGGAACGTTTCCACTTTTACGCCGTTCGCGCAGACGTTCGGCCAGTCGAACGCCGCCTACTGCATCGACACGGGCGCCGGCGCCTCGGTCACCAACATGAATAACGGCGTTTGCACGGCCGCCGCGGGCTCGTCGCAGATCCCGGCCGGCCAGACGCTCGACGTGAACGCGCCGACCGTCGCGACGCACTACTCGAACCTGTTCGGCATGATCGATTTCGCCGGGATCCATAACGGCCGTTACGGCACCGTGAACACTTCAAGCCCGACGCCCTTGAACATCACCAATTTTATGCCGTCGGTTCTCGCCGGCGCGATCTACGAAACCGACGCGAATAACGCGAGCTACGTGATCAACGCCAAGCAGTTCAACAACGCCGCGGGAAACGGCAACGGCGCCGGCCTCCTTATCGTTCACGGGAATCTGCGCGTCACGGGCGACCTGACCTATCAGAACGGGACGATCACCAAACTCTCCCAGCTCGCCAGTTTGGGGATCCTGGTGCTTGACGACGGTTCCAAGAATTACGGCAATATCACGCTCGATCCAGGCGTCAAGACCGTTTCCGCCGACCTTTTCGCCGAGGGGACGATCGCGACCGGCACGACCGGCGTCGTTTCCACCGAGGTCCCTTTGACGATAAACGGCGTAACCGTCGCGAAAAAATACAATTTGCAGCGCCTTTATCCCGGCTCGCCGACGCAACCGGCCGAAAAGATCATTTACGACGGAAGGATCATCGCCAACACGCCGCCCGGCATGAGCAATCTCGTCCAGTCGCTCCCCATCATCAGCAATTAAAATGTGCTATAATGAACAACCAATATGGGATTATTCGGATTAGGAAAAGTCAAGACGTTTCTGGGCGTGGATATCGGCACGGCCGGCGCAAAGCTGGTCCAGCTCAAGGAAGAGGGCGGGCGGGCGAAATTGCATACTTACGCCTTTTTTGACCGCACGCTCAAGGAAACCGGCGAAAGCCTGCTCGACATGCAGGATTTCGGCGTTGCCGCGCTCAAGGAAATGATCAAGAAATCAAAATGCACGGCCACGCGCGCGATCGCGAGCCTCCCGATCTCGTCGGTCTTCATGTCGGTTCTAAGCGTTCCCCGGATGAACGAAAAAGACCAGCGCGGGGCGATCGAGGTCCAAGCGCGGAAGATCATCCCCATCCCGCTCGAGGAAATGATTCTGGACGTGAAGAATATCACCTCCCCCGACGAGGAAAAAAAGCCCAAAGACGAAAAATCAAAATACATCAAGGTCCTCCTCACCGCCGCGCCGAAAAAACTCGTCGCCAAGTACATGGCCATGCTCAAAGGCGCCGGCTTTGAGGTCGCGTCGATCGAGCCGGAAGCTTTTTCGCTCGTCCGTTCGCTCGTCGGGAAAGACAAGTCCACGCTCATGATCATCGATATCGGCGCCCTGCGCACTTCGGTCATGGTCGTTTCCGAAGGCATCCCGTATCTCACGCGGTCGATCGACGTCGGCGGGATCAAATTCACCAAAGCCGCGGCCGCCTCCCTCGGCGTTTCCGAAGAGGAGGCCGAAATGATGAAGGCCGACCTGCGCGCCGACGCTTCGCTCGCGCCCGGGAGCATCGCCAAGGTCTTTGAGGCGCCGGCCATGCAGATCGTGAACGAGATCCTTTTCTCGCTGAAGCTGTTTTCCGGCCTGGAAGAAGCCAAGGGAAAAACGATCGACAAGATAATTTTGACGGGCGGGGGATCGCTTCTTCCCAACCTGGACGCGTTCATTTCCGCGAAGGTCAATTTGCGCGTTTTCCGCGGCGACCCGTGGGCCAGGATCCTCTATCCCGACGCCGCCCGGCCGGCGCTTGACGAGATCGGCTCGCGTTTTTCGGTGGCGGTCGGCCTGGCCATGCGCGAATTCGAACAATAACAATGCCTGAAGAGAAAAGCGTAAAAAACAATCCCGCCCCGAGAGGCGCGGAAAACGTCGGGCTCCGCGTCTCGCTCATGCCCGAAGAGATCAAGGCCGTCGATCCGGCGGCGCGCTTCCGGATGTTCGTTTTGATCGTCGTTGTCGGTTTCGCGGTCCTCTTTGTCGGCACGGGCGCGCTCTGGGGCGTCGTTTATTTTAAGCGCGCGGAGGCGCAGGCGGCCGGCCAGAGCCTGGCCAAGGCCCAAAACGACCTCACCGGTATCGGCGCCGCTTACGACGCCGCGAAAAAAGAACAGGATAAGATCAACGCCGCGGGCGAGGTCTTCAAAGCGCATCTTTACCCGTCGCGCGTTTTCGATCTACTTGAAAAAGACGTTTTGCCGAAGGTGTCGCTCATCACTTTGAATTTCACTTCCTCGGGCGCGCTCGCGATCACGGGGACCGCGGCCGATTACGAGACCCTGGTGGCGCAGGTTGAGACGATCAAGAACGATCCGGCCGTGAGATCGGTTTCGTTTTCCGGCGTGAACGGAAACTTCGACGAAAATAAAGTTTTAGAAGGCGTTAATTTCAATCTGAACGTCGTCCTTGATCCGTCGTTTCTCGTTAACGCGCCAAAATAATGCCCACCCCCGCGCAAAATAAAAAGATCGCCATGGCCGGCTGGAAACGATCGGTCGCGGCGCACCCCGCGCTTTACGGCGGTTTTTTGGTTTTAGCCGCGGCGGCCGCGGTTTTTTTCCTTTTGATCGTTCCGGGCGCGCGCGAACTCCAGGCGGGCGGCGCGTCTTCGGTCGCCGACACGAACGACCAGATCGCCGCCGCGCAAAAAAAATTGGCCTCGGAGAACGGCGTCGTTTCCGCGATCGCGGCGCTTTCGCCAAGCGACCTCGACAAGCTGGATTACGCGCTGCCGGGTGAGCCCGACAGCCCGGGCGCCTTGGCCCAGCTCGCGGCGATCGCGCGCGACGCGGGCGGGGTGATCGCCTCCGTTGATTTTTCCGTTCCTCAGGACCAGACGGCGGCGGCGCTTCCGCACGGCGTTTCGGGCATGGACGCGGCGGTGAACGTCGGCGGAATGGATTACGGAAAATTCAAGCTCTTTCTCGCGGACCTCGAGAGCAATCTGCGTTTTTTTGACGTGCAAAACATGGTTTTTTCGGGGAACGCCGACGCGGTGTCCTTGACCCTCAAAACCTACTTCAAGCCGTAAGCTTATGAACCGATCGCGTTATCTTTACGCCATTCTCTGGATCATCGTCGTTCTCGCAGCGGGTTATTACGCGTACACTTTTCTCGCGCCGCCGGAAGGCTTAGGCTCCGCTGGCGCCACCGTGCCCGCGGCCAATACCGCCTTCGTTTCGGGAAAAGATTTTTCGAATTTGAACCGGTTCGTCAACTTGCCGATCACCGCCACCGATGTCGGGTGGCCGCTGCCGTTCCAATCGATCTACGACCGCAACGTGCCCGGCGTTTACGTGAACGAAAACGCGAACGCGAACGGGAACAGGAACGCGAACGTTAACGCGCCGTACTGACGGGTAAGAATCACCTAATCCGACCTAAATGCCGCAAGTCACAGCCACCCTAACGCCGGCGGAACAGCTTTTGGAAACGCTCCGTTCCGACGGCGTTCTTTCCGCCGACCAGGTCGCGCGGGTCATCGACGAATCGAAAAAACAGGGGACGCCGATCGAGGACATCGTCCGCCGCGACCGCCTCGCGACGGAAGAGGCCGTCGCGGCGGCCAAAGGCAAGATTTTGAACATCGAATATCTCGACCTGTCGGGAAAAACGATCGCGCCCGAGGTCGCGACGCTCGTTCCGCAGCAAACGGCGGAAAATTTCAGCGTCATCCCCGTCGCTGTCGAGGGCGGCGTGCTCACGGTCGGCATGGTCGATCCGTCGGACTTCCGCGCCATCGAAGCGGTCGAGTTTTCCGCGCGGATCGCCAACTTGAACGTCGCGTACAAGATCATTTCGCCGCGGGCCTGGCGGACCGCGATGCGGGTTTACGAGCTGGGCGGAAAAGAGGTCGCCCACGTCGTCGAGCTGGCCAAGGAAAAATTCCAGCCGGTCGAGGCGGAAAAGCCGGGCGAAGAGGTGTCGCTCGAGCAGGTGGTGAAGGGCGCTCCGGTTTCGCGCATCGTTTCGGTGATCTTCAAGTCGGCCGTCGACCAGAACGCCTCGGACATCCACATCGAGCCTTACGGCAACGTCACCCGCGTCCGCTACCGCGTTGACGGGGTTTTGAAGACCGCGCTCACGATCCCGCTTTTTTTGCACGCGGCGATCGTCTCGCGCATCAAGGTTCTGGCTTCGCTTAAGCTCGACGAAACGCGCATTCCGCAGGACGGGCGCATCCGCCAGACCGTTTCCGGACGCTCGGTCGACTTCCGCGTCTCGACCTTGCCGGTCGTCGATTACGAGAAGGTCGTGATGCGGATCCTCTCCTCCGGCGACGACTCGATCCCGACACTGGAATCGCTCGGGTTCAGGAAAGAGCACGTCCTCATGTTCAAGGATCAGATCCAAAAACCGCACGGCCTGTTTCTCGTGACCGGTCCCACGGGGAGCGGCAAATCGACGACGCTTTACACCGTCCTTTCGATGCGGAACGACGAGAATTTGAACATCGTCACGCTCGAGGACCCGATCGAATATTACATCAAGGGCGCCAACCAATCGCAGATCCGGCCGGAGATCAATTATAATTTCGGCACCGGACTGCGCGCCATTTTGCGCCAAGACCCCAACGTCATCATGGTCGGCGAGATCCGCGACCAGGAAACGGCCGAGCTGACCGTGCACGCGGCGCTGACCGGCCACTTGATCTTCTCCACCTTGCACACGAACGATTCGTTCGGCGTAGTGCCGCGGCTCATCGACATCGGCGTCGAGCCGTTCCTCCTCGCCGCCACGTTGAACATCGCCATCGCCCAGCGCCTGGCGCGGCGGATCTGCGAGCATTGCCGGGCGGAAGTTCCTTTGTCGGACGAAGCGCGCGAATACATCGTCTCCGAACTGAACCGCATCCCGAAAAAATTCCTGGACGGCCGCGACCTGAACCGGCCGACCGCCTGGAGCGGACCGGGCTGTCCGCGCTGCAACGGAACCGGCTATCAGGGCCGGGTCGTGATCGCCGAAGCGATCGTCGTGAACGACGCCATGCGCAAGATCATCCAGAACGGCTTTCCCGAGGACGAGGCGCGCGCGGAAGCGGCGGCTCAGGAAATGCTGACTTTGAAGCAGGACGGGATCTTGAAGATCCTTGACGGCAAAACGACGCTTGAGGAAGTGATGAGAATTTCCAAAGAATAATTTTATGCCCGGTAGTGAAACTTCGATCGCTCACCGCGCTTGAACTGGACGGGCGGTTGTGTGAAAGTTAACTTTGGTCCCGAAGACTATAATTAATAAAATAACGATTAATAATCGAAGTTCTACTACCGGGTATGGCCGAATTCGTCTATAAAGCGCAGGAAAGCGGGGGGAATCTCGTCGAAGGGGTGGTCGAGGCCGAAAGCGTGGGCGAAGCGACGCAAACCCTCGAGGACAAGGGCTTGAACGTGATCTCGCTCGTCGGGCGGGAAACGAAAACGGCGGGCGATCTGCCGCTTCAATTATTTTCAAGGGTCAAGTCGCGCGATGTCGTGATCTTCTCGCGGCAGTTCGCCGTCCTGGTTTCGGCGAACGTCGCCATGGTCGAATCGCTGCGCACGGTCTCCCGGCAGACGACCAATTCCAAATTAAAGACGGTTTTGAACGAAGTCGCCGACGAAGTCGAAGCCGGCACGAAATTGTCGGCGGCGCTCGGGCGGCGCGACAAGATCTTTTCGCCGTTCTACGTGAACATGATCCGCTCGGGCGAAACCTCGGGCCGCCTCGACGACGTGCTTTCGTATCTCGCCGACCAGCTGGAAAAGGATTACGATCTGACCTCGAAGGTCAAGGGCTCGATGTACTATCCTGCTTTCATCATCTGCGGGATGCTCGTCGCCGGTTTCGTGATGATGGCTTTCGTCGTTCCCAAATTGACCGAGATCTTCACCGAGTCGGGCGCCGAACTGCCGTTTTCGACGCGGCTTCTCATCGCCGTTTCCGGTTTTTTCAGCGCTTATTGGTGGGCGATCGCGCTCGTGACCGTCGGAGGCATTGTCGGAGTCACCTGGTGGTTTCGGACCGAAGAAGGCAGCCGGGCCTGGGGATATATCTCAATGAGGATCCCGATCTTCGGGCAGATCTTCCAGAAACTCGCGATCGTCCGCGTCCTCCGGAGCATGAAAACGCTCTTGGAAGGCGGCGTGGACACGGTTACGGCTCTTGAAATTTCCGCCGACGTTTCGGGGAATGCAGTGCTCAAAGACATCCTGCTTCAGGCGTCCAAAGAAGTGCGTGACGGACGCTCCATGTCGTCGTCGCTCGCCCGAAACCCGAAGATCGTGCCGATGATGGTTTCGCAGATGATGGCCGTGGGCGAAGACACCGGAAAATTGACCGAGATCCTCGAGCGCCTGTCCTCGTTCTATTCCCGGGAGATCGACAACCTGATCGGCGGCCTCGTGACGCTCATCGAGCCGGTCATCATCGTCGTGATCGGACTCGTGGTCGGCCTCTTGGTTTCGGCGATCATGCTTCCCATGTACAACATGTCGCAGAGCTTCTGACGAATGGACGATGGTCCATGGACAATGAACCATGGACCATGGACAATCGGGTATATAGTCCATGGTATGTGGTACGTGGTCCATTCGATGTGGTATAATGCTTTACAAATCAAAGAGCCGGGAAAACATTCGTGTTCATCCAGCTGGAAACACGAATCGAAAAACGGCAAAGATTGAAGAAAGGGGGTATTTTAATGCTCAAACTTAAAAAAGGTTTTACGCTCGTCGAGCTCTTGGTGGTCATCGCCATCATCGGCATGCTTTCGACGATCGCGGTGGTGTCCTTGGGAAGCGCCCGCGCCAAAGCGCGCGACGCCAAGCGCATCGCCGACATGCGCCAGCAGGGCGCGGCCTTGGAACAGTATTATTCCGACA
>Ga0182019_10000634_pt1 | contig 17230 bp, 19 predicted proteins | sample 812E2MmetaG_FD_120483 | JGI IMG/M metagenome (GOLD analysis project Ga0182019, IMG submission 120483) | Permafrost microbial communities from Stordalen Mire, Sweden - 812E2M metaG | ecosystem: Environmental > Terrestrial > Soil > Wetlands > Permafrost | place: Sweden: Stordalen | collected...
AAGGTTTGAAGTCTCTCTACTCTTTTTTGTTGCAGTCACTACTTGCATTTAATGGAAATTGAAATCCGACTATTTTTTGTCTAATTTATATTTAGTAATTTTTTTTTGTTTTATGGTGTTTGGTTGTATGGTGTTTATGTTTATGTTTGCTCAAAGGAGCTTTAGCCTTGTAGCCATTAGAGTTCGAATTTGATGTTTCTACTGTGCCAGAAGGTTCATTGCCATACATAGGATTGCCATTCATAGGACCGCCAGATATCATCGGTCCAGGTACACCAGCACCGCCATAGTTAGGTCCAAAATCTCGTTCATTATTTGGATGTTCTTGATGATGTTCGTGATGTTCATAGAGAACTATCGCCAAAGCCTTGGGTGAAGTTATTGTAGATCCATTGAATGAACTGTTGCATATGCTAAATTGGTCACAGAACGTTTATCAATATCGGCCTGTGTTATTTTGTAGGTATGTGTTTTTGTAACGCTTGAACCTTTACTAAGGATGTTACTGTTTGGTATAGTTATTGTGCTAAACTTGTCGTTTGTAACAGTGATAGGTTTTTTAATATCCACATTTCCTACGTTTTTTACAGTGTAGGTGTATGTGATAATCTGGCCTACATCTTCATAAGTTAGTGGAGATGCTTTTTTAATTATTTCCAGACCTGGATTCTGAACATTAATAGATGCAGTTGATTGTACTGTATTATAGTCAGCAGTATCAGTTGGCGTGAAAGTAGTAGTCAATGTATGCATACCTACATCTAATACAGTTCCTGCTGGTGGAGTATATGCAAAGGTTCCTTGTACTGAAGCAGTTGCATCTAGTTGAGTACTGCTCAATGGTGTTCCATATGGTATGTCAGCAGGATTATGCCAAAAATCAACAAATGTTTTTTTATTACTGGTGGCATTTAGAAAATTCATAGATTTTATTTAAACTTATGAGTATCCATAATCTGACAAAATCAGACAAATTCTAACAAAAAGTTATATTAAGTTCTGTACCTTTTATACAATCAGATATGTCAGATGAGAAAAAGAAAATATCAGCCTGGGTATCATGTTATTTATTAGAACGTGTCTTACTAGCGGGCTATCAAAATTACACAGATGCCGTAGTTACTGGACTTAAGCTCATTGTGGATCAGACTCTAATCAGTCATAATCAGACAGGATCTGACTACTCTAAGTCAGTGGAATTGGCGCAGGCCAGGGCAACCTTAGAAGGAATAGAAAAACTGTGTGAAGAGAAGAATGAACGGACTAGAGAGCTTCAAGAACAAATAAAAGTCAAAGACGAACAGCTGAGAGGAAAGGATAGCCAACTAGAACAACTTACAGAGATAATGCAAGCACAAGCCATACATTTACAAACACTCATTAATCAAAAGGCCATAGAAGCACCCGGAGCTAAAAGACCATGGTGGAGATTTTGGTAAACTCGGCTGCAATTATAATTATACTACATAATCAAATAAGCAGGGAAGAACATCCTATTAAAAATAGGTTCAGTTAAAATAAAAATATTAAATAGTTAAAGACTTTTGATTTTCTTTACCCAAATCAAGCTTGTCTAGAATTTGTGCCCTAATGCCATCTGCATCATTGATTGCTATATCAACAATAACATTCTGATTCTCAGATACAACATTAGTTTTTCTATATACCCGCCTTCCAAAGTCTTCAGGGAACCGTCGCTCCAGAATCCACATACAAACCTGGCAGTTTCCTGCTTTAGCAGCATCATTCAGTCGCTGCAAAAGTTTCCTAGCTCCATTAGCATTACATTTTTCAATATGTTGATAGAATTCAAAGTACTTTCCTGATGTTGAATCTCTTCCTAGTTTCATCCAGTCATTGAATGTCTTGTGTGTTATGCCGGCTGATTCAGCAGCAAGAGCATAAGTCAATCCAATAGACACACCATCACCGATTTGCTGTATTATATCAGGAGTTAGTTTTGAAGGTCGAGCCATATTAACACCGTTTTTTATTTCTTATAATTAATATTAGTGAATCTTGTATTTAATATTTAGTTAGTTTTCTTCTGCAAACAGCGGGATTCAGACGAGTCAAATCAAAAATGAGCCATTCTCAGACGCGGTGAGCCATCTTTTGACTTGGATAATGGTTTATTAATAGGACTTCAAATAAAAGTCTCCCTAGTAGCCCAGGATAAGTAATTTTTCCGACAAACTAAATCCCCATTATTTCACTATCATTGTACGGTAAGTACCTTTAAGATATTTTTCATACGCTTTTATTACTTTAAAATAATGTAAGTTATGTTTAGGGGAAAATTATTTAGTTCTATTAAACAGGAACCATCGTTTAAGCTATTGAAATTGAATTGTTCTAAGGCAATTGTCAGAGCTTTAAGATCTTGGCTAATATTACCCACAAGATGATTATAAAGAAAATCCAATGTCGATATTTATATTAAGTTATAAAAATAGAAATGGAATCTTTATCATTTAAACTGTTTGCTCTATATTTTGTTTTTTGTGATTAAGTAAATCGATACAGAGTCAAACAGAATTTACAAATTTTTAGGTACATTACCTACAAATCGAATTTATTTAATCTATTCAAATAAAGTATTTTTATTGTGCCAAGCTTCTGAGTTGCGGGTTAATTTCAATTGCTTTTTCATTTGCTTTTATTGCTTCATCAGATTTATTTAATTTAGAAAAAGCAAGTCCTTTATTGTACCAAGCATTTGAATCCTGTGGATTAATTTCAATTGCTTTATCATAGGCTTTTATTGCTTCATCATATTTGTTTAAAATATATAGAGCGATTCCTTTATTGTCCCAAGCATCTGAATTTTGGGGGTTAATTTCAATTGCTTTGTAATATGCTTTTATTGCTTCATCGGATTTATTTAATTTACCTAAAACAACTCCTTTGTTGTACCAAGCATCTGAATACTGAGGGTTAATTTCAATTGCTTTGTCATATGCTTTTATTGCTTCATTGGATTTATTTAGATCGTCTAGAGCACTTGCTTTATTGTACCAAGCTTCTGAATCCTGTGGGTTAATTTCAATTGCTTTATCGTAGGCGTTTATCGCTTCTTCAGATTTATTTAGATTATCTAGAACACTTGCTTTATTGTACCAAGCTTCTGAATCCTGCGGATTAATTTCAATTGCTTTGTCAAATGCTGCTATTGCTTCATCGAATTTACTTAAATTAAGTAGAGCATTTCCTTTGTTGTTCCAAGCTTTTGAATCCTGTGGATTAATTTCAATTGCTTTGTCATAAACTTTTATTGCTTCATCTGATTTATTTAAATTCGATACGTTGTTACTGCCTAAGTTTGGGATCCCTGCAAATGATACACAGCCTGAGATACTCACTAGCATTAAAAGCAATAGTACAGTGGTTCCTAAAATAGTTATAATTGTACGTTTTCTCCTTGTTTTATCAGATGTCGGGTTTTTCATTATCAGTCTCCTAATATTTATTTATATATTACTGATAAAAAACAGCTAAGCAAATACACATTGTTCTAATACTTCATATTGTGAATTAAACATTTCTACTTAAAAATTATATTTTTTAATTTATTAATCAAACTTGGATATTATTTTTTAAAATTTATCTGAACTTTCCAAGATCTATAAATGCAATAATTTTTAAATTGAAAGAAACTATTCAGAAAAAATTTTTAATCGGAATTAAGATACAAGCTAAAAAAAGCTACATTGTAAGGCAAATAGAACTATCCGAAAAACTTGATGTCAGGGCTTTGATGGAGTCATTTATTGATCATCAGGAAAAGGCTTTCACTGTTATAATTCATGAGATTAGGACCATGCAATGTCAATAATAATGAGTTTAAGTTAGGATAATATATCCACAAAAGTATATAATCAATTAAATTAAATTATAATTAATAAATTTCCCTGTATAATATACTGGATCTTCGATCGAGCTGTAGGCATCCCCTTCGCCAGCAGCTCACAAGATCACCTTTTTGACATTTAAGATCAGCCTGATCACCTAACCTAATAAAAAGTAGCCTGCGTTGATACATTTATTATGGTTCCGTTGCAAAAATAATATTTCTACAATTTGACACTATAATTTTCACCTTTATGTAACATTTTCCCGGTGATGAGAATGATTAACTCTCCTAATTGTGAATGTTTACACTTATTTTGTAACAAAGTCACATTTTTTGCACCACAACCAAGTAAACCGCTGTTGACAGTGCTCAATCGATACAATAGTGTATTGATATCAAATTATATCATAAGGCTGGATTTTCGGATTTATCCATGAACAGCGAATTGTACAGAAATAATCAAAATTCTCCTTTAATGAAGCGAAATAATCCATTAATTCTCTATGAATGAAATATGTCCTCCTCCTACTTTTTGTAGGAAGATGTGTTTGACGGCATAGTCTAAAAAATAAGAACAGTTAAAAGGGTTCCAAGTCATTTAGAATTTGCAGAATTTAGGTACACTACCTAATTTAATATTAGTTCATCAATAAAACAATTGAAATGATCTGCAACCGTCATCTGGAAAAAAGTATTCTTCTCTGAACAGCGCTATCTATCGCTAAGAATTACTTTTTAAAAGTATCAAACTCCGGAGTTTGACAAATGGCCTTTATCCACTCATCCACTGTATATGACCCTAAATCTAATTTTGTAATCCAAACTCCCCCTTTTAATTCAATAAAACCTGCTAACTCAATTAATTTTAATGCTTCGAGTATATTTCCTTTATAAACAGACTCAATTCCATATTCCTTACACATTTCAATATAATTTGAATATACATCTACTACACTAATATTTTTTTTTTTCAATTGTGATCTTACAATTCTTAGAACATTTAAAAGTACTACTCTCTGATGAAATGGAAAACATGAACCGATTTCCTCATATGGATTAAACACAGTTATTATCCTCCCTTTATGACTGGGAAATATTCTTTCAACCCTTCTAATTGATAATCCCCATATAAAGCCTGTTCTGTCTGTTCAAGACACACCTTCGGGATTGAAATCATTCTAGTTTTCCCACCTGTCTTCGTCTTTATTTTAGTAGACTGGATATACCCTTGCATATCAAGTGATGTTATCCACTCGGATACTGTCTGTCTAATCGATGGTTTTTGGTTTATTTGCCTGCAAAGCATTTCATACATTGTTGTTATGTCTCCTGTACTAACAGAATCAGTTTGTTTCATGAACTTAGCAATACTCATTAATATGATTCTGTGGTGTAACGGGAGTACTAAAACTGCATTAATAACATCGTTATCTTGCACTTTTTCTTCTGCGTCTTTTATGTGCTGGATGGTAATAGTTTCAGATCCTTCCACGTCTGCTGTTTCTGCAGCAGTTTTTAATACATTAAGAACTTTTCGTACGTCTCCACCTGTATTAGCTGAATCTTTAGCGCATTGAATTATGGTCTCGTCTTCAATTGATCCTGGGGTAAATGCAAGTTTTATCCTATCTTTCAGTATGTGGTAAATATCATCAGTATTATATGATGGGAATCTAAATTTTTTAAATCCAATCGAAGAAAGAATGCGTGGATCAAGTTTTTCCTCAAATTTACGGCTATTAGATATTCCTATAATTCGTATAAACTGCCTTCCATTAAATTTCCCACTTGAAATAGCTCGACTGAATGCATAAAGAACGTCGTAAGATTTTAAAAAGTCTATTTCATCAAGAATTACCATAAGAGACTTGTTCTGTTGATTCATTAATAGAAATAAGGCATCGTAATAATAATCAATTGAATATCCAGATCGTTTTATTTGGGTATTTGGATCTAAATGTTGAATAAGTTTGAATAAAATCCCCATAGTAGTGTAAATTTCTTTACAAGATATGCAAGTCCAATCCAAGTTTATGTCTACTGGAACTACCACTAGAGACTTAAGATACTCCAATTCTTTTAATCCGTCTTCTGATCTCGATTTTTTGTTTGATTCTAACTGTTCAAGTCTCATTAATATTTGTCTATCCTTCTCTAATTTATTTGTTAGGTTTGTAAGTACATATTTAGACGTGGCCGTTTTCCCACATCCGGGTGCACCAAAAATAAGACCATTATTAGGAGCACCGTGTAGAAACAGCGGTCTCATCATATAAGCCAGCTCTCCTATTTGATCGTCTCTCCCGATAAGCACAGGAGGCATATATTCATCCGGAGACAACACGTCTGCTCTTACAACGATACCTCGCTTCCCAACATAATTAAATATTTTATTTTGGGAATCCGTTACATCGTATACCTTTGGAGACATAGTACTCTAATCTACGACATGGTTATATATGTTTTTTTATTTGGTTCAATTTCGCGATAAGGTCACTCCCCCATACGACGACGTGACGACGTAGCTTCAAAGTTTTTATGTAATATTCAAAAACATAATAACAAACTATATATGTAATAAATGTAATAATAAGACACATTGCTTTTTAATTATTTTAAGATTTGCTTAAATTTTAGAGTTGATATTTTTTTATGTCGTCATGTCGTTAGAGGGGAGTGAGACTCTGCTCTCCTAAAACAATCAATTCCTGAAAAAGTAATCATTTAAGCTTATATTTTTATATCATTATAAAATCCATAGGAAAGCGTGCATACAATTTTATATTTAGTTCTGGTGCCTTATGCTGCTAAAGGACCGCGATATTCAACCTATTTTTAAAATGTATATCGAGAATATCCTTGCTACTTCTGAGCTGAATATTTTAAAAAGGCTGCAAACCTTGCTTTTGATAGGCTCCAATGTCTTTAAAAACTTTAATACTAACATCATATATGGTTTTAACCTGATTTTGTACATATATGGTGCCGAAAAACAGAAACTTTCTTTTACCCAAACTTTTCCAAAAATTGAGATACAAATGTTCTCTAATTTTAAATAAGACTGAGAAAATACATATGTTTTACAACAAAAAATCTCTGTATATACAGTCTTGCATGTGATTTTCACAAAATGTTCTCATATTATTACATGCGTTGTGCTATAATTAAAAAGTGCTACGAATTCTTCAGTCAAAATAGTGAAGATCCTGTTTTAGTTTATTTGTAGTGATTTTGTCATTATGTGTGCTAAAGATATTGCAGATAACACCATTATTATATTAATGAAAATAATATTATGTGGTATGTGTAAGGATGCTTGAATTAACAGGGATAATCCATAAAAGAAAATAAGTGAAAATCCAGCTACGCATTTTTTTTTGACTTCACTTATTGTGAATACTTTTCTGAGTATATATGAGTGGGTTGCTATGCGATATAGTATATAATATGAAGAAGCTGCAACCACTAATGACAATTCTTGAATATTAGCAAATAATGGAATATGTTGAACGTTTGATGAAAAGTGAATAGTTTGAGATAGGTAAATTGTTATTGTAAGACCAAAAAGCCGTGATATCACCTCTGCATAGTGGTTTATGGCTTCCATTTTAGGTAAAGATCTTATAAGTGAGATTGCCACTTTATCGTCTTGTGTTGTTATTGCTGTGTAATATGTAATCGCATAAATTAAGAAATAAATTAATATAAAAAACGATATAGTTTGTGCCGTTTTATCAAAATTTTGAGTGCACGTTAGCAACAGTCCATACATTACAATATATATTTGAATCAGCCTTTCTTTTTTCTTAAGTATATTCTCTTGATTTTTGTTCTTCACTTCTGATTTTTCTTCGTAGTTCATATTGTTAGACTTAGCTTTCATTGTTTTTGCCTTTTATGACCAGCAGCATTCTAGCAAGTAATTACCCTCATATATGAACAATTCCTGTTTTGTATTAGGAAAAAAAAGATACATAATCACTCACATTTTACAGAATGTTTGGTACACTGCCAGAACTATATAATTATTATTTCCTTATTTTTCTATTTACGATGATTGTTTGGGCTAATTAATTTCAAGTGTTCCAGGAGCTCCAGATGTTCTAGGAGTTCCATAAGCTCCAGGAGTCATAGATCAACAATATTTTCATATTTAGATATACAGATAGTTGATACTGGGTAGTGGGGTAAACCCATATACCGTTCACACATCCGCATTTCAAATTCTTGTCTATAGGTAGATTCACATGCAATTTTTGAATTAACAGACAACATTACTTATTAAAAGTTTTAAAATTAACAGGAAAACTCTTCGATAGTTAGACTATATTAAGTCTTTAAATTTGAATCAACACTTTAAAACTTTTGATAATACTTTTTAAAAGCAAACTAAAGTAAATTTTTGCTTATGCTTTTTATAACTCCATTATTCCATATAATATAGGAATATACCAATATTCACCGATTTCCTAAGTAAATGCAAAAAAACTAGTAAGAAAGCATAGCAAAATTCAATAAATTTTTTTGCTATCGATTTTAATTAAATCAATTCTTGAAAATTATTTTATCAAAATCAAATCTTAAAAATGATAAGAAGAGAATTCCACATCAGAAAAATCTAATTATGATTCTATAGGCAAAATATGACTTCCAATTTACAGCAAATTTTCAACACTACCTTTTTATAGGGTCTAATACAGTCTTCAGCACCGATCCTGTTCCTTCACATTTTCTGCCTTGTTCTTTATCCGTCGATCGTGAGCCAATTTCAGTAAGTAGCTCTCTGCAGCGGCAGACAATTTACAATATTCACTCCAGAGCCATCCACAAAGTTGTTCTGGCATCAGAATTATTCCCTTTTTATTTACAACGTCCTCAAGGATTATCTGCGCGGCTTCTTCTGCTGGAATTACATCTTCAGGAGCGCCTCCATCTCTTCATGGATGGAACCCAATAGCGGCTTTTTCCAGGTTGGCACAGTATATATACAAGGCAGTGGTATCCTTAGTCCAGGTTCAAGCGTTACAGGAACAGCTACCTACAAAATAACAGATGCCGATATTAATACAGGTTCTGTGACCAATTTAGCGTATGCAACAGGTTCATCTAACAACCAACCAATAATTTCACCAATAAATATTGTGATAGTTTACTATAAACATCCAACCAATGACAGAAATAACAATGGCGGACCTAACAATGATAATTATGGCGGTGCTAGAGTCCCTGTAGTTCCCTGCACCAGTGATAGATAACATTCCTGCGTATGGTAGTAGTGAACCCTATGGGTATGGTAGTAAAACCGGTTCCGTTGCAAAAATAATATTTCTGCAATTTGACACTATAATTTTCACCTTTATGTGTCATTTTCTCCCGAATTAAAATGATTAACTTCCCGAATTGTGATATGAATATAAATGCTGCTGGAAAATATTCGTGTTCTGCAACTATCTTTAAAGCGATTACTATAAAGAATAATCCAAATATCCAACGGAATATCCCACTTAACGTTATTTTAAATGGCTCTTTTGGATTCATTTGTCTACCCACATCAGTTTTCAGACATATGTCGACAAAAATATTGATAAGTTAATAGAAAACCCGAGACTAAGCTGATGCTATAACTTAGCCAACAAAAGAAGATTACATATATCAAAACTGCGTTCAAATAGTGAAGAAAAAGATATTTGAAAGGTCTAGGGAGGGAAGCCCTGGACCCTATCCCCATATAAGGAGAAAACAATATGTTAGAAAATGTATCTAGAGATATCTATGCGATCTTAGATTTTAAATGTTTCGTTCGTGATATGAGTACTAGATCCTTCAAGGAGCTTACAACCAAGGAAGTGGTTCTGTGAGCACTGAAGCGATATTCGGGTCTTCTAAAACAGAAAAGATCAATCAGTTTCTCATGCTGATGAAGGACCCTGATGTCCAACCTACTTTTAGAATGTATATCGAAAATGTCCTTGCTACTTCTGAACTAAATATTTTAAAACGGCTTAAAGTTATCGAAACTATGCTTGAACTAAATGATTATCCAGTTGACGATGACGAATCTGATAGTACAATTCCAAAACAAATTTCTTTACTTTCAAATCAAATAAATGAAGTTATAAAAACTAATAATAAGCGATCAATTATGGAACCAATTCCCAAAGCTATCCATATTGGGATGAGCAAAACAACTGCAAGAGCGATATTATTATTTAAAGATGTGATCGAAGTCGCAATCGAAGGGAAAGATCAAATAGTGATCGAGTCACGCGATATTAAGAATTATCTTACAAACCATATCGAACCAGAATATAGAGTGGGGAATGTTAGTAACTTTCGAAAAGTGAAGAAGGACGTACTAACAACATTAAAAAAGCTGTTACCAGATAATATTTTGTTGGATAAAAAGAAATATGGACGACGGGAGATCAGACTGGTATTTGCAACGTAACCAACTGTAACCACCGTTACGGACAATGTGGAAAGGACTATAATAGAAATTATTTGGATCCCATGAATCCAATTCATAAAAAGAATCGTTTTCCTATAGAGAAGAAAGTCTAACTTTATAATGACTATACTTCTTTGAATATAATCTAAAGATTGATGTGATTAGTGGTAAATATATAAAATCAATTGAGTATTATTGAGATAAATCTCCTTATTGATTATGAATTTCTATTTGATAGTCTGTAACTGGTTACGGTCTGGTTACGTTCGCTCATTTAAAAAATCAGATTGATTATACTCATGTCTTTAGATTTAACGTCGGTAGCTATATTATCGAGCATGTGAGTTCAATTAACAAGTTTAATAGTATTGAGAAATACTTTTCTGTTTATAGCCTGATATTAAATGTTTTTTTATTTTTACGATTATAATGTAGAATGGCCCATGTTCTATAAGGTTGATTTAATCAAGTCACTCAGGACCTTTAACAAAAAAATTAATAGAAAAAAGGGTTCCGTTGCAAAAATCCTTTCTAATGATACAATAGAATAAAAAGAAAACCAAAGATGGCATATTACTACTTTTGATTTCCTTTTTATTTTATTATATTCTTATAAAATGATTTTTTGCAATGGAACCTATATTCTTAACGTCAACGGCTAATCACTATTACTGCACTATTAACCTACCACTCACAAACCTATAAGTATCGAAAAACGCATACCGATCGGATTTTAAATAAACACGTTTATTTTCAGTCCAACAAGTCTTTATGTCAAAAGGTTAATACCAAATGTTGTCTCATTTTAAAAATTGTAATGCAGGATATCCAATGCTTTCATATGTGGATATCTTACCTTAAATACAATTGACTATAGTCTATTTTAAAAATTCCATGTCATCAATTTAGGCCTTTATTTGAATGAATTCAAATAATTTCTACTTATTGAACTTGATTGTTTAAGGCATTAATTGTGTTATTTGCTGCGTCGATCAACATCTGTTTTTTCGCTGACAAAAATGCCACTGATCTACTTCATACTTCATTTAGTTAATCGGATTCTGTGTTATATTGATCAATACATTAGCTGATTTATTTGTACCAATTATATTACTTGCTGTCAGGTTGACGGTATATCGTCCTATATTTGTATAATTATGTGCTGGATTCTGTTGGGTAGAAGTACTTCCATCTCCAAAAGACCAGTTCCATCCAGTTGCATATAGTGATTTATCAGTGAACTGTACATTTAGTGTGGCAAAACCTTTAGTTACACTGGCGCTGAACTGTGCAACAGGTGGTAAAGCAGTTACATTAATATATTTTGACTTTTCTACTTTATCGATTCCCCAATCATTCTTTACTTTTAAACTAACATTATAGTTCCCTGCATTTTCGTATGTGTGCACTGGGTTTATCGGAATTTTACTTGCTTTGTACCCCCCGTCTCCAAATAGCCATTCCCTTAAAGTAGGTAATCCAAGACTTTTATCGGTGAATTTCACTGTAGTTGGTCCATTGCCTATGGTGGGAGACCCCGAAAAATCGGCAGTTGGAATTACTGGACCACTGATAAATTGCCCAAAGGAGATAGGATGTAATCCTACATTTACAGTGGCTATAACAGTGTTTGTTGCTGTGTTAATTACCGAAACAGTATTGTCGTGTCCACTGTAGTTACCAGAATTTGTCACATATACACTTTGTCCATCAGGAGTGACTGCAACTCCGTGAGGATTGATTCCTACAGGCACCGTGGCTGTAACTTGGTTTGTTGCTGTGTCAATTACAGAGACATTGTTGCTTCCTGTGTTAGCCACATACACACTTTGTCCATTAGGTGTGACTGCAACTCCGCAAGGATCGATTCCTACAGGCACCGTGGTTGTAACAGTATTTGTTGTCGTGTCAATTATAGATACAGTGTTACTGCCCGAATTTGTAATATATGCATATGGTGCAGCACCTGCTATATCAACCAGCATTAAAATAATAGCTGTTGCAATAAGGCTATAGTATACAACTTTTTTTTTATTTATCATGCATTTTTCTCCTTTTCCATAAGTTATTAATTAAAAAAATGTGAAAAAAGTTCAATTGGATAGGGAATATTCATCAATACAGTACTTTATAAGACAATATTATAAGTAATCAAAAGGAGTTCATATAAATCTTATTCATCTGAAATTTTTAAAATACCAAAAACGAGAATATAAAAATAATTGGACTATGTATATATCAAGATTGTAGTATAATAGTTAAGTATTGTTATATGTACCTACTATATACAGACGCAAATATTAAAAATATAATTGTATATATAGAAAATCAGTTAATTAATGCAGTGATTTTTGTAAAATCTATGTATTATTCTTTAAATTTGACTAAAAATAATCTATAATTTGGGTTGAAAATAAGAAAATGCAGATATTTTGATACAAAAACTATGCATCAGTAAAAATGATAAATCCTATTTTTGTGGCAAAGAAAAGAGTGTAGAGTCAATCAGAATTTACAGATTTTTGATACATTATAGTGAAAGTTGAGTTGGCTTTAAAATTTTAATATTTTTTCAAGAAAAAGGACTTGATTATTATGCTTATAAGTCTGTGCTTAAATAACGTGGAAAAATTACTTCAAATTAACTTGTTAGTTTTCTCTATTATCAGGGTAAACTATCTCAAAATATCAAAGAATATAATTAAATCAGAAAGACACTTTTTTTCAATTGTTTAAAGATAAATAGATATATTCTTAGTAGTATAAACGGTTTTAATTATTTTTTAAAATTATAATATTTACACCAATTATGTTAACTTTAGCCTAATGCTGCTACTTTGAATCAAAAATGAGTAGATGAGTATAAAGATTACAAATTTTGTGTATAATTATTGTATATTAATATAACTATTTTTAAATTATTTTAATTAAAAATGTATGGACAAGGGGTTTAATGTATGATCAAGAAACAAAAGTCGTGTTCTATGGCCTTCGTTTCAGCAACTATAATTTTAATGCTGGTAAGTACCGCATGTGCAACGCCATTTGCCTATATTACAAACGCCATGGACAACACTGTCTCTGTAATTGACACAACAACCAACACTGCCTATGACAACGTAACTGTAGGAACCAATCCCATTGCCTTCGGACAGTTTATAGGCACTCTTTTAGTTTTTTCAGTAACTAATTTTAGTACCAATGTAACGAGTGGTTATGCTCCTCTTACTGTTCAGTTTACAGATTTATCGACAAATGCAATCGTATGGAACTGGGACTTTGGAGACGAAGCTAATTCGATTCAGCAGAATCCAACACATACTTTTGCAGCAGGAAATTATACAGTTAACGAAACTGTAAGCAACACAAACGGCATAAATTCAATGATATATCAAATATCCGCACAACACACAACTCTTACAATTATCTAAAACAGTTCTGCTGACATAACCTATGGAACAGCATTAAACAGTACCAAGCTAGATGCAAATGCTTTAGTGCCTGGAAAATTTGTCTACACTCCACAATCAGGAACTGTACTAAGTGTAGGTACACATACATTGAATACTACTTTTACACCAACTAACACTATAAATTATACTAAAGCATCGGCGAGTGTTTCGATCAATGTAATACAGAAAACTCCTACAATTACCTGGCATAATCCGGCTGCTCTAGTCTATGGAACACAATTGAGTGGTACTCAGCTTGATGCAACTGCTTTAGTACCTGGAACCTTTGTCTACACACCGTCCTTAGAAACTGAACTAGATGTAGGTTTGAATCAGACATTGAACACTATTTTCACACCAATTGATACTGCAAACTATACGATGGCATCAGCGAATATTTTTATCAATGTAAAACCGGTGACTCCTACAATTACCTGGAGTAATCCTACTAGCATAACCTATGGAGCAGCATTGAACAACACCCAACTAGATGCAACTGTTTCAGTACCTTGAGTATTCGATTAGTCGATAATATTGAATACCAGCATTGGATATGTTCGTAAGCTTCCAAATGATCATTGGAAAAAATAAGAACCAGAAATATGATAGCAAAAGGACAGAAAAGGAACTTTAAAAAAGACGCAGGGTGATAAGAGTATCCCCTAACAATGAATCAGTATTCAGATCAACAGTCTCAATATTCCTTAATAAAAATGAAGACATGATAACAGGAATAAGGTGCATAGTGATGTAGCAGTGCTCTCTATAGAAAAACTGGGTTATAAAGTAGATTTTATATAAACTTAGACATGCTATCTAAAACGACAGTCTATCTAAGGTTCTATAAATCTGATTGACTATGTATCCTTTTTTCGCCACGAAAAAATGGAATATATCTTTTTGCTTATGTAGAAGTTTTCATACAAAACCTAACCATTTTAAGGTTTTAAGATAACTCAAACTTTTTAATCAAAACTAAACCGCTGTTCAATTATTTTATCATAAAATCAAATTACTCATAGCACTTACGACAGGTTACAAATTTTCACTGTCTCCGTGTTGCTCGGTTTTCTGCCTGATCTGCTTTTTTCTGACAAACATAAGCGCCGCTCTTTGTGTTCCCATACCAACGTTGACCTTTGTAATGATAGATGCTTGTTCGAAGATTGAGCCAAACAACGGTATCTGTTGGACAATGCTGTTTTGCCAATTGCTCTGTGTTGAATAATTGTAGTCCATTGTTGCTGTGATGGGGTTTGTCCACGCTTATTGCCTGAGCTACAACTGCTGCTGCAAAAAAACAATTAGTAAAATACCTAGCATCTTTTTTGTTTGGTTGATTGTTTGTTTTCCCATTTGTCTAGACTCCAAACTATTGTTCAATCTTATCATTAGTTTCGATAAACGCCATTTTTTAGTATATCAAAAAGTTACTGCGAAATAGTGTATATCCATTTGGATTTGACATTAAAAAGAAAAATATATGTACTAATTTATATATTTATATTTACTATTATTAAATAGTTATTATGATTTTTCCATTTTTTTTGACCGACTTAGGATAATTTGTATAATGCAACTTACTATTTAGATAAATTTATAAATTTATAGTATTGTCTGTCAGTAGCTAACTATTTTACTGCATTTACTCCCATTAGGGAGTATAGAAATAGTTATTGGGAGTATATAAATAATTATTCAGAATATATATAATATCTATTGTTAGAAGGCTTATTATCAATCTAGTAACATATATTGGGAGTGTGAAAAATGATTATTGGGAGTATCGGAATATTCATTGGGAGTATGAATAGAATCACCAGGATTACAAACATGATTATTGGGAGTATAGAAACAGTTATTACTTTTTGGGAGTAATATTACTCCCATGCCAGTTGAAGACAGAAGTGACTATAAAAAAATACAAGTGTGGATTCCATTAAGAATATGGGATAAAGTGGTATCTATGGGATACTCAAGTCCTACAGAGACCGTGTTAAAAGCGCTTCAATTATTGATTACAGACTCCCAAGAAACTCCCGTTTCAATAAACATTGGAGAATTAAAAGCAAGGGTGGAAGAGAAAGACGCATGGATAAGGAAGTTACAAGAACAGATGAAAGTAAACGATATGCATCAACAAAATAGAATAGATGATCTTAAAGCTCAGATTCAAACATTTAATGACCAATTGCAAATCAAGGACAAACAGTTACATACTAAAGATGAACAGCTCAAGGATCAAAATGAGAATATGCATAAGCAAGCAGTCCACATTCAGAGTTTAATCCAAGAGAATAGTAGGTTGAACATAAAGTTATTGCCCGAAGAGATTGAAAAAAAAAACCCATGGTGGAGATTCTGGTAGTCAGGCTACAATTATACCAATGGACAAAATTAGTAGTTAAATGCGTTATATTAAAAATAAATCAAGTTAGGATGAAAAATCTTAACTAGTTAATGACTCGTTACTTTCTCCAACCAGATCAAACTTTTCTAAAATTTATTTTTTAATTCCATCCGCATTATTTACAATTAACTGGATGTTCTGATTCTGTTCTGGTTCGCTGAAACAACATCCATTTTTCGGTACACACGCCTATCAAAGTCTTCCGGAAAACGACGTTCAAGAACCCACATGTAAATCTGGCAGTTTCCTGCTTCAGCAGCATCATTCAGTCGCTGCAAAAGTTTCTTAGCTCCATTAGCATTACATTTTTCAATATGCTGATAAAATTCAAAGTACTTTCCGGATGTTGAATCTCTTCCCAGTTTCATTCATTCATTGTATGTCTTATATATGATTCCAGCAGCTTCGGCAGCCAAAGAATATGTGAATCCTAAAGCAATATTTTCATCGATTAGTTAGTGTACGTTTTCATCATTTGGATTGATTTTCAGAGCAATTTTATACTGTTCTTCAGCTTCTTTATTTCGCTCCATTTCTGCTAGTAAATCTCCATAACTACAATGTATATCTGCATCATTTGGATCGATATCCAGAGCAATTTTATACTGTTCTTCAGCTTCTTTATTTCGCTCCATTTCTGCTAGTAAATCTCCATAATTACAGTGTATATCTGCATCATTTGGATCGATATCCAGAGCAATTTTATACTGTTCTTCAGCTTCTTTATTTCGCTCCATTTCTGCTAGTAAATCTCCGTAACTACAGTGTATATATGCATCATTTGGATCGATATCCAGAGCGATTTCATACTGTTCTTCAGCTTCTTTATTTCGCTCCATTTCTGCTAATAAATCTCCATAACTACAGTGTATATCTGCATCATTTGGATCGATATCCAGAGCGATTTTATACTGTTCTTCAGCTTCTTTATTTCGCTCCATTTTTGCTAGTAAATCTCCGTAACTACAGTGTATATATGCATCATTTGGATCGATATCCAGAGCGATTTTATACTGTTCTTCAGCTTCTTTATTTCGCTCCATTTCTGCTAGTAAATCTCCGTAACT
>Ga0182019_10000635_pt1 | contig 17213 bp, 19 predicted proteins | sample 812E2MmetaG_FD_120483 | JGI IMG/M metagenome (GOLD analysis project Ga0182019, IMG submission 120483) | Permafrost microbial communities from Stordalen Mire, Sweden - 812E2M metaG | ecosystem: Environmental > Terrestrial > Soil > Wetlands > Permafrost | place: Sweden: Stordalen | collected...
AAACCTCGACAAGCTCCTCCGATAGACCCCGGCCCCCCCGCCAAACGCTCCAAACTTCGATTCAGCGGCGTCCGCCTCCCAAGCTCAACCCTTACGCGCGGATTTGGGGGCCTCAGGGTCCTTTGACATTTGCCTCCGTGGACAATAGAATATAAGGTCCATGGAACTCAACGCGGTGCTTCACCCCTCCGCCGAACGGGTGGGACGGTTTTTGGCCCCATGGATGGTGCGCCATCCGTGGGGGGAATTGAGCCGGGGCCCCTTCGACGCCGTCGTGGCTGATTTTTCGGTCTTGACGGTGGATGAAGTGCAGCGTGTGCTTCAATTTCTTCCTCAGCGCACCCTGTTTGTGCATGCGGGAGAAGAGCTTCAACGTCCCGTCTTCGCCACGCATTGGTGCTCCCCTTTATGGGAGGATGCCGGCATGGAATGGCAGGCGCGCCGGATCTACCTGGACGCCGCCGCGCGCCGGGCCGGAACGGTGCCGTTCTCCATGGAGGGGTTCGCGGCGGACCTGCTCGGATTTTCCTCGGGTATCCTGGGATTGCGCAAGGGTGACCAGACGTTGACGTTCTGCTTCCAGGACGGCCGGCTGATTCATCGCATGGGGGTGCGGGCGGATCTGCGTCTGGGCGCCATTCTCGCGCGCGAAAAGCAGTGCGGGGATGAGGCCCTTCAAGATGCCTTGCGCTGCCAGGCCGCCAACGGGCTTCCGCTCGGCGAATGTCTTGTGAAGAGGGAGCGACTGCCCCGTGAACGCCTTGCAACCCTTCTGCGGGATCAGGCGTTACTGACAGCCGGGGCCATGGCGCAGTTTCTGCCGGCCGATGAAATCCGGCAGGCATTGACGTTGAATGCGGAGGCGTGGGAACCGTTGAAGGCCGGACGGCGCAACCTGCTGCAGGCCTTCCTGCGCGGACTTTCCCGCTGGCCGTCCGCCGTCCCCGGATGCGCGGTCCTGACCACCGAAGTCGTGCGCACCGACGAAGCCTCCCCTCCGGCCGGCCAATCCTTTTCACCGTCGCAGTATTTCCTTTTGAATCAGCTCGGCGCTCCTGTCCCATGGAAAACCGCGTTTGCCGCGACGCCCGGGAACCTGTTCGACAAGGAAAAAGACGCGTTTTATCTTTGCGTCACCGGAGCGGTCCGCGTCATAAGCGAGGCCCGTCCTCCGGAAACCTTTGACGAAGCGGTGGCGATGGCCCGCAAAGTCGGGGGGATGACTTTTTTCCAGATCCTGGGAGTGCGGGAATCCTCCGGCGACGATGAGGTGCGCGCAGCCTACTTCACGCTGGCCAAACGGTTTCACCCCGATAAATTCTCAAAATTTCCGGAATTTCAAGGGCACCGCGCCATGCTGGAGAATCTTTTCGCCACCATCAACCAGGCTTACCAGATCCTGAGCGACCCGGCCGAGCGGCTGCTCTACCTCCGGACCCTGGATGTGGACAAATACAAGACAACGGATCCGGACGAACGGGCGCGCCTTCTTTATGGGGAGGCGCGCACCGCCGTCTCCAAGAAACAGTACAGCGTGGCCGCCCAGCGCCTCAATGAAATCCTTTACATGAAAAAAGGCGACGCCAAGATCCTCCTCCTGCTGGGCATGTGTCTTTTCAAAGGGGAGAATAAACTGCGGGAGGCCGAGTCGGCCTTGAGAAAATGCCTGAGCCTGGATCCGCGGGAGGCCGACGCGCACTACTATCTGGGGCAGATCTACTCCCGCGAGAACATGAAGGCTCGGGCCGTGGGTTCCTTCCGCAAAGCCCTGGAACTCAACCCCACGCACCTCGACGCCGCGCAAGGATTGAAGGATCTTGAGAACGCTTGACGCGCAGGGCCTGAGCTACGCCTTCGGCCGCCACCGCCTGTTTGCCGACGTGACGCTGTCCGCGGCGGGGGGCGAGGTGCTGCTGGTGCGCGGACCCAACGGGAGCGGAAAATCCACGCTGCTCAAGATCCTGGCGGGGCTGTTGATCCCGGAAAAGGGGAAGGTGGTCTATCATGACGGGGAGGCCGTGCTGGATGCGGCCCGCCTGCGCCGTGGGTTGGGGATGTGCGCCGTGGAACAGAACCTGTACGATGATCTGACGGCGCTGGAAAACCTTCAGTTCTTCGGCCGTCTGCGCCTGGGCGCCGATTGCGGCGACCGCGCCCGCCCGCTGCTGGAACGCGCCGCCTTGTGGGACCACCGGCACAAGATCGCCAAGTCCCTCTCCTCGGGGATGCGTCAAAAACTCAAACTGCTGGCGGCCGTGATCCACGAACCCCTGTTCCTGCTGCTGGACGAACCCGGCTCCAATCTCGACGGCGCCGGGATGGAACTGCTGCACACCCTGATTCTTGAACACAAACGCCGGGGGCCCGTGGTGCTGGCCTCCAATGATCCGAGGGAATTCGGCTATGCCGACCGTGTTCACACCGTTGCTCTCTGAAGTCTGGACGCTGTTCCGCAAGGACTGGCGCGCCGAGCTCCGCTCGAAGGTGGCGGTGAATTCCATCCTCCTGTTCGCCCTCGTCACGCTGGCCCTCGTCTCCTATTCCATCGGCCCCTACAGGATTCCCGCGGGAGAGAAACCCGCGGTGTTGTCGGCCTGGCTCACCATCATCCTGTTTTTCACTTCCATGACGGGGCTGTCGCGCGTCTTCGTCAAGGAAGAGGAAAGCCGCACCGCCGAGACCCTCCGGCTCGCCGCGCGCCCGGAGGCGGTGTTTTTGGGGAAGCTGTTGTTCAATCTTTGTCTGATGGCCGGCGTGACGGCGGTGGTGGTTCCGCTGTTCTGCCTGCTGATGGAATTTCACATTATGCATGGGTGTTCGTTTTACGGAATCATCGCCCTGGCCATGTTCGGTTTGACCATCGCCTCCACGTTGATTGCCGCCATCATTTCCAAGGCCGGCATGAAGGGCGCGCTCTTTCCCATCCTGTCCTTTCCGCTGTTGATGCCGATCCTGCTGGAAACGTCGCTGTTGCTGGCGAAGGCGGCCGCCTATCCGGATCTGGGATGGCTTCCGGAGGCGCTGGGAATTCTGACGAGCTACGCGGGGCTGATGTTCATCGCCTCGATCTTATTATTTGAGAGGGTCTGGAACGCATGAGCATTGTGGTGTATGTTTGGATTCTCCTGTGCCTCGCCGCCGCCTTCGTGTGGTCTCCCACGGCCGCGCACTTCATCGGGCAAAGCAGCCGCATCGTCTTCTTCCACGTCCCCATGGCGTGGATCGCGACGCTGGCCTTCCTGCTGTCGGGGTGGCATTCCCTGCGCTATCTCAACACGCGCAACCTCACGCACGACCGGAAGGCCAAGGTGGCCGTGCGGCAGGGGCTGCTGTTCGCGCTGCTGGCCACCGTCACCGGTTCGATTTTTGCCAAGGTCATGTGGGGCGCCTTCTGGAACTGGGACCCGCGGGAGATCTCCATCACCATGCTTCTGTTCATTTACGCCGCCTATCTGGTCCTGCGCTCGGCGGTGGACGATCCCGTGCGACGGGCCCATCTGGCCGCCGTCTACGCCTGTTTCGCCTTCGTCGCCATGCCCTTCTTCGTCTTCATCATTCCGCGCGTTTATTTTTCCCTGCATCCCGACACGCTCCTGAACGCCCGCGGAAAGATTGAGATGCAGGGCCGCATCCTGGCGACGTTTTTGGGAAGCCTGGCCGGGTTCACCGGCTTGTTCACCCTTCTCTACCGGCTCGAATGCCGGCTGGAGGAGATCCTCTACGCTGAAGGAGAATCCGCATGAGCGATCTGTTCGCCCTGGGCCTCGTCAACGCCATCATCTGGACGGGATTGTTCCTTTATTTCATCTATCTCAACGGCAAAATGCGAAGGCTGGAGAAGCGATGAGAAAGGGCGCCTGGCTGGCCGTCCTCGGCGCGCTGGTGTTCGCGGCGCTGGGGGTCTATTCCTTCAAAAAAAGCCTCACGCCTTACGTCCCCTTCGCCGAAGCCCGCAAAACCCCCGGTGTCGTGCAGGTGGCCGGAACCCTGGTGAAAGGATCCGGCCGCTACACCGAGGCCGACAAAAGCCTTCACTTCCTGCTCCAGGAGAAGCAGGGGACCGACACCCTGGAAGTGGTGTATGCCGGCGCCAAGCCGGTGAACTTCGAGGATGCCACCTTCATCGTCGCCATCGGCATTTTCGAGGGCGGCAAGTTCAGCGCCCGCCAGCTTCTGGTGAAATGTCCATCCAAATACCAGGGCACGCAGCAGGACCGGACTTATGGGAGTTGAGTCCACCGCCCTTTCGGGATACACCCTCCACCTGGCCCTGCTGTCCGCCGCGGCGTGCGCGGTGCTTTACCTTGTCGGTCTCTGGAAAAGGAAGACATTGCCGGCCGCCCGGTACCTGTATATCCTATCCGCCATCTTCATCATATTAGCGATGGTCTTTCTGACGTATCATCTGGTTTCGCACGATTTCCGCAATACCTATGTGACCGCCTATTCCTCTTCAGACCTCTCGCTGGTGTACACCCTCAGCGCGCTATGGGCCGGTCAGGAGGGATCGTTTTTGTTCTGGACCTTCTGCGCCCTGGTCCTGGGCCTCTTCCTGTTGAAGAATCTCGGGGAGTTGGAAAACCTGGTGATGCTGTTCTACACCCTCCCCGTGGTGGGGCTTCTGGTGCTGCTGCTGAAACAATCCCCGTTCAAGGTGACGGCCCTGGCGCTGGCGGACGGGAAGGGGCTGAACCCGCTCCTCCAGAATCCCTGGATGGCCATTCATCCGCCGGCCATGTTCCTGGGCTACGCGGCCTACGGCATCCCCTTCGCCCTGGCGCTGGCCCTGGCCGTGCGGGGGGAATTCCACCGTTTTACCCAGGTGGCCTACCGATGGGTGCTGTTTGCCTGGGTGTCCATGGGGCTCGGCATCATCCTCGGCGGCTTCTGGGCCTATGAGACGCTGGGCTGGGGAGGCTTCTGGGGATGGGATCCGGTGGAGAACGCCTCTCTCATCCCGTGGCTGACCCTCTCCGCGCTTCTGCACGGCATGGTGGTGCAGGGGCGTTTCCGCGGGTTTCAGAAATCCAATTTCATCCTGGCCGTGGTTTCCTTCCTGTTCATCCTCTACGGCACCTTCCTGACCCGGAGCGGCGTCCTGCAGGATTTCTCCGTCCACTCCTTTGTGGATCTCGGCATCACCGGCCTGCTATTGTTCGTGCTGGGCTTCTTCGTGGTGCTGGGCGGAGCGGTTCTGGCGGTGGGGTGGAAGGGATTTCCGAAGGGTGAAAAGATTCATGTGGGCCTGAACGCCCCGTTTTTTCTCACCCTCAGCACGCTGCTGCTGCTGGCCTCGGCCTTTTTCGTCGCCCTCGGCACCTCCTCGCCCATCCTGACGAAATGGATGGGCAACCCGTCGAAGGTGGGCAACGATTTCTACATTCTCACCAGCATTCCCGTCTATCTTCTGCTGATGGCCATCATGGCCGTGTGCCCTCTGTTCTATGTCGTCGCTCGGCGACGCACCGTGGCCCTGCTCGGCGTTCTATCGCTGATCGTGGCGGGCGGCTCCTTCGCCTTCGGGATCTATCACGGCGTGCACCTCCTCATCCTTTTCGTCGCGACATTCGCCTTCCTCAGTCAATGGCTGTGGTTCCGCAAAATGGAAATCGCCTTCATTCACGCGGGGCTGGCCCTGTTCATCATCGGGGCGGTGTATTCCACCGGATACGACACGAAGGAAAAGTTGACGCTTCAGGAAGGCAAGCCCGTGGAATGGGCCGGATTTTCGGTGACCTTCAGGGGGTTTGAGATGCCGCCGAACCAGCGCAGTTATCTCAAGCTCGACATGGTGAAGGGCGGAAGCACCCACCGGGCCGAACCGCGCCTATGGGAGAACCAGCGCACCCAGCAGATGGTGGCGAATCCGGATATCCAGAAGGGCCTGTTCTCGGATATTTATCTTGCCGCTGAACAGTTCCAACCGCCGTCCAAGGGCGGTGAAGAGATCATCTTCGCCAAAGGGCAGACCCAGTCGGCGGGTCCCTTCGATCTCACGTTCACGGGGTTCCAGTTTTCCGGAAACCACGGTGCGGGCGGAACGATGGAACTGGCCTGCGTCTTCCAGGTGAAGGAAGGCGGCCGGACCTGGGAGGCCCGCCCAGCCTTTTCCGTGACCCCTGATGAAGAGGGCGCCCAGCCGGTGACGTTGAAGGCCGGGAGTCCGTGGACCATCCGCATCACCGCCGTCAACGCGGAATCCAAGTCTGTAAAGGTCATCATCGGCGGCGGGACCGGAAAATCATCCGCCGTTGTGGAGGCCATGAAGATCCCCATGATCAACCTGGTCTGGCTGGGATCCATCCTCGCCCTGGCCGGGGGATGCTGGACTCTGTGGCGTCTGAGGAGACGGCCGGATCCGGACCGGGGATCGGAAGAACCGCCCGCGTAAATTCGGGGTTTCCGCGCCACGGGTTTTCAGCGGATTTCCGTTCCGCTTTCCGGCTCGTCGGCCGTTTCGAGGCCGGCCGCCACTTCCTCGATGATTCCCATTTTCACGTAGAGGGGATGGATGGAAGCCCGCATCCGGGGCAGGTAGGCCCTGAACGCCAGGGAAGACAACAGGCATGCCGCCCCGCCGATGGCCACCGTCGCGGGGGCCCCGTAATGGTGGGCCACACTCCCCGCCCACAGACTGCCGAAGGGCAGCATCCCCATGAAGGCCACCGTATAAAGGCTCATGACACGCCCCCGCTTGCCGTCCTCCGAGAGCGTCTGCAGCAGCGTGTTGCAGGAGGCCATCTGCACCATCATGCCGAAGCCCGCCACCACGAGAAGCGCCAGGGTCAATCCCAGGTGACGGGATTGGGAAATCGCAATCAAACCGACGGAATAGATCAGGGACGCCCTCGCCACCCAGCGGCCCAATCCCAGGACGTTTTTCCGCGAGGCGAGAAAGACCGCCCCCGCCAAGGCCCCGATGCCGGCGCAGGTCATCATGAACCCGTAGGTGTGGGAATCTCCGGAAAAGACCGTCCGCGCGAAGACGGGCAGAAGGACCAGATAGGGCATCCCCATGAGGCTTGTGAAGGCCAACAGGCCGAGGAGCGCTCGGATGGGCGGGAACCCATAGGCATAGCGGACCCCCTCCTTTAAGCCTTGAAGAACGGGGGTGTGCGTCGCCGCCTTCGGCTTTAAGCGGAGGCGCATGGCGGCCAGGGCCGCAAGAACGGCGGCGTAGCTGACCGCGTTCAGCAGAAAGCAAACGCTTTCCCCCACCATGGCGATGAGGATGCCCGCCAGGGCAGGTCCCAGCAGGCGGGCGCTGTTGAACAGGGACGAATTGAGGGCGATGGCATTGGGCAGGTCTTCCCGGCTCTCAATCATGTCCAGAAGGAACGCCTGGCGGACGGGAATGTCCACCGCATTGACAACGCCCATCCACAGACTCAGGAGAATGATCTGCCAGACCGTCAGCAGGCCCGCCAGGTTCAGCACCGCCACCAGAACGGCCTGGATCATGGCGGCCCCCTGCGTCAGATACAGGATGCGGCGTCGGTTCCACCGGTCGGCCAGCACCCCCGCCACGGGGGCGATGACAAAACCGGGGATCTGCGCCGCAAAGGTCACCACGCCGAGAAGAAACGCCGAATTGGTGAGCCGGTAGACCAGCCAGCTCATGGCGATCTGTTGCATCCAGGTCCCGATGAGGGAGATCCCTTGTCCGATGAAAAACAACCGGTAATTGCGGTGTTTGAAGGCCCGCAGGATGAGGCGCAGGCGGCCGGGGTTCGGGTTCGGTTCCGTCATGGATGGGACGGGAATTGTAGCACAGGAGTTCCGTCCTCGCGAATCTTCACCCCCGCCGCCGTCCACCCGGAAACGCGCCCGGTTATGATTGATGGGATGATCATCGGATTCTTTTCCCTGATTTTTATAGTCGCATCTCCCGATATTGCTGGAACAAACGAATTTCCCATTATGTTTTCCCACGGATGCGCACGTTTTTTTCAGAAAGGGATTGCCCATGACTTCCGTCCGCCCCGCCGCCAACCATCTGGAAGGGGAGAAGAGCCCCTACCTGCTCCAGCACGTCCATAATCCCGTGGACTGGTACCCCTGGGGGGCGGAGGCTTTCGCACGGGCCTCGGCCGAGGACAAGCCCATCTTCCTTTCCATCGGCTATTCCACCTGCCACTGGTGCCACGTCATGGAGCGGGAGTCGTTCGAGGACGCCGAAGCCGCGGCCCTTCTGAACAAGGTGTTTGTGTGCGTCAAGGTGGACCGGGAGGAGCGCCCCGACGTGGATGCCGCCTACATGGCCGTTTGCCGGATGATGACGGAGGCCGGCGGCTGGCCCCTCACGATCTTCATGACGGCCGACGCCAGGCCGTTCTTCGCGTCCACGTATCTCCCCAAGCATTCCCGCTTCGGCCGTTCCGGCCTCATGGAGCTTGTCCCCCGGGTGGAAATGTTGTGGAGCACCCGCCGGGCCGACCTCCTCAAGGCCGCCGATCAGATCCTCGACGCCCTTCAAAGCGGCCTGCCCGTGCCTTCGGAGGGGGACCCCGGGGCGGACCTTGCGGACCTGGCGTACGCGGACCTGGCCGCCTCCTTTGATGCCCGCTACGGCGGGTTCGGGGGGGCGCCCAAATTTCCCATGCCCCATGCCCTCCGTTTTTTGATGCGCCACGCCCTCCGCCATCCGGATTCGAACGCGCTGACCATGGTCCGAACCACATTAAACGCCCTGCGCCATGGAGGCATCTGCGACCAGGTGGGAGGCGGATTCCACCGCTACGCCACGGACGAACGCTGGAACGTTCCCCACTTCGAGAAGATGCTCTATGATCAGGCCCTGCTGGCCCAAGCCTGCACGGAGGCGTTTCAAATGACGGGCGATCCCCTGTATCGCGCCACGGCCGTGGAAACCCTGGACTATGTGTTGAGGGACCTTGCCCACGCCGACGGCGGTTTCTATTCGGCCGAGGACGCCGACAGCGAGGGGGTGGAGGGAAAATTCTATCTCTGGTCCAAAAAAGAAATCCTCGACCTGTTGGGAACCGCGGACGGCGGAATATTCTGCGAGGTGATGCACGTGGGTGAGGATCTCCCGCAAACGGATGAGGCCGCCGAAGACCGTATCGGGGGGGGCATCCTCCACACTTTCCCCGATATGGAAGTGGAACTGTCGGCCGAAGGGGTGACGCCGGCTGAAGCCGCGCGCGTCGTGGAGCGGGGACGCCGTGTGCTTTTCGAGGCGAGGGAAAAGCGGGTCCGGCCGCACCGCGACGACAAGGTACTCACGGACTGGAACGGTCTGGCCATCGCCGCGCTGGCCCAGGCGGGCCGGGCCTTCGATGAACCGCGATTTATTTCTGCCGCCGAACGGGCGCTGGCGTTCATCAGGGGCGCTCTGATGAAGCCCGATGGACAATTGCTCCACCGCTGGAGCGAAGGGCAATCCGCCATCGGTGGTTTTCTGGATGACTACGCCTTCCTGACGTACGGTCTCCTGCATCTTTATGAAGCCACGGGCGACGCGCGGCATCTTCAGGACGCCGTGGTATTCATGGAAGGAATGATCGCGCGGTTCTGGGATCCCCTGGGGGGTGGATTTTTCCTTTCCGGACCCGACGCCGGCGGGCCACCCATCCGAAGCAAAGAGCTCTTCGACGGCTCCCTGCCCTCCGGGAATTCCGTCGCCATGGAAAACCTGGTGCGCCTGGGGATGCTCACCGGCCGGAGCGATTGGATGGAAAAGGCCTGGGCCCTTGCGCGGCTTTATGCCGCTCCGGCCCGCCGGTCTCCGCAGGGGTTCACCTTCTGGCTCGGCGCCCTGGATTTTGCCCTTGGACCGTCGCGGGAGGTGGTGATCGTCGGTGAAAAGGAATCGGCGGACGTGCGCGCCATGCAGGCGGCGCTGAACCGCGAATTCCTGCCCCGTGCCGCGGTCCTTTACAAAACGCCGGAGTCCGCCGAGGCGCTGGCGGCTCTGGCCCCGTTCACGTCTTCAATGCATGCGATCGCCGGGAAGGCCGCGGCCTATGTGTGCTCGGACCGTGCCTGCGGACGCCCCGTGCATGACGCCGACGGGATGATGGCGCTTCTCCGTTCCGGAGGATCCTGAGGATTTTCCGTCCCTCCAAAGTGTGTTACAATTAATGAATTCGTAACACGCAGGAGGCGCGCATGCCGAAGACCCTGCGGTTCGGCGTGGCCATGGAGGAGGGGCTCCTGGTCCGGTTCGACCGCCTGATCCGCGAACAAAAATACACAAACCGCTCGGAAGCCCTCCGCGACCTGGTCCGCCGGGAACTGGTGAGCCGGGAATGGGAGGAGGAGCGGCCCGTGGCGGGGGCCATCACCTTGGTGTTCGACCACCACCAGCGGGCGCTCATGGGAAAACTGACGGCGATCCAGCACGAGTTCGGATCCCTGATCCTCTCCACCCAGCACATCCATCTGGACCATCACCACTGTCTGGAAATCATCGCCGTGAAGGGCTCCTCCCGCGACGCCCTGCGCCTCTCCGACCGCCTGAAGGCCGTCAAAGGGGTCAAGCACGGAACGCTCAGCATGTCGTCCACGGGGAAGGGGCTGGCGTGAGGGCAGTAGACCGTAGCCCGCAGACCGCAGACCGCAGACAGCAGACCGTAGACAGCAGACCGTAGACAGCAGCCAGGAGACAGAAGATAGTAGCTGGCAGTTTGCAGATAGGAGCTAGGAGCCAGAAGACGGGAGCCGGAAGAGGGATCACAGATGACAGAAAACAGAAAACCAAGCAAGGAGATCTGCAATGCAAATATGGCGTAGGCTAATGATTCTGTTATTCCTGTGGGGTTTTGCGTGCGTTCTTCTCCTTCATTCAGCCGCGCTGGGAGCGGAAACGCCGCCGCAGGCACCCGCCGCAAAGCTGATTTCGCTGGATCCGGTCGGCAAGGATTATCTTCGTGTCCTGGGGGGACCGCCGGAAACCGTAACCATGCGATCGGGCGTGGTGGTCCTCGCCCCCGGCAAATCGGTGGGGAAGCACAGCACGAAGGATAACGAGGAGATCGTCGTCATCCTGGAAGGCGAAGGGACCATGCTCATCACAGGCGGCAAGCCTCTGCCCCTCAAGGTCGGATGGGCGGCCTACGGACCCCCGCAGACGGAGCATGATGTGGTCAACACCGGCACGGGCACGCTGAAATATATTTACATCGTCGCCAAGGCGAAGTGAATAAATCCATGTATATTCGACGGTTTTTTCGTGAAGCTGACTGCCGGCCGCTGCCGGCTGCCAGCTGCTATCTACACCCATGCATATTCCCGACGGATTTCTGAGTCCTCCCGTCTTCGCGTCCGCATGGGCCGCAGCCGTGGGAGGATTGGGATGGGCCCTGCGCAGGACGCGCCGGACCCTGCATGATCGGATGGTCCCCCTCATGGGGGTCATGGCTGCCTTCATCTTCGCGGCGCAGATGATCAATTTTCCCGTGCCCGGGGGGACCTCGGGCCATCTTCTCGGCGGCGTTTTGGCGGGCGTGGTCCTCGGTCCCTGGGCGGGGACCGTGGTTCTGGCCCTTGTGCTCGCGGTGCAATGTCTGGTGTTTCAGGACGGCGGTCTCACCGCGCTGGGCGCCAACATCGTCAACATGGCCCTCATCGGATGCGCTTTCAGTGCGTTTCTCTATTCGGGATTGCGGCGTCTCATCCCGCGCTTCGGCCCAACGGCAACCGCCGCGCTGTGCGCCTGGCTCTCGGTGGTCCTTGCGGCGGCGGCCTGTTCCGCGGAACTGGCCCTCTCCGGCGCATCGCCGTTCAGGATTGTGTTTCCAGCCATGGTCGCGGTGCACACCTTTATCGGTGTGGGGGAGGCCCTGATCACGACGCTCATCCTGGGATTCATCTTCAAAGTGCGGCCGGACATGGTGGCCCTGGAGGCGCGGCGGTGAACCGGAAGTGGATCTTGGCCGGGCTGGGCCTGGCCTTGATGGTGGCCGCGTTGTCCTTTCTCGCCTCCACCGCGCCGGACGGATTGGAGCGCGTGGCAAAAGACCAGCATTTCGACGCGAAAAGCGGCGCCGCCAATCCCGCTCCCCTGGCGGCCTACACCGTTCCGGGTGTCCGCCGCCGGCGGATTTCCACGGCCCTGGCGGGATCGGCCGGCGTGCTGATCGTTTTTGCCCTGGCTGCGGGCCTTGCGCTGATCTTGAGGAAAAGGTAAATGCATCACGCCTTTCTGGACGCCTACGCAAACTTGAACTCGCCCATCACGGCATTAAGCGCGCGGATCAAACTGCTGTGCTGGGCCGTCATGAGCGTGGCGCTGGTGTTGTGTCCCGCATGGTACGGCATCCCCGCCATCGGCGCCGCCACGGCCCTGCTTTGGGGTCTGGCGCGCTTGCCCCTCCGGCTGGCCGCGAAACGCCTCATGCAGTTGGCGCCGTTTTTGGTCGTCATCGCCCTCTCCGCCCTGTTCCGCAAGGACGGGGGAATTCTGTTTCTGGCCCTGACCGCCAAGGCGGTGCTGGCGGTGCTTCTGACGCTGATTTTGATTTCCACCACGCGCTTTGTCCGCATCCTCGAAGCGCTGCGGCAGCTTCACGTCCCCGTCCTCCTGGTGGATCTGCTCTCGTTCATGTACCGGTACACCTTCGTCCTCGAAGACCAGGTGTTGCGGGCCAGGCGCGCCGCCGAGGCCCGGTCCTCCCGTCCGGTCCCGTGGCGGATGCGATGGCGGGTCTTCAGCCACATTCTGGGGGCGGTGTTGATCCGGACCTATGAGCGCGCCGAGCGCGTTTATCTGGCCATGTGCGCCCGCGGGTATCATCATGAGTGAAGCCATCCGGATCCGGGGATTGACATACAACCATCCCGACGGCTCCAGGGGTCTGCTGAGCGTGGACCTGGATGTGGAGGAGGGGGAGATCCTGGCCGTCGTGGGGCCCAACGGCGCCGGTAAATCCACGCTCCTGATGCACGTCAACGGCCTTCTTATCGGAAGCGGTTCCGTCCGCGTTCTCGGACTTGAGATGAAGCGGGAAAACCTTCCCGCCATCCGGCGCGGCGTGGGCTATGTGTTTCAGGACCCGCAGGACCAGCTTTTCATGCCGACGCTCCGGGAGGATGTGGCCTTCGGCCCCCGCAACATGGGGCTTCCGGAGGATGAAGTCGGGCGTCGCGTTCTGGAGGCGATCCGCCAGGTGGGATTGGAGGGAAAACAGGATGTCCTCTGCCACCACATGAGCCTGGGGGAGCAGCGGCGCGCCGCCATCGCCACCGTCCTTTCCATGGACCCGCGCCTCATGGTCTTCGACGAACCGAATTCCAGCCTGGACCCGGCCGCGCGGCGGCATCTCATCCGTCTGATGAAAGGGCTGCCGCTGACGCAGCTGCTGGCCACCCATGACCTGGAAATGGTGCTGGACCTGGCCGGACGCGCCGTCTTGATGGACGGGGGGCGCATCATTACGGAAGGGGAGCCGCGCCGTCTGTTCGCCGACGCCGCCCTCATGGACGCGCACGGGCTGGAAGTGCCGCACTCTCTTCTTCCGCATCGCTGAATGCTTTTTTATGGCGGCTGGAGGCGCGCCTGTGGCGCTCTCCGTCTGCGTCCTCCGCGCTGGGAGGAGAGGCAGGGCCTCTCCTCCATCGCGTCGGCCGCATCCGGCCCCTCGGGGCCTCCAGCCGCCATAATTCGCACAGCGATAAATTCACCGTGCCCCTCCATCCTTTTATTGCGGCGCCAGCCTCGGACCGTCTGCTGCTGATATATTTAGGCGGGAGAGGGCGTCATCCCTCTCCCGCCGGGCGGAGTGAATCCGCCCGGAACCACCCTCTCCCCATACAGACATGGAAAAATAATAATTAGGGGAAATAGGGCAGTCCTTATTTAATGCGGGGCATTTCAGGGCAGGTTGACCAGTTCCGTCGCGATCAAGAGAGGGGGCACCCAGCGCCCGCCGGCGTCCCGCGTGTATTTGGAATCTTCGGGGATGTCCTGCAAGGTGCCGAACTTTTCGGCTTCTTCGACAAACAGGTGGACCGCCGTTTTAAGCATTTCGCGCGCCTTCTCTAAGCTGTCCCCGCAACTGGAAATGTCCAGTTCCGGGCAGTAGGCGATGAAGGTCTGCTCTTGCTTGAAAAGGATCATGTCATAGTCAATGAGAACCATGGATGCCTCCAATTGCCGGTAGTTCCGGGCACGGATGTCACGGAACTCGCAGGCTGGGACATTATAGCAAGAACCCGCATTGCGTTCTTGAAGCTTTGCATTGGCTGCAAAGCGGGCCGTTGAGTGAAGGGTGGGGTCCTCAGCGGTCCGCCCGGAGCTCGGACCCGGTGCGGGTGCGGGGCGCCCGCTCAGGATTTCGCCCCCGCTCAAGCGCCGCCCGGATTCGGCTGGATGCAATGAAGGCAAGGCCCGCAGGCCGCAACCGTACTGTGTGTACGGAGAGGACCGAGAGCCGCAGCCTGAAGCCGCAGACAGTCGGGGACTGGCGGCGCAAAGAATGTCAGCTCCGAAGAAAGAACGACAGCGTCTCCAGGTTGATCTTGAGATCCACGGCGCGGAGCTTGGTCAGCGGCTTTTCCTTGATCTGCGCCGGAGCGAAGGTGAGCACGCCCTTGACGCCGGCCTTCAGCAGGGTGTCATAGATGGCCTGGGCCGATTGCGGGCGCACGGCGATGATGCCGATGGCGACGTTGTGCTTCTTCGCGATCTCAGGGATGCGTTTCGCATGCAGGATGGATTTGCCCTTCGCGGTCTTTTTCCCCACCTTGGCCGGATCAATGTCGAACAGGGCCACCACGCGGAAGCCGCCGCTGTTGAATCCCTGGAAGTCGGCCAGGGCCTGCCCCAGATGGCCCGCCCCCACGATGACCACCGCCTTCTCCTTGTTCAATTTCAACAGCTTGATGATCTGGTCCTTGAGGTTGGCGATGCAGTACCCCACGCCCCGAGTCCCGAAGGCCCCGAAATAAGCCAGGTCCTTGCGGATCTGGGCCGAGTTCAGGTGGAACTGGCGGGCCAGCTCCTGGGACGAGACGGTCTGGCGCCCCTCCTTTTCGAGGGTCTGGAGGCATCGGAGATAGATGCTCAGCCGGGTCACGGTTGCTTCGCTGATGTTTGCCGTTTTAGCGGACATAGCCACTCCATAGAGCTTCGGCGGCCTTGGATGCCGCTTCGTTGAGTCCCCCGGGCAGCACGCCCAGGAGGATCACCAGCGCCCCCAACAGCAGCAGTCCCACTTTGCAGGAAATGCTTTGCACGGGAACCAGTGGAGCCTTGTCCGGCTCCCTCATGTAGAGATAATAGATCACGCGGATGTAGAAGTACAGCGAGAGGACGCTGTTGAGGATGCCCAGAAACGCCAGGGACGTCTGCCCGCCCTGCACGGCGCCGTAGAAGAGGAAGAACTTTCCGGCGAAGCCCACCAGCGGGGGGATGCCCGCCAGCGACGCCAGGCAGACGGTGAGGACGAAGGCCGGCGCCGGATGCACGAACCCCAGCCCCGCGAAGTCCGAAATGAAATGGGGCTCCCGTTCGCCGCGGGACATCACCCCCACCACGGCAAAGGCGGTCATGGCGGTCAGGGCATAGGCCACGGCATAGAAGAAGACGCCGCGCAGGCTTTCGGGCGTCCAGGCCGCCAGGCCGATGAGGATGTAGCCCATGTGGGCGATCCCCGAATAGGCCAGCATCCGCTTGATATCGTCCTGCACCAGCGCCAGCAGGTTGCCGGTGAACATGGTGAGGATGGCCATGACCCCGAGGATGCCCTGGAACAGGGAAGGGGGCAGCGGCTGGAGGATGTACACCAGAACCACCAGGGCGGCCATCTTGGGCAGGGTGGCCAGCCACAGGGTGACGGAGGACGGGCTCCCCTCATACACGTCGGGGGCCCACGCGTGGAAGGGGACCAGCGCCATCTTGAAGGCGAAGCCCGCCGCCAGGAGGATCACCGCCATCAGGTAGAGGCGTGGCAGGGGTAGCACCACGAGCCCGATGGAGAGGGTGGAAGTCGTGCCGAAATACCAGGCCATGCCGAAGAGCGTGACGGCCGAGGCGAAGGAGCCCAGTAGAAAATATTTGAGCGCCGCTTCCACGGCAACCTGGGTGTCGCGGTACCATGCCGTGAGGACGTACAATGAGACCGACAGGATCTCCAGTCCGATGAAAGTGAGGATCCAGTTCGTGGAGGCCGTCATGAGCATCATGCCCACCGTGCCCCAGAGGAGGAAGGCGTAGTGCTCCGCGCGCTCCAGGGAGTCGCGGCGCAGCAGCGTGGAGCCCAGGGCCGCGGCGAAGGCGCCGCCCATGAGGAAGAAGGCGTGGAAATACCGGGTCAGGTCCGAGACGTTGTAGGCGCCGAAAAAGGCGGGTCCCGCCGGCTTGCCGGCGGAAAGGGCGAGGGCGCCGAGGAACGTGAGGATGGACAGGGGGGCGCCGAGACGTTTCCAGGATGGCAGGAAGGCCTGCAACAACAGAAGCAGGAAGCCGCCGGCGGCCAGGAGGATCTCGGAGGAGAGGGCGTGCGCGCTCATGCCATCAGCCCCCGCACCATGGCGACGTAATGTTCCACCGAGGGGAGGATCTTTCCCAAAAACGTCTGGGGATGAACGCCGATCCAAACGATGAAGATCAGCAGGGCGATGACGCAGACCAACTCGCGCGCATCCATGTCCTTGAGCGTTTTGTTTTCCTCAAGAGTGATGGTCCCGTAAAAGACGCGGCGCACGGCGGTGAGCAGGTAGACCGCGGCGAAGATCACCCCCGAGGCCGCCGCCGCGGCCGTCCAGGGATGGGCCGTGAACGTGCCCATCAGGATCATGAATTCGCCCCAGAAGCCGTTTAAGCCCGGCAGACCGATGGACGACAGGGTAACCACGAGAAACAGCGCCGAAAAGACGGGGACCGATTTCGCCAGCCCCCCGAAATCGCTCATCAGGCGGCTGTGCCGCCGTTCATAGAGGATGCCCACCAGCAGGAACAACGCGCCCGTGGACAGGCCATGGTTCACCATCTGCAAAATCGCCCCCGACACCGCCATGGGGGTGAGGGCGAAGATGCCCAGCGTTACGAATCCCATGTGCGACACCGAGGAATAGGCGATGAGTTTTTTAAGGTCCTTCTGCGCGAAGCAGATCCACGCGCCGTAGAGGATTCCCGCCACCGACAGCCACAGCAGCCACGGAAGGCACTGCTTGACCGCCGCGGGGAACATGGGGATGGAGAAGCGCAGCAACCCGTAGGCCCCCAGCTTCAGCAGCACCCCCGCCAGGAT
>Ga0182019_10000636_pt1 | contig 17210 bp, 15 predicted proteins | sample 812E2MmetaG_FD_120483 | JGI IMG/M metagenome (GOLD analysis project Ga0182019, IMG submission 120483) | Permafrost microbial communities from Stordalen Mire, Sweden - 812E2M metaG | ecosystem: Environmental > Terrestrial > Soil > Wetlands > Permafrost | place: Sweden: Stordalen | collected...
AAATGGGCCCACGCCGCCTCGCGCGCCGCCGGGGAAACTACGGATTTTTCCACGGCGTAGGTGATCCGCCCCCGCCCGTCGTTCCATTGGAAAACCTCCACCCGCGGCAGGGCCGGGCCGCGAAGGGCAAGGAGGCGTCGAAAAATTCCGGGATCGTGGACGCTGAGTTCCATGGCTTATGAACCCGGCTCCCGCATCCAGAACCGTCCCGTGTCCTGAAACGCCGGCAGGCCGAAAATGCGCACGCCCCCGGCGGCGTCTGAAAATTCGCGATGGAAGTGGCCCAGCACCACCTCTTCGGCTTCGGAATGCCTTGCGGCGAAGGCGCGCACCGCCTCCAGGGGAACCTGTTTGCGGTAGCGGAAGTTGGTCCTCTTCAGCCGCCGCTCGGTCCAACGGTAGAGACGCAGAAGCAGGGGCCGGGGGAAGGCCCGCGTCAGGGCATACACCGGCGGCGATTTGGAAAGCGCGCGCCAGGACAGATAGCGCCAGTCCCGGCGGTTGAGCGTGTCGCCGTGGAAGAAGAGAATTCTCCGTCCCCCCGCTTCAAGGGTGATCGAGGGTCCGATAAAACTGAATATCCGGCGCAAGTCCGGATCCTTGAGGAAAAAATCGCGGTTGCCCTCGATATAGGCGGTGAAAACGCCGGCCTCTTTGAGGCGCCGTATGCGGTCGAACACCCGCGTCTGCTCCGGCGTGGCCCAGCCGGGAAGGCCGATGAAGAAATCAAACAAGTCGCCGAGGACGATGAAATGGGAGGGAGGCGACGCTTCGAGGGCGTCGCAGGCGTCGAGAAACGCCTGAAGGGTTTCGGGATGTTCCCCGATATGCGCATCGGCGGCGCAGGCGATCATACCTCACCCTCACCGCAACCCATTTTAGGCGGGAGAGGGCGTAAGAATTCCCGTCCCGACCCAAAGCATCGGGAAGCCACCCTCTTCCCATAAGGAGACCTTCCCCTCGCATCCCTACTGATGTCGGGATGCGAGGACCGGTATTTAGTACCGGTTCGGCTGCTCACGCGTTGCACTCCCATTAGGTAGCATCATAATCCGGGCAGAATGATGGGGCTCTCTTCCCGCCGGATGATGTCGTTCGGGATGTGGACCAGGAGATACGTGTCGCGGCGGGCCGGATCGCCCTTGATGTTCTTCACCATGCCGTCGGGCGCGGCGAGCTTGAGATAGCCGTGCGCCTCGCCGCCGCTCCGGGCGGAATCCAGAAGGATCTCCTCCACCGGCACGATCTCCACGGCGTTGGGAAATTTTTCCAGGAAGGTCATGAGTTTTTTCGCGTCCATGCGTTCTCCTTCGCGATGCGGTAGCGGTCGGGGGCGAGCGGATCGGGGCGCGCGCTGCGCGTGGTGCGGGTGCCGTCGGGATGGTAAAGGGAAAACTCCACCGCCTCGCCGCCGTCGTCGGTGCAGTAGGACGCCAGCAGGCAGAGGGCCGTCTCCAGGGCGGCGTCGTCGGCCTCCGGTTCCAGCAGGCCCAGGGGGCCGGGGCGGCTTTCGGGCTTGATCAGGATGAGCCCCTCCGCGTTCGTCATGAGGTATTCGTTCTCGGGCTCGTCGCGCCCGGCGATGAGCTTGCATTCCGGCGAGAGGCGGAAGTGGCGGCCGTAGCGGACGAGATGAAATTCCTTATACGTGATATCCGCCTTGGGCTTGAATTGCAGAAGGTCCTTGAACCGGTATTTCAGGTGCGGATCGGTGAGAAAACAGCAGCCGCCCGAGGGGGTGGGAAATTCCCTGAGCCCGAACCGCTCCGCCAGCTCCATCTGCGTGATCCGCCGCCGCCCCTGAATGTCGAGCAGGCGTTCGCGGTCCACCTTTCCCTCCATCTCCGCCGGCGTGGGCGGCAGGAGTCGGGCGCATAAGGGGCGCACGATCCGCCCCTCCAGTCCCGCGGCGCGCTCGATGGCCTTGAGGGTGCGCGGCATCTGGGTCATGGGGCGCTGGCCCACCACCTCGCCCGTGAAGATGAAATCGAAGTTCCGCTCCGCCAGGATGGCCGCGGCCTTCTTCAGCATGAAGATGCGGCAGTCAATGCACGGATTGAAGGCGCTGCCGTAGCCGTGCTTCGGGTTCTTCAGCACGTCCAGATAGTCGTCCCGGATGTCCACGATTTCCATGGGGATGTCGAAGGCCTTGGAGAATTCCTCGCCATGGTGGATGGGCCGCGCTTCCTTGGTCCGGCGCACCCGCTGTTTCGCCTCCACGGAGCAGAACCCGGTGTTGAAATACAGCCCCAGCACCTCGATTCCCTGCGCGCGCAAAAGGAGCGCGGCCAGCGAGGAATCCAATCCTCCGGAGAGCAATCCCAGCGCGCGGACGGTCATGCCGCTATTTTATCAAAGTTGGGAAAGATATTTCAGGTTCCGGCTAAGTCTCGGAAGCCGTCGGCGGCCGGGCGGCTTCCTTGGCCTCGGCGATGATGACGGCGTAAAACGGGCGCGATCGCGTCCAAACGCGGTGCCGCATGAGGCGGTCTTCGATGCGAAGAATGAGACGCACCGCCCGGTCGAACCGCTCCGGCGCCGGCGAACGGGGCGTTCCATCGGGGCGCGCCAGGTTCGGATAGATGAGGGAGGTGAGCTGGCCGCCGTAGTCCCGCCTTTCCAGGATGCGGAAATGGGTGTCCAGGGCGGGCAGGATCTCGCCCGCGGCCACGGCCTCCGTCGGATCTTCGGGGTTGACGGGGGACCGGACCAGTCCGGGGCGGCGCACCTTCGGCGGCAGAAGATAATAGACAAGATTGGGAAGAAACAGACGCCGCCACGACCATGTGTTCATGGAGGGGCCGATGAAATCGTCGAGATAGAGAATCCCCCCCGGGCACAGCGCGCGCGCGACGCGGCCGAGCAGGTCCGCGGGGCGTTCGAAATGATGAAGCGCGGCGTGGAAGAACACGGCGCCGAAGGTCCGCCCGGCGTCGAGGAATGTCATCGCGTCCGCGCGTTCGTAGCGGATCGCGTCCGCCAGCCCCTCTTCCCGCGCCCGCTCCTTCGCGTAGTCCAGGGGCGGTTGTGCCGTATCAATGCCGGTGACGGCACGGCAGATTCCGCGCCGGATCAGATCGCGCTCCAGACCGCCGGTGCCGCATCCGACGCTCAAGCCCTCCGAAAAGGGGAGACGTCCCGCCATGCGCGTTGCGAACCAGTCCAGCGGCCCGCGGCGCGCGTCGCCCGAGATGCGCTCGTTCACACGCGCCCGCACGGCGGGATGACTCAGCCAGAAAGCGTCCACGGTAGCCTTTCCGATGTGGGCCCCGATATCATCCCAATAAACCACGCCCCATCATAGCAAAATCCTTCCCCTCCGGCCGCGGTATAATGTCGGGATATCCATCAGGAGGCATGCCATGAAAACTCTCTTGATCAGCGGCGTCACATTGGGCCGGGGCAACGACGACATCGGAACCGTGCTGATGGAAAAATTCCTGACGCTGCTGGCGCAGGGCGGCGCCGCGCCGCAGACCGTTTTTTTCTACAACACCGGCGTATTGCTGACGAAGGAGGGCTCCCCCGTCCTGCCCTATCTTCAGGCCCTGGGCGCGCGGGGCGTCCGCCTCCTGGCCTGCGGCACCTGTCTCGATTTTTTCAAGATGCGCCCCGCCGGCGGCATCGAGGCCAGCACCATGGGGACGTTGTTGGAGCTGATGGGGCAGGGCGGCGTGGTTGCGATTTAAGGCGGCGGCGCTTCGGTCTCAGCGGGGTTTCGTTTTCTCCGTGATCCGGATGACATGAAGGATGCGTTCCGGATAGAGTTCCGCCCAGGTGAATGCCGCCGACACCAGCAGGACGTAGATTTTCAATCCGGGCCCGCCGCCTTGTTTGAAGGCGAGGAAGAACATGGCGAGGGCCTTGAAGGCCAGAAGGTGGTATTTCTCCTCCAGCGTGTAGGTCATGGGTTCGCCGCTCCTCCGGCGGAAGGCGAGGAAGACTTGGATCGCGCGCAGAAGGATGTTAAGGCCCACGGTCCACGCGAAGGAATGCCCCGCGAAAGCCGCCGCTATCAATCCCTTGTCATAATGTCCCTGCGTCATGGCCGCCAGGCCCATCCACGCCAGAACCGACGGGAGGGAGGCGAACACCACCACCATCAGATAGACAACGACCCAGGTGAGCGCCCGTTTCAGTCCGCGGATGCGCGCGGGGATGAGGGAGTGGTCGTCTCGGGCCACTTGGGCGCAGGCGGAGGCGGCGATCTCCCACACCCCCAGCCAGCCGTCCAGCCAGAGCAGGATCATCACCGGTCCGGCCTCCCATCCCAGGAACATGACGCCGAAGACCGGGAGAAGATTGTTGAAGAGGATGCCCGTTTTTTCGGCCCATCCGGTTTTAAGATTTTCGCTCATGCCCCCCTATCATAGGACAGTCGGGGCTCCGGTTCAAGGGCATCTGTTGCGGAAGCAGGAGACGGATGTCTTTTCTCCGGGATTCCCGCCCCGGCCCGATTGAAGGCCTATGGGGCAAGCGGGCGCGCCGGCGCCCGCCGATCCCGCCGAAGAAGGCCGGGCCGGAAACCGCCGGGTCGGGCCGGGCAGGAAGGGAAATGCCGATTCAAACGGGTCCATCCCTGTTTTCCAAAGGAATTAAACGGCCTTCCTTTTGATTTATCATAGTCATAAGGCCGTTTTCATAGGCTTGATCTATAGCAATTAACTTCGCCTAATGGAATATCAAAACCCGTATTTGAGATTCTTCTACTGTATGGCGCATGGCGTCTGTCCACGGAAGATTCATCAACCCAGATTATTCAGGAGGCTCCAATGAAAAAACTTTTTAGCGTACTCATGTTGCTCGGGGTTTTTGTCGCGGCGCAATCCATCGCGTCCGCGCAGGAAAAGACGGAGAAGGCCGGAAAGGGCCTGGGAAAAGGCGATGCCGGCGGTGCCGTCGCGAAGATCAAAGCGTACCGAGAAAGCGTGGAAAAGAAACTTGTGGCCAATACGCTCACCCGGAAAGTCGTGCCCTTTGAGGGCGACAAAGTCAAGGAAACCATCAAGCAGAAATGGGAAAAAATGGATGCTTATTATGATGGGGACAAACTGGTCAGAATCCAGCTCTACCCGCACAAGGGCATTAGTGAACGGACGGAAGAGTTCTACCTGATGGACAACAAGCTGGTGTTCGCCTTCATCCAGGACAAAGGTTCGAAACATGAAGGCAAAGATGCCGGGGAGCCGGGCAAAGAGTTTTATTTTGAAAACGACAAGCTGATCAAGTTTGAAGATAAGAGTGGAGAAAAGGAAAAGAATGCAGAGCAGGAGAAAAAGATGTATGCAACCCGCCTGCCCTATGAAGTGATGGAGTTGCTGGATATCCTTAATAACGCCTAAGCGAATCAGCCGGATCTGGATTTGCGGCTGAGAATCAAAAATGCCCGCCCCGAGCACGCCGCTCGGGGCGTGCTTGGTTGACCATGGGCGCGGAGTCTTTGGATATCAGCAGCTCATCGGCGCCGAGACGGACCACGTCCTTCCCTTTTTCAGGCGGGGTGGCGCTTTCGGTTGCACAGCCGCGGGTTTAATCATGGGATAGGTCCTTTCATCAATCGTGCATGTCTTCTACGTGGGCACACTATCCTCTAATACGCGTCATTGTGGACATAGTTGAGGGCATGGGCGCATATTTGCTATGATAGGGAAATGGCCCACCACATCACCGCAACAGGCTACCACCGCTTCGTCGAGCGCCTGAACCGCTTCCCTCAGGGCGCCCCGCCTTCGGAGACCCTGTATAAAATCCTCTCCATCCTCATGAACGAAAAAGAGGCGGGGCTGATGGCCCTCCTGCCCGTGAGGCCCTTCACGGTGGATAAGGCGGCCCGGGCCTGGAAGGTGCCTTCGGCGGAGGCGCAAAAGACCCTGGAGGCCCTGGCGGACCGCTCCGTCCTGCTGGACATGGAGCGGGGCGGCCGGACCCTATATGTTCTGCCGCCCCCCATGGCCGGGTTCTTCGAATTCTCCCTCATGCGCGTGCGCGGCGACATCAATCAGAGGCTCCTCAGCGAGCTGTTTTACCGCTATATGCAGGTGGAGGATGAGTTCATCAGGGCGCTCTTCACCGACGGGCGGACCCAATTGGGCCGGGTGTTCGTTCAAGAACCGGCCCTGCCCGATGCCGGTGCGTTGGAGGTCCTGGACTACGAACGGGCTTCGTCGGTGATCGCGGAAGCGGAGGTGATGGGCGTCGGTTTGTGCTACTGCCGCCACAAGATGGGCCATATGGGGAAGGCGTGCGCCGCCCCGCTCGACATCTGCATGACGTTCGACGCCCCGGCCGCCTCCCTCATCCGTCACGGGGCCGCGCGGCGCGTGGACGCGGTGGAAGGGATGGACCTTCTCCGGAAGGCGTGGGACCTGGGGCTGGTGCAGTTCGGGGAGAATGTCCGGCAGCAGCCCGGCTTTATCTGCAATTGCTGCAAGTGCTGCTGCGAGGCCATGATCGCCGCGCGCCGCTTCGCCCTCCTGCATCCCGTCCACACCACCGACTTCATCCCCGCCGTTCACGTTATGGCCTGCAAGGGCTGCGGAAAATGTGTTGCCGTCTGCCCCGTGGAAGCCCTGGCGATGGGCGCTCCGCCGGAGGGACACAGGGCGGGTGCCGCCGTCGTGGATGAGACGGTCTGCCTGGGGTGCGGCCTTTGCGTGCGGGTGTGCCCGTCCAGGGCGCTTGCGCTTGTGCCGCGGGCGAAGCGGGTCGTCACCCCCGTGGACAGCGTCCACCGCATCGTCCTCATGGCGGTGGAACGCGGCAAGCTGCAGGACCTCATCTTCGACAATCGGGCCCTTTTCAGCCACCGCGCCATGGCGGCCGTGCTGGGGGCCGTCCTCCGGCTTCCCTCCATAAAACGGACCCTGGCCGCCCGGCAGTTGCAATCCAGATACGTTGAGCGTCTTCTCGCCCGGTTCAACAAGGCCGGCAGAACAAGCTGAAGGCAGGCCGCGCGTTGCCGGCGTTTCCTAATCGTCGTATTTCACTCCCTGTGTCAAAAGTGGAGATGCGATCCCTGTTGACAATTTTTCGGGTCCGGCGCGTCGTAGGGATGTGAATGCCGTGAATCCCGATCCGACCGGGTCCCCGCAAGACGAAACAGCCGATGCCGATTTCCCCGTCGGGGAATCGGCATCCGTTTGCGCGGACCGTTGGCGGGCCCTCTTTCTGGAAATTGCGGAGGGAAGCATGCGGGCGGTGGAGGCCCTCTACGACGAATGCTCGGCTGATCTCTACGGATTGGCGGTTTGGCGGACGGGGTGCGCGGAGGAAGCCCGCGATGTTCTCCAGGAAGTCTTCGTCAAGATCGTGGACAAGCGCCGGGCCCTTTCCGGGGTCAAGGATCCGCGCGGATGGCTTTTCACCCTGGCCCACAGGGCCGCGGTGGATGTTGTTCGGCGCCGGAAGCGCCGGCCGATTCAGGCGATTGAGGAAATCCATTATCTGATTCCCGACGAAGCGGCCACCGGGCCGAACCCTGACGCGACGCGCGCGTCCTCCCTCCTGGGGTCCCTTCCGCCCGCCCAGCGGGCCGCCGTCTATCTGCGCCATTTCTGCGGATGCACCTTCCGCGAGATTGGTTCCATCACCCGCGTTCCCACCTTTTCGGCCGCAAGCCGGTACCGTCTGGGGATGCGCAGACTCAGGATCCTGATGGAGGCAAAACCATGAACATCCCCGTGCGCAACACCCCGGATCCGTTTTCAGGCCTGCGGCCGCAGGCTCCGCCGCAAGGTCTGAAAGGGACGATACTGAAGTCCGCCGGCGAAGCCATGGCGAATCCGATGCCCGACCGATGGACCCTCCTCTGGCGCAACCCCGCCGCCCGTATGGCGTGGGTCTTCACCGTGGTGCTCCTGCTCCTGGGCCACATGCTTGTTCATTTCCATTCGCCCGCAAAGCCGCCGGCCAACGCCCTCCTCGCGGAAAGGCAGGCCCCTGAGTTGACTGAGATCATTTTGCTGCCCCGGATCAATATGGACCTTCTCCCTTTCTCCGGAACATCGGACGGGAATGGGGGAGCGCTCAAGCTCCAACGTCCCGCCGCCGGGAAGGGCCGTCATGCAAAGGAGACACGATCATGAATTCCGTTGAAATGCCCGCCACGTCCCGCTTCCTGAAATCGCGCAAGTTTCATGTCCTCGCCGCCATGGTGGTTCCGATCCTCCTTGGCCTGTTCCTGGCGGTGCGGATGACCGCTTCGAATTACCCCGCGGTCCCTCACGCTTTTCCGGAAGCCGGGGTTGTGATAAATCCCCCCGCGGCTTCTGTCCCCGCGCCCCAACCGTTTGATGAAAGGAATCTGGCGTTCCCGAGCTGGACCGGCCAGGAGAGCAAGGACCGGCCGGTGCGTTTTCAAACGGACCTGGACCTCCTGGCGCCCCTCGGGACGGGGCAGGCCAACGCCGCCCTTTGGTTCAAGGATTTCAGTATCGTGGGTGGCAGCCGTGCCGCCGAGGCCGGGGCCGCCGCGAAGCGCCGTCTTCCGACCTCGGGAACCTTCACTAAAGCCCTTCCTCCCAATGATCCCCTTCTCCGCGAGGCCGGGCTCTGGTGCGACATGGCCTTCATGAAGTTTTATCCCGATATCTATCCCATTACCGGCATCGAGACGAAACTTCCAAACCTCATCCTGGCCATGAGCCTGGGCCAATCCTGGGCGGCACGGGGAACCGCTGCTTCCGACAGCGGGGCGGCCATGGAGGACTTCCGCCGCGCCATCCGGTGGGGGCGGCTGCTGCGTCAGGACGACGTGACGGTCATCACCGACCTGATCGGCCTGGCCTGCATCCAATGGGGAGTTCAAGGCATCTATGATCGGGCCCTCCGCGATGGTGACACCCGGCTCGCCCTTCTTGCCTCCGTGACCCTGTCGGAAGTGGCGCCCCAGCGCCTGATGACCTCCAACCGCTTGGACAAAGTTCTCATCAGTTCCTTCATCAGCAAAGGTCTCCTGGGGGGAATGAAACTGAGCATCCCCGATGAGCGGGTGCAGGACATCGCCGGGTTTGCGGCCGATACCTCCGACCGTCGTTTTCTTTTTGAGGCGCTGGGCTCCATGAATCTCATCCGGTTCAGGGGTACTTCCGCCCAGCGGGCAATTGTGGACAAGGCCTTTGACAAACTGCTTGCCTCGAAGGATCCCATCACCCTCGCCATGGCCCGCCAATCCTATGAAAAAGCGCCCACGGATCAGGACCTCAAGCTCTACGGTCAGATGAAATGACTTAATAAGGGGCAGGCCTCGGTCCGCCCCTTATCGATCCAAGTCAATAAAAAAGGCACAGCATGCTGTGCCCCTACGAATGTCTTTCGGTTTGCGGTCGGGCGACCCGCCGGGTCGCCCCTACTTTCTTTTCTTGGCGATCTCAATGCACTCCCGCCGGGCGATGATGACGGACAGGCCGTGGTGGGCCACCGCGTCCTTGATCACCTGCAGGTTCTCGACGGCGCGTTTCGGGTGGGCCTCGATGACATGGAGGTGGGCCTCGGGGACGCCCAGCCCCTTCACGATTCCCACTAAGCGGTCGCCGGTGCCCTTGCTGGGCTGGCCGCCGGTCATGGCCACGCCGGAGTTGTCGAGGATGATCAGCGTCATGTCGCTGTCGTCCTCGATGGCGTCAATCAGCGGCGTGATGCCGCTGTGCATGAATGTGGAGTCGCCGATGGTGGCGATAACGGGATGCTGGCCGGCGTCGGCGGCGCCCTTGGCCATGGAGACGGAGGCGCCCATGCAAACGCACGTTTCGAGGGCGTTGTACGGGGGCAGGGCCCCCAGGGTGTAGCAGCCGATGTCGGAGGTTACCAGCAGGGAGTTGCCGGTCTCCTTGATGATGTCGCGGATGTTGAGGTAGATGTCGGCGTGGGGGCAGCCCTGGCAGAGCTGGGGCGGGCGTGTGGGCAGGGGCAGGGGGCTTTCGGTCCCCTTGGGGGCGCCGCCGTTGAAGGCCGCAAGGACAATGCGCGGGTTCAGCTCGCCCGACGGAGGCACGGCCCCTGTGAGCTTGCCCTGCACGCGCTTTTCGGGGGGGATGAGGCCGATGAGTTTGCGTTCGATGTAGGGATACCCCTCCTCGATGACGAGGATGGTGTCGCAGTGGTCGTAGAGCCGGCGCACCAGCCCCCGCGGGATGGGGGAGAAGCCGATGTGCAGGTGCGAGGGCTTTTCCTTCAATTGCGGCAGGATCTCCTGGTAGTAGTTCCAGGCGATGCCGTTGGTGATGACGCCGATGGCGCGGCTGTTCATCTCCAGGAAATTGAAGGGGCTCGCTTCGGAGAGCTTTTCCATGTCGTGGTATTTCGTGAGGAGCTTCAAATACTGCCGCCGGGCGTTGTTGGGGAGAAGGTTCCAGTTGTGCACCGGGTCGGGGGCCTTGGAGGGCTTGTTCTTTTCGCGCGGCTCCTCCGTTTTCACCTTGGAGCGGCTGTGGGCCAGGCGGGTGACGAGGCGGATCATGGCGGGGACGCGGAATTTCTCGGAAAAGTCGAAGGCCGCGCGCGTCATGGTGTAGGCCTCCTGCTGATCGGAGGGTTCGAAGCAGGGGACCAGGGCGAAGTCGGCGAAGTAGCGGCTGTCCTGCTCGTTCTGTGAGGAGTGCATGCCGGGGTCGTCCGCCACGGCCAGAACAAACCCGCCGTGGATTTCGATGAGCGCGCTGTTCATGAAGGGGTCGGCGGCCACGTTGAGGCCCACGTGTTTCATGGACACGATGGTGCGGCCGTGGGCCAGGGAACACCCCAGGGCCTCCTCATAGGCCGTTTTTTCGTTCACGGCCCAAAAGGCTTTGAAGGCGCCGGTGCTCTTCGCCAGCGGAAGCATGTACTCCATGATTTCCGTGGAGGGCGTTCCGGGATAGGCGTACGCCACGGTGATGCCGGCGTGGACCGCCGCGAGGGCGACCGCTTCGTCTCCGAGGAGAATGGCTTCTTTATTGGGCATGCAGGACTCCTTTTATTTCGAGGGCGCATCGCGATGCGCCCCTGCCTTCATATTAAATCTTCTTCAACGCCTGGTCCAAATCGGCCAGGACGTCGTCGGGATGCTCGCCGCCCACGCACAGGCGGATCATGTTCATGGGGATGCCGGCCAGCTTGCGCCCCTCCTCGCCCTGCTGTTGATGGGTGGAGATGGCGGGGATGGTGGCCACGCTCTTGACGCGCCCCAGGTCGGTGGCGCGGTAAATCATTTGGAAGGCGTCGAAGACCCTGCGGGTCTGTTTGGCGTCGCCCCGGACGTTGAAGGACATCAGGTGTCCGAAGGCGGGGCGGCCGTCGTCCACCAGGGCCATGTACTTTTTCGCCACGGGATGAAGGGGATGCTCCGAAAGACCCAGATAATCCACCTTCTCCACCTTGGGATGTTTGGCCAGGTACTGCGCCACCTTCAGGGTGCTATCGCTGTAGAGGGCCACCTTGGAGCGCAGGGTGCGCAGTTCGTTCATAAACAGGAACGCGCTCCACGGCGACATGCAGGGGCCGCTGTCGCGGAAGGGCCAGAGCTTCATCCACACGGCGAAGTCGGCCTTCACCTCCGCCGGAAGGTGCTTCGAGACGATGTTTTCTTTGGCGATGATGGCGCCGCCGATGGAAAAGCCGCCGCTGCCGATGGTCTTCGTGATGGAATGGACCACGATGTCCACGCCATGGGCCAGCGGGCGCATCAGCGCGGGCGTGGCCACCGTGGCGTCCACGATGAACGGCAGGCCGTTCTTGTGCGCCAGGTCCGCCACCGCGGCCACATCGAAGCAGGCCTGCTGGGGGTTGGACGGCATCTCCCCATAAACGAAGCGCGTCTGGTCGTCAATTTGGGACTTCCAGGATTCCAGGTCCCAGGGCTTTTCCACCCATCGCACCTGCGCCCCGCGTTCCTTCATGCGCAGGTTGAAAAGCTGGAACGTGCCTCCGTAGCACTGCGCGGCGGAGACGAAGTTGACGGGCTTGCCGGGGGTGAAATTCAAATCCAGGAACGGCTCGCAGGCCTGCTTGACGGCGGCCATGCCGGAGGAGGTGCACAGGGCGGAGGGCGTATGGGGGGTACCGTAGCCCTCCAGGAGGGCCAGGGTTTCCTCAAGGTAGGTGACGGTGGGGTTGACGATGCGGGAGTAGCACCACGTGGGGATGAGATAGGCCAGCGCGGCCTCCATCTCGTCGCTGTCGCGGTAGGCCTGGGACGTGGAGGGGAAGACGGGCTCGATCAGCCCCCCCTTCCCGCCGGAAAAGGCCTCCTCCATGCTGTAAAGGCCGTGGACGGCAAGGGTGTCGAACTTCTTGCTTTTTAGGGATTTAAGGTGTTGTTTCCGCTTCTCAATCTGCTGGGCGCCTTCATCAATGTACTTCTGCACGCCCGGGCTGTAGGCCGTCATGAAAGCCTCCTTCTGCGTTATCGTACATTATTTCACAATCGTTTTTACCCTGTCAAGGAAAGAAAGGCGGGAATGCGGGAACGCGGGCACGCCGGAACGCCGGGTATAAGGCATACCGCGCGCCGCTATCGGGCCGGCTGGAGGTCAATCCCCAATTCATGGAAAAGAAACGCGAAGACATCCGTTTCCTCGGCCACACGCTCGGAGAAGGCGGTGTCAATGCCATGGCCGGTGGTGGAACTGGTGCGCAGAAGAACGGGATATTTTGAGGATGTGGCGGCCTGAAGCCGGGCGGTCATCTTGCGCGACTGCATGGGCTCCACGCGCGGGTCGTTGGCCCCCGTGGTGAACAGGACGGCCGGATAGGGCGTCTTGTCCTGAACGTTGTGATAGGGTGAATAGGCGAAGAGGGCCTTGAACAGGACCGGGTCCTTCACCGTTCCGAATTCCGTCACGTTGTAGGCGCCGTTGGAGGAGAGCTCCACCCGCAGCATGTCATAGATGCCCACGCTGCTGACCACGGCGCGGAAGAACGCCGGGTGCTGGGTGAGTTCCGCGCCCATCAGGAGGCCCCCGTTGCTGCCGCCCTCGATGGCGAGACGGTCGGAGCGCGTGTATTTCTGATCCACCAGAAAACGGGCGCAGGCGAAGAAATCGTCGAAGACGTTTTGCTTATGCGTGAGCATCCCCGCCTTGTGCCACTCCTCCCCGAATTCCCCGCCGCCCCGGAGGCTCGCGATGGCGTAGACGCCGCCCTGCTCGATCCAGACGCGCCGCGAGGGGGAGAAGTACGGTGCTTCGCTGACGCCGTAGCCGCCGTAGCCGTACAGCACCGTGGGATGGCTGCCGTCCAGGACGGTGCGCTTGCGCATGAAGATGACGAGGGGAATGGAGGTGCCGTCACTGGAGACGGCCGTGGTGCGGACCACATCCGTGTCGGAAAAATCGGCCGGCGAGGTTTCCATGAGCGCGGTGGGCGCGGTCGCGCCGCCGGCGGCGGCGTAGGTGTACCATCCGCCGGGTTTAAGATAGCTCTCGGCGCCGAACAGCAGATCGTCCTTGCCGATGCGGTGCAGGCCCGCCACGCCGGCCACAGGCAGGACCGGCACCTCGCCCAGCGGGTTTCCCTTGGGCAGTCCGAAGGCCCGGATGCGGAAGGGGCCGCCCACCATTTCACTAACGTAGAGGCGCGAGGTGGCGGGCACGATCTGCTCGATGACGGCCTCGGAGGGCGGCACCACCACCGGGGCCCTGCCCAGGTTCAGGTCCGTGAGGGGCATGCTCAGCACCCTGCCGCGCGGGGCGTTCTTGACGCTCAACAGATACAGCATGCCGTCCGGTCCGAACTCCATGTGCTTGACGCCGTCCTGGAAGTCGGCCACGCGGGCCCATCGCCCCGCGGAGTCCATCAGATAGAAGGCGAACTCGCCGCCGTCCCCGTTGGCCACCTGCGCCAGGACATGGGCGCCGTCGTCGCTGCGCGTGAGCACCGTTTCGGCGATGCGCGGAAAGGTCTTGCCGACACAGTACACATCCTTGTCCTCGGGGGTGCCGAGGGTGTGGTGATAGACCTGTTGGTAGAAATCGAGATCCGACGCGGACCGTTCTTTGCCGCGGGGATAGCGGGTGTAATAAAAGCCTTTGCCGTCCTGATCCCAGGCCAGGCTTCCGCCGCCCGTGCCTTCCTGAACGCGGGCGATGGTTTCAAAAACGGGCTTGCCGGTGGTCGTGTCATAGACGTGCAGGGTGCCGTCCTCGCTGCCGCCCACGGACAGGGAAACCGCCACCAGGCGGCCGTCGGGCGAGGGCTCATACCAGTCCATGGCCGTGATGCCGCGTGCGTCCAGGACGTTGGGATCCAGGATGACGCGCGCCCCGGCGGGGTTGTCGGGGGAATCGAGGGTGATCAGGACGGGCTGCTGTTTGGGCGGCTGATATTTCATGAAAAAGTAGGAGCTGCCGACGATTTTTGCGTTGAAATAGCTCGGCGTGGCGCCGCCCAACAATTCGGTCAGGCGCGTTTGGATGGCTTCGCGTCCGGAGAGGGTGTCCAGGTACGCCCGCGCGCAGGCATTCTGCGCTTCGCTCCAGGCCTTCACCTTCGCGTCGCCCCAGTTTTCCAGCCAGCGGTAGTTATCCGTGATATTCACGCCATGATAGGAATCCACCACCGGCATTTTGGGCGTTTTGGGCGGACAGGCAGGGGCGGCGGCCGCGAAGCAGGCCCCCGTCGCCAGAACCGAAATGGCCAGGAATGCAGTCCATTTGTTTTTCCTCATGAAGATCTCCTTCCGAAAAGATTGTCCCGTGCCCTGATGGGGCATATTCATGCTGCGTTATGATTTAGCGCAAATCTCTTTCCTGTGTTTCCATAAATTCATGCGTTAAACTTGAACCTGCTTCATTCCATGCCTATGGCACCCCATGGGGGTGGGAAAACCTGAACCCTGAAACGTGGAACTTGAAACTGCTTATGAATAGACTTTGACCGGCGTGGACACAACCTGTTCACGGTCGGCGAAGGCCATGACGTATGCCATGCCGCTCATTTCGCCGGGGCGGCCGGCGCTTCCTTCTCCGCCTTCGGATCCGGTTCGGGGGCCGCGAATTTGGACAGCAGGTCCTTCAGGACGTCCTTGTGGAATGTCAGCGTCAGCATCTTCAGCTTGATGTAATCGTCGCGGTAAAAATAATAGCCTTCGGGTTTTTCCCAGCGCGAGGAGCGGCCGGAGTCCTTGATGAGGTACCAGTCGTGGTCTTTCAGGTGCGTGTAACCCACCAGATGGATGCCGTGGTCGTCGCCCGTGGTTTCGTTGACGATGCGCATCTCGCGCGCGCTCTGATCAATCATCGAGGAGGGAATGTCGAAGGAGGGGATCACCGCCACCTTCGCGAAGCCGTTGTCGCCGGGTTCCGAAACGTCCCCGCCGATGCAGATGGAGTATCCGCCCGCCACGGCCTTCCTTACGAGGGCATAGAAATCGTCCAGCGGGACGTTGTAATAGTCCTTGGCGCGGCGCCAGTTGTCGGCCGCCTTGAATTCCGCCTGCGTCCAGAAGGGGGAGCGCATGGTGGACATCACGCTCACGTAATCGTCGGGATTGAGTTTGAGGTAGTCCTTCAGGAACGTCTTCGGCGTCCAGGTGGCCCCGTCATAGGTGAAGGACTCGGGGGGCTTGCCCAGAAATTCATCCAGATAGACGCGCACCACGGCCAGGGTCTCGGTTTCGTTCCAATAGCCATTTTCCTTGACGTACTTGAGGTAGTTCTGCAGGCGCTCGATGAGTTTGGAGTGGTCGTGCCGGCCGTCGGGCGAAAGGACGCCCGGGTAGGCCTCGAGGGGAACGGCGCCGTAGGCCTTGTAGATGCGCTGCACCGCGTCGGCCTCCGAACCCTCATCCATGGGGGTGTTGCCCCGGCCGGAGAGGTAGGCCTTGGCCTTTTCAATATATTCGTAGTAGACCGTGTGGATTTCGGACAGCTTCACTTTCTTTCCCGTGAGCCGGAAGATCTCGCTTTCCATGAGGGAGGTGGTGGAAAAGTCCCAGCAGGTGCCGGTCAGATACTGGGCCTGCGGCGGGTTGTGCCAAATCTGCTTGTAATCCTCCACCCTGGGTTTCTGGATTTTTGAAAAATCCATCCAGAAGTGTTTCTCGGCGTCCCCCTCCGCTTTTTTCTCATCCTTGTTTTTTTTCTGGATGTCGGATGTGGCGGACTCGGCGGCGTCCTTGGCCTTGTCGCTGGCGTCCTCCATTTCCTTCAGGGTCGGATCCTTGTATTTGTCCTTGTACACCGCCTGGTCCTTGGCGGGAGGGGTTTGCGCCGGCTGTTGCGCGAACAGAAACCCGGCGGCGGACAGGATGATCGTCAAGAGGAACACGGTGCGTTTCATGGGGGCCTCCTTGGGTTGGGCTTCGCCTTATTCTATCAAACTATCATGGCAAGTCCGCGGGAGAAAAAGCATCTATGGAAATTTGCCTGCAATGGCGGTTTGGCAGCCGCAGTCCCTCCGGCGCTCCGATGGTGTATAGTAGTCGGGGGAGCCGGGATTATAAAAGAAATTCAGGATCGGACGGCTCATGCTTTTCCGAAGGACCATCCGGGGAATTCACGGGAGCATGCGAGGTCGGTTTGATATCCTTTCCATTCAGGGGGTTCCATGCCGCGAGGTAAGCATCGCCGCAATCCCGGCGGGCGACCATTGCCCGTCGGCCATGCCGGAGCGCCGGCGGGGCCTCCATCCGCCCCGCCGCGATCTCGCACCGCCTTCATGGTCGCCATTTGTGCGGCGCTTGTCATTGCCGCGTTTGCGGCGTTCGGGGGCCTGCTTTCGAGCGGCTTCATCAACTACGACGATCCGCTTTATGTCACCCACAACGCGCATGTTCAGAAGGGGCTGAGCGGGGAATCCGTCGCGTGGGCGTTCACCACCACCGACGCCGCCAACTGGCATCCCCTGACCTGGCTGTCGCACATGCTGGACGTTCAGCTCTTCGGCATGGACGCCGGCAGGCACCATTTGACCAGCCTCCTGCTGCACACTCTGAACGGGGTGCTGCTCTTTCTTCTGCTCTTCCGGATGACGGGCGCTTTGTGGCGCAGCGCCTTTGTGGCGGCCCTGTTCGTCCTCCATCCCCTGCATGTGGAATCGGTGGCCTGGATCGCGGAGCGGAAAGACGTATTGAGCACGCTGTTCTGGCTGTTGACGCTGGGGGCGTGGCTGGCCTATGTGAAGTCGAAGAAGGTCGCCCCCTACACGCTGGCGGTGGCGTTCTTCGCCCTGGGATTGATGGCGAAGCCCATGCTGGTGACGCTGCCCTTCACGTTGCTGCTGCTCGATTTCTGGCC
>Ga0182019_10000637_pt1 | contig 17209 bp, 17 predicted proteins | sample 812E2MmetaG_FD_120483 | JGI IMG/M metagenome (GOLD analysis project Ga0182019, IMG submission 120483) | Permafrost microbial communities from Stordalen Mire, Sweden - 812E2M metaG | ecosystem: Environmental > Terrestrial > Soil > Wetlands > Permafrost | place: Sweden: Stordalen | collected...
GGACGCAGGTAAAAGCCAGCTTAGGGCTATGTATCGGTTGCCATACCTGCTGGGTGTGGCAAATAAAAATGAACAAGAAGCTGTTTAATACGGATTTCAGCTCGGATTATGCTTATCTGGTCAGCAGCTATGACGGCGTGATAGGGCCATTAGTGACGGTCTGGCTGATGCTGGCGATTGCCGCTTACTTGATTTATCGGCGGGCTAATCAGGCCGCTTAAATGACCGGTTATAATTAAATCATAAAAACTATGCGGATAGCAGTCCGTAGCCATTATATCCGCAATTTATAATGTCACTTATATTACGTTTCCTAGGGTTGTATGATTTATTTATGTACCGGCAGGACTGCCTGTGATTCTTAAAACACCTAGATCGTAAGTGATGAATAGCCTGGACAAAAAAACGGCGATACAATCCGAACAGCTGCGACAGATGTATTCTGCGAGCATTGTGCCGTTAATTACCAGCACACTACTGGCTGCGATTCTCGCTTATATGCAGCGAGATGTTATCGATACCTCAGTCGTCGTTGCCTGGTTTTCTCTGATTGCCTTGGTCATGTTTTCACGGGCGGTTCTTACTTTCGCTTATCAACGTTCCTCGACCGATAGCATGGTCAGAACCAATATCTGGCTGCTAAGGTTTCGTCTGGGCATTCTGATAGCCAGTATGGCATGGGGGTCGGCGGGCTTGCTGTTATTTCCTGCCGATTACCCGCAGTATCAGTTGTTCCTGCTCTTTATGTTGGCCGGTTTGACCGCCGGCGCCGTGACTTCATATTCGGCTGATCTGGTCAGCGCCCTTATATTTTCCGTATTAGTTCTTGCGCCGATTATCATCCGTTTGTCTCTTGTTGGCGAAGGCTTGTATCTGGCAATGAGTCTGGCGACGACGCTATATCTCGGTTTTTTGATGATGAGTTTGCGGCAGATTAATCGCAATGCCTGCGAGAATATCGTTTTACGTCTTGAAGCCGCCGAACGGGAAGCAATAGTGAAGATCAGCGAAGAACGCTATCGTTTGTTGCTGAACCATTCGCCTGTGGGCATATTCCATTACGATACCAATCTCATCATTACCTATAGCAACAATCACTTTGCCGAGATTCTGCTCAACTCTATTGAGCGCATCATCGGCTTGGATATGAAATTACTCAAGGATCAGGCTATCTGGCCAACCTTGAAAAAGGCTTTGCAAGGTGAAATAGGCAATTACGAAGGCCATTACAGCGCCACTTTCAGCAAAGCCGACGTATGGCTATCCATGACTTGCGCACCTTTTCAAGATAGCAACGGGGCGATTGTCGGCGGCATAGGCATCGTTCAGGACATTACCGAGCGCAAGTTGTCTGAAGCCGGTTTACGCATCGCGGCAACAGTCTTTGAAGCTCAGGAAGGCATGATAGTGACGGATGAAAATGCCATTATTCTTCGGGTAAATTACGCTTTCACCGACATCACCGGCTACAACCCGGAAGAGGTTATCGGCAAAAATCCCAGCATGTTTGATTCCGGTCGTCAGGATGCGAGTTCTTACGCCGAACTATGGAAAAAGCTCAAAACAACGGGCGCATGGGAAGGCGAAGTCTGGAGTCGGCGCAAGAATAACCAATTTTATCCTACCTATCTTACGGTCTCCGCAGTAAAAGACCGAAATAGCATCATCACGCATTATGTCGTTACATTTTCCGATATTACGTTGCGTAAAACGGCCGAGGAAGAGATCAAAAGTTTGGCATTCTACGATCCTCTCACCAAACTGCCCAACAGGCGCCTGCTTCATGATCGGATTCATCAGGCACTGGCTTCCAGTACCCGTACCGGCCTACTCGGAGCGCTGTTGCTGATTGATTTGGACAACTTTAAAGCGCTCAACGATACGTTGGGGCATGACATCGGCGATTTACTGCTGCAACAAGTTGCACAGCGCATACTAGCCTGTGTGCGCGAAGGCGACACGGTAGCGCGTCTAGGCGGCGATGAGTTTGTGGTGATGCTGGAAAACTTGAGCAAGCACGCGCTGGAGGCGACAGAGCAAACAGAAGCCATCGGCAAGAAAATTCTCTCAACCCTCAATCGGCCTTATCTGCTCAAGGCGCATGAATATTACAACACACCAAGTATCGGCGCCGCCTTATTTAAGGATCAGCGTGAGGTGCTGGATAATCTGTTCAAGCAAGCAGACATCGCCATGTATCAGGCTAAAAAAGCAGGCCGTAATAGGCTGCGCTTTTTTGACCAGGCGATGCAAGATAGCATCAATGCGCGAGCGGCGCTTGAAGGCGAATTACGTAAGGCTATTGAGAGACAGGAATTTCAACTCTATTATCAAATCCAAGTAGATGATGCGGGGCAGTTATTGGGCGCTGAAACATTAATTCGCTGGGTACATCATGTGCACGGCATCATATTGCCGACGGAATTTATTCCTCTGGCAGAGGAAACCGGGCTGATTCTTTCCATCGGGCAATGGGCATTAGAAACGGCCTGCGCCCAGCTTAAAGCGTGGAAAAAAATACTCTCACCTGTGGACTTGCGCTGTCTGTGAACGTTAGCGCCTTTCAACTCCATCAAGCCGATTTTGTGGCTCAGCTCAAGACGATGATACAACAGTACGGCATTAATCCAACACGTCTTAAGTTAGAGCTGACCGAAAGCATGCTCCTTGAGGATATTGAAGGCATCATTGCCACCATGATTACGCTGAAAGAACTTGGGATTCAATTCTCATTAGATGACTTTGGAACCGGTTATTCGTCGCTACAACATCTCAAACGCTTACCTTTATATCAGCTTAAAATCGATCAGTCATTCGTTCACGACATTGCCAGCAACAGTGGCGATCAGGTGATTGTACGCACCATTATTGCCATGGCTACAAGCCTGGGTTTGAAGGTCATTGCCGAAGGGGTGGAAACGGAAGAGCAGCGGCACTTACTTTTCATCAATGGCTGCACACTCTATCAAGGATATTTGTTCGGTGAGCCGTTACCGATTGAACAGTTTAATGCCTTGCATTTTTGTTCAAAATATTCCGCTTCCCACATTTGATTCAATAAATATTTCGCATGGTGATATATGGTACGCAATTCGTATCTTCTGGGCGGTTAGCGGGCACAATCCGCCCTACCAAGCTTGTGCCCTTATCAGAGGCCGTCAATTTTTCCGTTTAACGGCAAAAATCAGCTTTTTTTCATAGACATTATAATGATAATGATCTATCGTTAAGTTTGAGGGATTTAAAGTGGTGTAATCCCTTTAATCTTCGGGTCGCAATGATGACCGAAAGCGATTGAGGTTATAGGATCCGATAACTTAAACATTTTTGGAGGACTTAAAAATGAACAGAAAAAACCTCTATATTGCCTGCATTCTTAGCAGTGCATTATTATCCGCAGGCTCTGCTTATGCGGACGAACATGAACACGATCGTGGTTATTTATCCGCGCTAAGTTGTAAATTCACTCAGGGACTATTCAACACGGTCACCGGCTTTATTGAAATACCAAAAAACGTTGTTAATATCAGTCACGATCAAAATATTTTTGTCGGCTTGACATGGGGAGTGCTGCGCGGGGTAGCGCATACCGTTGGCCGAACGGTTGTGGGAGCGGCGGAATTAATCACGGCCCCTATTCCTACCGATAATTATATTTCACCCCCCTATCCATGGGATCGTTTTAGCGAGGATACGCGGTATTTCGGCGCTCATCTGCCAGGCTTCTGGACTACGTATGGGCCGTTAGATGATGGCAAATAAACTTGCCCCCATTAAATAACCGTTGTATTCATCCACCACGAAGTAGTGGATAGTTAGCACTGAGAGGATAAAATCATGAACAAACAATGTGTTTACCTGCCAATTGCAGTGTTAGTCACTGCTCTTGCCGCCTGTACGCCGCCAGCGAAAGATGTTCCCGGACTCACTTCGGGAATTGATGCCGCAACTGCGGGTCATTATGGTCAATCAATTTACCATGAGGAATTAGCCGAAAAGAAACTGGATAAAGCCAATCATGTTTTAAAACATTGGAAAAAGGATTATTATTGGAATATTGATGAGCGGCAAAAAGCTTTGGATGCTGCGGCGGACGCCGCCAAGCACCGCCTTGCATCAGAAAAAGAGATGTGCCTGTGGTTAACATCCGTGCATGGACATAATCATCATCAAAGCGAAGCATCTCACCATACGGCCGCTTATTTCAAAACCGGCGGCGCAGTACCTTACAAAGTCGATGATCACAATATTTCGATGCTGGGCCAATACCTGCAATCTCAACCGGATGCCACCGCAGAGGTTATCGCTTATACCGATACAGTCGGTAGCGCGAACAGCAATCAAACTTTATCAGAAAGAAGAGCCGCTACCGTCAGTCAAATGCTAGTAGAGCATGGGGCTAAGATGGAACAACTGCACGTTAACGCAATGGGCAAAGCGGACGGCCCCGACAACACCCCTGATCAGCAGCATCGGATAGTAGAAATCAGCACTATTCATCCCATCTATAAAGATTGTCCCGATTTAAAATAGCCGCTATAAAACCCGCCCTGCCGTTATTTATATAGCTGCGGGGCGGGTTTTTTATTTATTTAAGCCGCTAGAGCTTTCTTCGCTTTCGCGCTGTATTTTTTCGCCTTCTTGAATCATCCGGTTACCTTCATCCATTTTACTGCGGCCTTCACGGACTAAATTATTACCGCGATCCACCAACTCCTTGCCTTTTTTCCATCTATCACCCAAACTTGCCAAGCGTTGGCTTTCGCTCAGCATTTGTTCGCCGGAAAGCACGGGAGCCGGGGCTTGCACAATCACCGGCGCAGGCTCTGAAGCGCAACCGGCTAGCAGTAACGCTAAGCCAGCGACAGTTAGATTCGGGCGGATAGTGTAGTAATTTTTCATGACCAGTTACTCTTGAACGTTATGATTTATAAAAGTGTTTACTTAAAACGTTATGCACAGATTAAGGATTATAAGCATCTTTATCGATATAAATATCAATAGGGGTTTTAGGGATTATCGTAGCAACCGGCAAGTCTTCGCCTGAACGCCAGCTATTAACGGCGTCCTGTTTGTTCGCGCCGGTAATCAGGAAAATAAGTTGTTGCGTGTTGCTCAAGGCTAGTGCGCTGATGGACACACGTTCCGGCGGAGGTTTGGGCGAATTATAAACCGCATGCGCCAGCTCATCTTCGTTATGTTGATGCCCCGGAAACAAACTGGCGGTATGGCCGTCTTCGCCCATGCCCAGCAATACCAGATCAAACGGCAGCGCTACGGCCACTATTTGTCGATATTGCTGCGCCGCCGCTTCTGGCCCCAATTCAGCCGGGATAGTAAATATCTGTGCTTTTGGAATCGCCACTTTATCCAGAAAAACCGACTCGGCCATCAGGCTGTTTCTATCGGCATGACCGATCGGCAGACAACGTTCATCGCCATAATAGATAAACCAGCGCTCCCAATCAGCATCAGCCTGAGCCAATAAGCGATAGACTTTTTCCGGCGTACCGCCGCCCGCCAGGACTAATTTGAAACTGCCGCGTTCGGCAATCGCGTATTTTGCGGCGTCAAGAATTTGTTGATAAGCGGCTAGAGCGACTTGGTCGGCAGCCTCAAGGGTGTGCCAACGACTGTTTTGCTGCATTATTTACACTCCGGTGTTAAGGAACTGCGCCAGGATTGTGCGCTTTTTTCAAATAATCGACTGTCTTCCGGCCCCCAGGAACCGGCCGGATAAGTGGCAATATAATCCCGTTCTATCGCCCAGGTTTGCAGAATGGGGTCGACGATACGCCACGCATATTCGACTTCGTCGAAACGTAAAAACAGCGACCGGTCGCCTTTTAACACATCCAGTAACAAGTCTTCATAAGCATCGATGGCTTTTTCATCGTCATTACGAAAACTGGCGTCCAGACTGGAGGTTCGAGTGCTCATTTCCAGGCCGGGTTCTTTGACAGTCATTTCGATGCGGATACATTCTTCCGGTTGTATGCCTAACAATATCCAGTTCTGGTTCATACACTGCACATGGGTATCGCGGAAAAACTGCAACGGCGGATGGCGAAAACAAATCGAAATCGTCGATTGCGCTTTAGCCATGCGCTTGCCGGTGCGCATATACATAGGTACGCCGCGCCAGCGCCAGTTATCGATATACAGCTTCATCGACGCGTAGGTTTCAGTCACGCTGTTGGCGGGAATATTGTCTTCCTGCAAATAGCCGTTAACCTTTTCGCCCTGAACATGACCCTGAGCATATTGTCCTCGAAAAGCATAGCCATGCACGGCTTCTTTAGGAATAGGGCGGATGGATTTTAATACTTTGACTTTTTCATCGCGCAAGGACTCCGCTTCCATAGAGGCAGGCGGTTCCATAGTCACCAGGGTCAGCAATTGTAGCAGATGGCTCTGCAACATATCGCGCATCGCTCCGGCACCGTTGTAATAATCGCCCCGGCTGTCTATGCCGATTTCTTCGGAATGGGTGATTTGGATATGGTCTATGTAATTGCGGTTCCATAACGGCTCCAGCATCACGTTGGCAAAACGAAACACCAGCACATTTTGCACCATGCCCTTGCCCAAATAATGGTCGATGCGGTAAATTTGCTCCTCCGTTAAATAGCGGCTGATGCGTTTTTGCAAAGCCTGGGCGCTGTCCAGGTCATAACCGAACGGCTTTTCAATAATAACCCGTCGCCAACCGAGTTCTTCGTCGAATAACTGGTTATTGCTTAACATCTCCATCACCGTGCCGAAATCCGCAGGGCTGATAGACAAATAAAAAGCGATGTTTTTAGGGAAAAGATTTTTATTGTCGTTCAGCAGCGCCGCCAGTTCCGTGTAACATTGCGGCAGTCCTATATCGCCTTGATGATAGTGCAGACGCGCACTGAAACGCTGGAATACCGCTTCATCAAAATCGTCCTTGGATTTTGCCAACACCATATCCCGGACTTCGCTCAGCCATTTTTGCTGATCCCAGGGTCTTCGACCTATGGCCAAAATCCGCGTGCCTTCCGGTAAACGGTTGGCCATATCCAGGTGATACAGGGCGGGCATTAATTTAATGCGGGAAAGATTTCCCGTGGCCCCAAAAATAACGTAAGTACAGGGTTCGGCGTTCATAAAAAAGACTCAGTCAATGATTTACCACGAAGAACACGAAGAGCACGAAGTTTTATTGTTAAGTCTTCGTGAACAAAGTCGGTCGGGGTTTGCAACCCCGACCGAAACGTTTGAAGACCTCATTGTTACAAAACGTGAGTGACGAGATTAAAAACCCCGTCAAGCTTAAGTTTGATAGTTAATTCTTCGTGTCCTTCGTGGTGAACAATAGGTTTTAAACCGTATAGGTAGATGACGCCGTCTTGCCGCCGTGTCCTGTCCAATCGGTATGAAAGAACTCGCCTCTGGGCTTGTCGGTGCGCTCGTAAGTATGGGCGCCGAAATAATCCCGTTGCGCCTGCAACAAATTGGCGGGCAGTCTTTCGTTGCGATAACCGTCGAAATACGCCAAAGCGGAAGAGAACGCCGGAGTAGGAATACCCAGCTCCACGCCTAAAATAACGGCTTTGCGCCAGCCTGCGTCGGCCTGAGTCATGGCATTGACGAAGAAATCGGCTAACAACAGGTTTTCCAGCTGAGGATTGGCGGTGTACGCCTGTTTGATATCGTTTAAAAACTGGCTGCGGATAATGCAGCCGCCGCGCCACATCAAAGCGATTTCGCCGTAATTAAGCGACAAGTTATATTCCTTGGCGGCTTCGCGCATTAAGCGGAAACCTTGCGCATAAGAAATAATCTTGGCGGCGTACAAGGCGTCGCGTATCGCATCAATCATCGCCTGTTTGTCGCCGGAAAATGTTTGTGTGCGTTTAGGCAACAGCTGCGCCGCTTTTACTCGTTCCGATTTTTGAGCCGACAAACAGCGCGCAAACACCGATTCGCCAATCAACGTTAACGGTATGCCTAAATCCAGCGCATTAATGCCCGTCCATTTGCCTGTGCCTTTTTGACCGGCGGTGTCGAGAATCTTGTTCACCAACGGCAGGCCGTCTTCATCTTTATAGGCCAAAATATTGGCTGTGATTTCAATCAAATAAGAGCTTAATTCGCCCCGGTTCCATTCGGCGAAAATCGCCTGCATTTCATCGGCGCTTAAACCTAAGCCTTCGGACAATAACTGATAAGCTTCGCAGATCAGCTGCATATCGCCGTATTCTATGCCGTTATGCACCATCTTGACGTAATGGCCCGCGCCGTTATCGCCTACCCATTCGCAGCAAGGGTCGCCGTCAACATGGGCGCTGATCGCCTGAAAAATAGGCTTAACCGTAGCCCAAGCCGCTTTGTTGCCGCCCGGCATGATAGACGGCCCGTGCCGTGCGCCTTCTTCGCCGCCGGAAACGCCGGTGCCGATGTAATTAATGTTTTGCGCCGCCAGCGCCGCCGTGCGGCGATTGGTGTCGGTAAACAAGGAATTGCCGCCGTCGACAATAATATCGCCCGCCGCCAACAGCGGCACTAATTTATCGATATATTGATCGACCACGTCGCCTGCTTTAACCATCAACATGACGATGCGCGGCGATTCCAGGCTGTCGACCAGCTCTTCCAACGAGTGTGTGCCAACCACTAGCGTGCCTTTTGCCGGGCCGTCTAAAAATTCATCGACCGTGCTGGTGGTGCGGTTAAAGACCGCAACTTTAAAGCCGTGGTCGTTCATATTAAGAACCAGATTTTGTCCCATTACTGCCAGACCGATTAAACCGATATTTGCTTTCATGTTTGCCTACGAGTGGATTATTGTGGGTGAAATATTAGCATATTTTGCACTTGGATCGGGTAAGGTTTGAGTGCAAAAACGCGGCAAGGCAGAGAATACGCTACCAGACTTCATCGATTTGTGGCAACGGTAAAACGCCTGTGCAATTAAAAGCCCTTCAAAACAAAAGTTTCCAATAAGGTAATACCGCCCCAACCGCCGAATGGCAACAACAAAGCTTGAATAGCAGGTTCTTGAGTGAAGGGCAAAAAAGCGCCTTCGTTGATTTTTTCGATTTGTTGCGTGACTATTTCTATCCGCTTTTCCAACGTGCTACGCGCCGTGCTTTCAGGCTCTAAACTCAAGGCGACTTTCATATCGTCTATTTCCCACAAAATTTTCTGCCGCGCTTTTTCTGCCGCCCATCGTAAATACAATGCGCAAGCGACGCTAAGACCGGCACTGGACAAAAACAATAAAGCCAAGCCAATGGGCATATCCCAATTATCGAAAATTTTGCTGCGAGCGAACATCATCAAAACCAGCATGATAAACGGGTAGTAGACCAATTTTCCAACCTCTTTGGTGTGGGCGGCGATAAATTCAATATCCAGCCATTCATCCAGATGGAATTTATCTCGCTTAGCAAGTTTACAGCGCAGCTGTTTTAGTTCCTGAGCCGGTGAGGCTCCCCTTGCAGAGATATGTGCAGGAATATCGGCTCGCAGGGCAAAACGGCAAAGCGTTTTTTTGGCCAAACGGACGTATAACTATCCAATTTGCTAATAAATTCCACGCAACGCCAGGTTGCATTAACCACTGTCATAACCAGGACAATGAAAACGGGTACAGAAAAAAATAACGTAAATCTATTAGCCCAAAGGCTGGCATCACCACGGTACGGTGTATTTGGCAAACCCAATACAGAAATTAACGAAAGCGCCAGTACCATAAATAATAAAGAAGTAAAAATTACCCGCCGATTACACACTGCCGCAGACGTTCTCCAGCAATAACCTCGCCACAAAGCCTTAACATTGACCCGTTTTATGTCACCTGTATTGTGAAAAACCAGAGGAGTTTTCACATCGCGCACAGGAATCCCATCGAACCCAAAATATTTTTTTGATAGTATTAGTTTATTGCGCTCCAGGACTGTTACCGTATTGGCGATAAACAAACAGCCAAGAATGCCAGCAAGCAGACGAATAAGCTCACTAGGCCAAACGCTAACGCCCGCAGTCCAGTAAAAAGGTTCACCCTGACTCCCTAAGGAAATTTCATAAAAAACCACACCCAATACACACACTAGCAGAAGCAACAGCATATACAAAATCGATGTCCACATCCGCATGCGCATGCGCTTGGCTCTCGAACAAGTCATGAGAACAATACAATCATTAGCAAAGCGGGGGAGTTTTTTTAGTAATTTTCGGCAATGTTGGCTCAATTTACAGGCGAGCAGTATGAAAAAAACAACGCTAAAGCTTTTTACCTTGATGAATGCTTTTCGACAGCGTCTGCTCAAAATACAGGCTAGCCAAATAATAGAAACAACTCCAATACTTGCCGGAAGGAAAATCCTCCAGCCAGGAAAATGACTGGGTATGGGCGGATGCACGTTTTTACATTCCTGTAGGGATTCACAATAACCGCCATCATCGCTCAAATCAATGGCTTTGTTATGGCTGATTTCAAAGACTCTGGCATTGCCTAGGAACTCATTGATCCTCTTTTGATCAAGGATTTTTTCTTGTGCATTAGTTAAAGCAATCTGGGTAGCCAAAAAATGAGCGGTCTGGTAACTATCACGAAATGGCGGAATAACTTTTTGAATAGCAGGGTCAAGCTGTAAGCCAAAACTGGCAGCGACAATCAGGTTTCTGGTCACATCGAAATCATCCGGGTGCATAAGCCGGGTGTCCAGATCGGTGGTGAAAAAAATCGCTTTAGGAAATACCGATCTAAGAGACTTAAGAACCATCAGTTTGTCATAGGCGTCACTACCTAATACACCGATAGCTGTAATTTGACCTTCACCTTTACTGTCAAACTCTCGTTCCAGCTCACTTATCCTAGCGGATAAGCGGCGCAAATAGTCTTTCTGACTCTGTCCTTCGGGTCGCTCCTGTTCTGAGTTGGCATTGCCGGTATCGCCTTGCTCTTTTTTGGACTTGTCTTGCTCCGTTGTTTTACCTTCATCTGGAACAACACCATCCAGGCCCCGCATATAGCTGAATCTATGTATCCAATTTCCCTGATAACATACTTCTTCACTTTTTCCTTGCGAAATACAATAGGCCCCTCCGGGCGCTAGCGCTTCAATCGTGGCTTTGGGCAGGCTACGGCCATAGAGCGTGTCCCACTCAGAAATGATGACTATATGGTCTTTATTATGAGGTTGGCAGGTATAACCGTCCTGCGTTGTTTCACAAAGCGGCTTGATGCCCCTTAGCTTCAATTCTTCCACTATGGCTTTGGCAAGCTGATAATCTGTAAGACTTGTTCGGGTAATTAAATCTGATTTTGACTCTTGTTTATTAAGCGGAATTTTCAAACCCGGCCAATCATCGGACGCCGATGCGTCATAGAACCTGAACGGATACCTTTGTTCAGATACGGAATTGTCGGTATTCAACTCATTGAACATCAATTGCAACGTATCGGAACCAGCGGGACCTATGAAGTTAAAGTACGCATTTTTGAAAGAATTACCGGCTTTTATCTGCTCAACCAACCTTTTAGTAGATTCCAAAGGTTTTGCTATGGAGGCAAAAGCAATTTCATCCAGCCATAAAAGCAGTACAGATGACTCGTCATTAACGCCATTAAACCACTCAAAAGGAATCTTTTCGGGCAAGGATTTAATCACCCTACAATCTTTATTCACAAAAGCATTGGGATTGTCGGCAAGCACAGATTCTTGGGAATAAACAATTGTCTCCGACCAAGGAAAGGCTTTCTGGAATTCATCAGCCTTGCACGCCTTATCTGGCCGATTGAAGTAACCGATATGTTCAGCGTCCTGGGGTGCATACCCTTTTACCGCCAAACCCGATAACACCGCATAACGGGTGCGTCTTCGCGATTCGACATTATCTACGGAAGAGCCGCCGAAAACCATAACACCGAGCACGGTAATGGTTTTTTTATGGCCTTCATCGACCGAGTTATCTAGCGCGTCTATGTCATGCCACTGATCCGGCGTACACTTTTTCGCATCAGCACAGGGCGACTCCTTATGCTGTGTGATAGCGGTAAAGGGATCCTGCCACAACCGCGCATTCACATCTTCAATAGCTTGGTAAGTATATTGCCCGGAATTAGGCGCGACAGGGCGCGGGCTTTCCAGTGGCATAAAATGCTGTGACAACGCCGCCAGCACAGCAATGGCGATAGAAGCCAGAGCAGGAATAGGCAGTTCGCTAGTGAATTAGCCACGTTTTTCTCCTCAAGATGTCTTTGCCCGGCTTACGAGCAAATCAAGGGGATCTTCCTTTTATAGCCGAATCAGGTCGCGCCCCGCTATGAATAGACCAAGCGTCAATGCTGCCTGGATTCACTGCCTGTTTATACAGTCTTTAAATGCCTTAAACAAGGTAATTGTCCGAAAATATACATGCAAAAAATGTTTATTGGGCGGAGCACAAAATAGAACGGCTTAAACATCGTATTCGTCATAATGAATACCCGGCAGCAACTTACGGTGTCTTGTAAAAAACATAATCTGCCGTATAGGCCATGCGTTTTTCCACACCCAGGTGATTGGAGCTGCATACCGTCACGGGCGCTAAGCCACCGTGGGTATTAATGCGGTTAATAAAGTGTACGTCCGAGAACATGCCATTCCCCTTATGCGAGACCACTTCAACCAGCAACCAGGAAATTGATAACGCCGGATCTACATCGAGCTTATTGACTACCCGTCCAACGACGCGGCTACCCTCTTTATATTCCCATACAGGCCCGGAATAGTGATTGCCGACAATCTGCCCTTGCCCATCGAACAACTTGGCATCAGGCGCTTGTATTTGCCAGGAATAGACGCCGCCGTTCAGGGTACATTGATAAATCTGGTCGCCTTTTGCATGTACCGTCAACTTGGCGACTTGTCCGGCAGGCGGCCTAATGGCGTCGGGTATAGCAACACCCGCGCTGGCGATGGCTGGTAAAATCACCACTAAGTACATTAATTTTTTAAACATAATTACACCTTTTAGGTTTTCTGACTGCAAGGTTGTGATTTTATCACGCCCATAAAAAAACCTTCTGCATCAAAAGACGCAGAAGGTTTTCTAAGAGCGAAAAATTAAGCGGCGTAGTTAGCGGCTGCAAAATCCCAGTTCACTAAAGCCCAAAATGCTTCCAGATAAGCTGGACGTGCATTGCGGTAATCGATGTAGTAGGCGTGTTCCCAGACATCACAAGTCAATAAGGGGGTTTGACCTGTCGTTAACGGAGAACCTGCATTGCTAGTGCTTACCAACACCAAACTGCCATCGGCATTTTTTACTAACCACGCCCAGCCTGAACCAAACGTGGTGACGGCGCATTTGGTAAATTCTTCTTTAAATTTTGCAAAAGAGCCGAAGGTCGCATTAATGGCATCAGCCAATGCGCCAGTCGGTTCGCCGCCGCCATTTGGCGTCAGGCTGTTCCAATAAAACGTGTGGTTCCAGACCTGCGCCGCATTATTAAAAATAGGGCCTGATGACTTGACGATAATTTCTTCCAGGGACAAGCCTTCAAATTCAGTGCCTGGAACAAGATTATTCAGGTTTGTTACATAGGTTTGGTGATGCTTGCCATAATGAAACTCTAAAGTTTCTTCTGAAATATAAGGCGCCAATTTATTGTTAGCATAAGGTAAAGCAGGAAGTTCGAAAGCCATAAGAGTATCCTAAATAGTAGTTAAAAAAATGTTGATGAAACGACCGGCAATCATAAATAAATACCAAGTATTTTAATATACTATAACTTTAGCATTGCTGACCAATTAAATAAAGCGGGACTTTTATCAATTCGGCAACGCCCACATATTACAGCAGCATAAAGTTACTTTATAATTGCTGTTTACGTAAACATTTATCATACATATCATGGTCACTAAAACTAACTCCCCACTACCTGTAGACGTTGAAGCGGGGACCCAATATTCCTGGTGCAGCTGCGGCTACAGCCAGACTATGCCTTTATGCGATCATTCGCATAGAGAACTATCCGATAAAAAATCCGTTAAATTCGTCGCCGAAGCAACCGAAACGGTGTATTTATGCGGGTGCTCAGCAACTCAAACGCCGCCTTACTGCGACGGCGGCAACAACTGTAGGAAAAGCTGATGGCTATAGAAATAGAACATAAATTTTTACTGGCGAATAATGATTGGCGCGAACACATCAGCCGCTCGGTTAAATACCGGCAAGGTTATTTAAGCTCGGTGGCGACCAGTTCCATCAGAATCAGAATCAGCGATGAGCACGCCTGGCTCAATATTAAAAGCGCGACGGTCGGCACTCACCGGCATGAATACGAATATGAAATTCCGCTGCCTGATGCCAACGAAATCATCACTAATCTGTGCCGCAAACCCATCATAGAAAAAACCCGGCATATTGTGATTGATGACGGCAATACCTGGGAGATCGATGAGTTTGAGGGCGACAATCAGGGCCTGATAGTCGCTGAAATTGAGTTGCCCGAAATCGGCCTAGACTTTGCGAAGCCGCACTGGCTAGGCAAGGAAGTCACCCACGATTTGCGTTATTACAACAACAATCTTGCAGGACATCCTTACTCCGAGTGGCGCGATAATTAATTAAATAATGCTCTGGTATTCTATCAGTTATTCCTTTCTGCTAATATAGCACACTGAATTCTATACACCCCTTAAATCTATTTAGGTAAGAACCATGGCTTTTGTAGTCACAGAAAACTGTATTAAATGTAAATTTACTGATTGTGTCGATGTATGTCCTGTCGATTGTTTTCATGAAGGCCCTAACTTTTTAGTTATCGACCCGGATGAATGTATTGATTGCACCTTATGTGAACCTGAATGCCCTGCCAATGCAATTTTTGCTGAAGATGAATTACCTGAAGGACAAGAAATATTCATCCAATTAAATGCTGAATTGGCCCTGCTCTGGCCGGTAATTACCGAAGTAAAAACACCATTACCCGATGCCGATGATTGGAATGGCAAAGAAGGTAAATTTGAGCTCCTGGAAAAATAAAAACCAATAGACATAAAAAAAGCCGGATAAACCGGCTTTTTTTATGTCTTGAATCTATCTTTTATTCGGGTCTATCGACCAACTCGACATAAGCCATAGGCGCGTCGTCGCCAGGCCTAAATCCGCATTTCATAATGCGCAAATAGCCACCTGCCCTGTTTTTATATCGCGGACCCAGTTCATTGAAGAGCTTGGTTACAATTTCACGATCACGTAATCTGGCAAATGCAAGCCGTCTTTTCGCTACGCTATCTTCTTTAGATAAGGTAATCAAAGGCTCTGCAAAACTTCTTAATTCCTTGGCTTTAGGTAAAGTCGTTTTAATCAGCTCGTGCTTGAAGAGTGAACTAACCATATTACTGAATAGCGCCTTGCGGTGGCTGCTATTCATGTTGAATTTTCTACCTGACTTACGATGTCTCATTGTTAGAAGACCTAATGTTAATGTGTTGATATTGCGTGTGATTGATCTGCCAGGTTATCAGGCGGCCAATTTTCCAACCGCATACCGAGTGATAAACCCTTTAAAGCAAGTATGTCTTTTATTTCTGTTAAAGATTTTTTGCCCAGATTAGGAGTCTTTAATAATTCAACTTCAGTGCGCTGAATCAAGTCTCCAATATAAAAAATATTCTCGGCCTTTAAGCAATTAGCAGAACGCACCGTCAACTCAAGATCGTCAACAGGACGGAGCAGAACGGGATCGAATACCTCTTCAACTTCTATTACTTCTTCTGTTATCTGGTCATTAACTTTTTCGAAATCAACAAAAACAGATAACTGGTCATGGAGTATAGTAGCAGCCATTTTTATGGTATGTTCTGGGTCAACAGTTCCATTTGTTTCCAGCTCAATGACCAGCTTGTCTAAATTAGTACGTTGCTCAACACGCGTGCTTTCAACCTGATAAGCCACTTTAACAATCGGACTATATGAAGCATCCAATTGTAACGCACCCACTACAAGACTGTGTTCAGAGTTTAATTTACGCACACTGACGGGCTCGTAGCCTCTTCCGCGACGCACTCTGATTTTCATATTCAATACGCCGGTTTGTGTTAAATTGGCGATGACTAAGTCTGGGTTAATGATTTCAACATCATGAGGCAAAATAATATCTGCTGCGGTTACACAACCAGCGCCCGTCTTTGTTAGTGTAAGCTCTACCTCATCCTTTGAGTGTAGCATAACGGCTAACTTTTTCAGGTTCAGCAAAATATCAATTACATCTTCCTGAACTCCCTCTATGGTTGTGTACTCATGGAGAACACCTTCAATTTCCACATCTGTGACTGCACAGCCTGGAATTGTAGATAACAGCACACGCCTCAACGCATTACCAAGAGAATGACCGAAACCACGTTCTAGCGGCTCAATAACTATCCTGGAATGATTAGGTGATTTGCTTACAACCTCTACTAATCGAGGCTTTAATAAGCCAGAAATAGAATTCTGCATTTATATCCCTCGGAACTGCAATTATTTAGAGTAAAGCTCAACAACCAACTGCTCATTAATGTCGCTGCCTAAATCAACGCGATCAGGCAAAGAACTGAATGTTCCAGTCATAGCTTTTGAATTGACATCAACCCAAGCAGGAAATCCATATTGCTCAGTTACAGTTAACGCATCAACGATCCTTTGTTGTTTTTTGGCTTTTTCCCTAACTGTCAAAACATCACCAGGGGCAACCTGATAAGAAGGCACATTAATCAGTGAGCCATTTACCTGTATGGATTTATGGCAAACTAATTGACGCGCTTCCGCACGAGTACAAGCAAAACCCATACGATATACTACATTATCCAATCTTGATTCAAGAAGATTCAATAGATTTTCACCGGTAGCGCCTTTTTTCATATCGGCGGACTTATAGTAATTTCTGAATTGTTTTTCCAAAATTCCATAAATCCTACGCAAGCGCTGTTTTGCTCTCAACTGGAGCGCATAATCAGAACTTCTGGTGCGCTTAGTGCCGTGTTGACCGGGCCGTTGATCCAACTTACATTTATTTTCTAAAGACTTGCCTCTGCTTTTTAAAAACAGGTCAGTCCCTTCTCTTCGACTTAATTTACAGGTAGGTCCAAGATATCTTGCCATGATACTACTCCAGATTCTTTATACGCGGCGTTTCTTAGGCGGACGGCAACCATTATGAGGAATGGGCGTCACATCAACAATATTATTAATTTTAAATCCGAGA
>Ga0182019_10000639_pt1 | contig 17196 bp, 13 predicted proteins | sample 812E2MmetaG_FD_120483 | JGI IMG/M metagenome (GOLD analysis project Ga0182019, IMG submission 120483) | Permafrost microbial communities from Stordalen Mire, Sweden - 812E2M metaG | ecosystem: Environmental > Terrestrial > Soil > Wetlands > Permafrost | place: Sweden: Stordalen | collected...
GAATATAAGGATCTTCAGCCGATTATCGAATCTTATGAGAAATATAAGCTGGCACTCAGCAATATAACCAGCACCAAAGAGCTCCTGGGAACTGAGAAGGACGAGGAAATGAGAGAAATGGCTAAGATTGAACTTGAGGAACTTAATTCCCATATACCAGAAATGGAGGAAGAGATTAAAATGTTGCTTATTCCTGTTGATCCCGAGGATGAGAAAAATGCAGTAATGGAGATCAGGGCTGGAACAGGAGGCGATGAGGCCAGCATTTTTGCTGGCGACCTTTTCCGTATGTACAGTAAATATTTTGAGCAGAAAGGATGGAAAGCCGAAATAAACAGATGCTCTGAGGGAACTGCAGGAGGATATAAGGAAGTGGTTTTTAGCGTCTCGGGCGATGGCGTTTACGGGATACTTAAATATGAGTCCGGAGTTCATCGCGTTCAGCGTGTGCCGCAGACAGAAACACAGGGCCGAATTCATACATCGGCAGCTTCGGTTGTCGTTCTGCCTGAAGCGGACGAATTTGATGTTGTGATAAAAAACGAAGATATCAGGAAAGATACATATTGCTCATCAGGTCCGGGCGGACAATCGGTCAATACCACATATTCAGCCATCAGGCTGACACATGTACCTACAGGTATTGTTGTCACCTGTCAGGATGAGAAATCACAGCTTAAGAACTACGATAAGGCTCTTGCTGAGCTACGAACACGTCTCTATAACCTTGAGTATCAGAAGTACCTCGACGAGGTTTCGCATAGGAGAAAAACGATGGTCTCAACGGGTGACAGGTCTGCAAAGATCCGAACTTATAACTATCCGCAGGGGAGGATGACTGATCACAGGATAAACCTGACGATGTATAATCTTCCTTCAATCCTTGACGGGAATATACAGGAGATTATAGATAAGCTCCAGATGGCTGAGAATACCGAAAGACTAAAAGAAAATAACATTTAAACCTGGTTATGAACCACTTACAGCTTTTCAATAATATAGTTAAGAAGCGGTCATTTCTGTGTGTAGGGCTTGATACCGAAATTGATAAGATCCCTTTATTTCTCCTCAAGACCAAAGACCCGGTATTTGAGTTCAATAAGTGTATAATCGACGCTACTAATAAATATGCTGTCGCTTATAAGCCCAATGTAGCATTTTATGAATCAAACGGGGCGAAAGGATGGAACTCCCTTGAGGCAACTGCCAGGCACATAAAAGAGAATTACCCTGATATTTTTTTAATTGCGGATGCAAAGCGAGGCGACATAGGAAACACTTCAAAGATGTATGCACGGGCATTTCTTGAGAACCTGCCTTTTGATGCAATTACGGTTGCACCGTATATGGGTGAAGATTCCATAATACCTTTCCTGTCAGTTGAGGGGAAATGGGTTGTGTTACTGGCTCTTACATCCAACAAGGGTGCTGATGATTTTCAGTATCATGATGAAGATGGCATAAAGCTATTTGAAAGAGTGCTTTCTGTATCTCAGAAATGGGGAACCATAGATAATATGATGTATGTTGTCGGCGCAACCCGTGCCGAAATGCTAAAGGACATCCGGCAATTAGTCCCGGAACATTTCCTTCTTGTTCCTGGTGTGGGAGCCCAGGGCGGAACTCTCGACGCCGTCGCAAAATATGGTATGACAAATAAATGCGGCCTTCTGGTAAACTCATCAAGGGGAATAATATTCGCTGATAATTCCAAAAATTTCGCAAAAACAGCTGGAGAAAAAGCCAGGGAAATGCAACTGGAGATGGCTCAATACCTGTCGGAGAAAAATCTGATCTGATCAACCAGATCCTGCATTCGTGCGATCATGCAAACGATAAGCCAGTTTTTGTACAACCTTTATAGCCTATAAAGCTTTATGTCCATTGTCCTTTTGTACCATTGTACCTTTGCACCTTTGCACCTTTGCACCTTTGCACCTTTTTTCCTATCTTTATATTCTTGCTGTTTTATTTATTTCGTGCTAAAATGAAAGAGGAATTTCTCCATTACCTGTGGAAATACGGCTTATATGATCCTGAAAAACTGTTTGATAATGAAGGCAATCAGATCATTGTCATCAATCCCGGGGAATATAACCGTGATTCCGGTCCGGATTTTTTTAATGCCCGCCTTAAGATTGCCGGAACTGAATGGGCAGGGAATGTCGAAATACATATCAGGTCGTCTGATTTCGATAATCACAGGCATAATATTGATCCGGCATTCGATAATGTCATCCTTCATGTTGTAGTCGATAATGACAGGAAGGTTTATAACACACGAGGAGAGGAGATTCTCACTTCCGGACTGGTTTTTGACACAGACCTGTATGAAAAGTACGTCGAGCTTGTCAATAATCCATATATAATCGCCTGTCAGGGAGAGGTTAACAAGATCGACTCTTTTAATATCAGTCACTGGCTTGGATCGCTGGCAATTGAGAGATTAGAGGCTAAATCGGAGTATATACTGAAAATATTATCTGCAACTGGCAATGACTGGGATGAGACATTTTACAGGCTTCTATCACGTTATTTCGGATTCAGGGTGAATACTGAACCGTTTGAAATGCTTGCCTCTTCTCTTCCCTACAGGATAATAAGGAAACATTCTGACAATCGTTTTCAGATTGAGGCATTATTATATGGTACTGCCGGCATGCTTGAGGAAGGATTGTTCAGGGAAGCTCTGGATGATCAATATTATAAAGACCTTATAAAAGAATATAAGATTCTTTCGGCCAAGTATTCCCTCAAACCCGTTCATGGCTGGATATGGAAGTTTTCAAGGCTCAGGCCAGCCAATTTTCCAACAATAAGGATTTCTCAGCTGGCAGCAATGTTTTCGGTCGCCGGTGGCATTTTTTCAAAGACTGTTGAAGCAGGAGCAATAGATCAAATCAGAGAGTTGTTTGAAGTAACTGCATCAGAGTATTGGGACGACCATTTCGTTTTTGGAAAGATAAGCCGGAGTTATCCTAAGAATACAGGATCGCAGGCAACAGATATTCTATTGATAAATGCTATAATTCCTGTTGTATTTGTTTATGGAAGGTACCGAGATTCAAATGAGATAAGCGAAAAGGCAATAACATTTCTTGAAGAGACCGACCCGGAAAACAATATCATAATCAGCGAATGGCACTCCGCCGGGGTTAATGCAGATTCAGCCTTCATTACCCAGGGACTGATCCAACTGCGAAACAACTATTGCAGGAAGAGGCGATGTCTTGATTGTGGGATTGGAAGCAAGCTGCTAGTGATGGGCAAGAGCCTGAAACGGGAGGAAGACCTGATGCTTGAACCATGATAAGGAGGAGGGGGGAGAAAATCCCCCATAGAAGGGGGTTTGGAGATGTTTTTAAGAGATAAATGAAGATATCTTTTGACGAAAGTTTGAATTTGTTTGATGAACAGCTGAATAATTATATGACCTGCGCAACGACTGACCTTACTTTCACGTCTTTAATATAGAAGAGATGCAGCTTTAAAGGCGCATAACCTTTAGGAAGAAGCATATAAAAACAGAATTATTTTAAAAATTTTCTCAATTGTTTGATAATTTACATAAAAAAGCCTTATTTTTGCGTTCCAAAATTGGAGACTCAATTTATTTGTGGACAAACAATATTTTAATTAGAGACATGTATTTAACAGCAGAAAAGAAACAGGAGTTTTTCAAGTCATTCGGGACGTCTGAGGCTGATACCGGGACAACTGAGGGGCAGATAGCGCTCTTTTCGTACCGGATCAATCATCTTACTGAACATCTTAAGAAGAATAAGAATGATTTCAGTACTCAGCAGTCTCTTATCAAGCTTGTCGGGAAAAGGAGAAGGCTTCTTGATTACCTGAGAATTAAAGATATCAGCAGATATCGTGAAATCATAAAAGCGTTGAAATTACGTAAGTAGAGGAGAAAGGCAATTAATTGCCTTTTTTCATATTATCTTTATAACCCGATAATTTCCGCAATCACAAATCAATTCATAAAAATGTTTAAAGTAAAACAGAAAACTATTGACCTCGGCGACGGGCGACAGATAGTATTGGAAACAGGAAAGCTCGCCAGACAGGCTGACGGCGCTGTACTTTTAAGAATGGGAAAAACAATGCTGCTTGCAACGGTTGTCGCAGCTAAAGAGGCGAAAGAGGATACTGATTTTATGCCTCTTTCAGTAGAATACAAAGAAAAATATGCATCATCCGGACGAATTCCCGGTGGATTTATGAAAAGAGAAGCAAGGGCTTCTGATTATGAGATCCTGATATCCAGGCTGGTTGATAGGGCATTACGCCCTTTGTTTCCTGCCGATTTTCATGCAGAGACATTTGTCACAATAAACCTTATTTCAGCCGATACTGATATAATCCCTGACGCTCTTGCCGGACTTGCAGCTTCTGCTGCTCTGGCTGTGTCAGATGTGCCTTTTAACGGCCCTATGTCAGAAGTAAGGGTTGCAAGGATAAACAAGCAGTTCATCGTCAACCCGACTGCAACACAGCTTAAGGATGCAGATATTGACCTGATGGTTGGAGCAACATACGAGAACATATTAATGGTTGAGGGTGAAATGAAGGAAGTTTCGGAAGCCGAGATGCTTGAAGCCCTTAAAGTTGCCCATGATGCCATTAAAGTTCATTGCAAGGCCCAGATGGAATTTGCTGAAGAGCTTGGAACGACGGTTAAACGCGTATATAGCCATGAAGTAAATGATGAAGAATTCAGGAAAAAGGTTTGGGATGAGACTTACGAAAAATGCTACCAGGCTGCAAAAGCATCTACTGTAAATAAGCACCACCGTTATGAGGCTTTTGATGAGGTAATATTAAATTTCCTTGCACAATATCCTGAAGGAGAAGAGGTAAACGAAGTTCTTGCAAAAAGATATTATCACGATGTTCTTAAGGAAGCTTCACGGCGTCTTGTACTTGATGAACAGCTTCGTCTTGACGGAAGGAAGCCAGATGAGATAAGACCTATTGAATGCGAAATTGATCCGCTTCCTGCCACACATGGTTCAGCCCTTTTTACAAGGGGAGAGACTCAGTCACTCACAACCGTTACTCTTGGAACAAAGCTTGATGAGAAGATCATCGACGATGTTTTGAACAAGGGATCAGAGAAATTCACGCTTCATTATAATTTCCCGCCGTTTGCAACCGGGGAAGCAAAAGCGGCCCGCGGTTTAAGCAGGAGAGAAATTGGTCATGGGAACCTTGCTCACAGGGCACTCAAGAATATGCTTCCGCCCGATTCTGAGAATCCTTACGCCATCAGGGTTGTTTCTGACATTCTTGAATCGAATGGTTCATCTTCTATGGCTACTGTTTGTGCAGCAACGCTTGCACTTATGGATGCCGGGATAAAGCTCCGCAAGCCTGTTTCAGGCATTGCAATGGGGCTTATTACTGATAAGGATACAAAGAAATATGCCATACTTTCGGATATTCTTGGTGACGAGGACCATCTCGGAGATATGGATTTTAAAGTAGCAGGTACCCGCGACGGGATAACTGCTACCCAAATGGATATAAAAGTAGAAGGTCTTTCTTTTGAGATTCTGACCAAAGCCCTGGCACAGGCTAATGCCGGAAGGATGCATATACTTGACATCATGACCGAGGTAATTGCAGAACCTCGTCCGGAACTTAAACCTCATGCTCCGAGGATTGAAATGCTTTCAATTCCGAAGGATATGATCGGTGCACTTATCGGCCCTGGCGGGAAAGTTATCCAGGAGATCCAGCGTACCACCGGTGCAACAATCATTGTTGAAGAGATTGACGGCCGTGGCGACGTAAACGTCTTCGGAGAGAACAAAGAAGTAATTACCGCAGCAGTTGACTGGATAAAGAAAATCGTCACCATCCCTGAGGTGGGACAGGTTTATAAAGGGAAAGTAAAGACTATAGTTCAATTCGGAGCATTCGTAGAGATACTTCCAAACAAAGACGGGCTGCTTCATATATCGGAGATCGACTGGAAGAAATTAAAGACAGTCGAAGAAGTATTGAAGGTAGGTGATGAAATTGAAGTGAAACTGATCGATATAGATCCCAAAACCGGGAAACTGAGATTATCAAGAAAGGTGCTTCTTCCGCGTCCCCCACAGCAGGAACATGAACATAAAGGTCCTGAGGATCAGAATAAATAAATTAAAAAGGCCGTTTAGCGGCTTTTTTTAATTGCAATTTGCCGTTCAATTTTTAATTTTGATAAGCGAACCGGAATTTGCATGGGAATGAAAATTAAGTATAACTATGTAGTAATTGAGGGTAATATCGGAGCGGGGAAAACAACCCTGGCCTGCAAGATTGCCGACCAGTTCAATGCCCGCCTCATACTTGAGCATTTTGCTGACAATCCCTTTCTTCCAAAGTTTTACGATGACCCTGAAAAGTATTCTTTTCCTCTTGAATTGTCATTCCTGGCAAGCCGCTACAAGCAGCTGAAGGAAGAGCTGGTTCCACAGGACCTTTTCAAAGCCTTCACGGTGGCCGATTATTATTTCATGAAATCGCTGGTATTTGCAGCATCCACACTTGACGGCGACGAATATAACCTTTACCGGCAGATATTCTATATCATTTACGGTTCACTTCCCAAACCAGATATATTCGTATACCTTCATCTTACACCTGACAGACTTCTTCAGAATATTGAAAAGCGGGGGAGGAACTATGAGAAATCCATTACGTCGGATTACCTTCAGAAAATACAGGACAGCTATTTTACCTTCTTTAAACAGAATCCCGAAAACAAATACCTTGTAATCGACATAAATAACTTCGATTTTGTTGCTAATGAAAGTCACTACAGGAAGATTATTGATACCATATTCTTCGATGATTACCCTGCAGGTATGAATATGGTGATTTTATAATTATCCTGTTAGGCACCGGAATATATTTGAAACCAAAGAATCTTCTTATTAAAGCTGAAATCGAATGTGTGAATGGTGTAACATATTCTTATAATTTTGTAACAGTTATCATTTTAAGAAGGTTCAACTTTGTGCGTGGTTATTTATTATGAATATCCTGAATGGGAAGTAATTCAAACCGGACAATGCTTGAAGTTTTATATAATATTTCCACTGAGCTGGTTTAAATTATCCGGAAAAGTTTTGTTACAGGTGAATTGGAAAAATAATAGGGGAATTTATATAACAGGTGGTTAATCGCTTGTTTAACTACAAATTATTAAAATATTGTCGATCATTAATTGCAAACATATTATTTTATTTAATTTGCTTTACATCCGACTATTTTATTTAAATTTGCAATAAATTAGTATATTGTTCAACATATATGCAATAAACAGATCATAAACAAATAACTTTTTTTACTATGAAAAAATTCAGCACCTATTTTATCCTTATCCTGGCAGCAGCTGTTTTATCCAGTTGCAGCGGCTTGAATAAGATGAAGAAAAACGAAGGCTTGATTAAGTATGATGTTACTCCTAAAGTACTCGAAGACAATGCAGGCCTTGTAAATGTGACAATTAAAGGGCAGTTCCCGGCTAAGTATTTTGATAAAAAGACTACACTTACGGCTACTCCGGTTCTTACCTACAATGGTGGTGAAACTGCATTTGAAAAAGTTCAGGTAGTGCAGGGTGAAAGCGTTCAGGCTAATAATAAGGTTATCTCATATAATGGCGGTGATTTTACCTATACTGCTTCTGTTCCTTACAAGGAAGCCATGAAGGTTTCACAGCTGATGTTAAAAGTTCATGCAGAGAGAGGCAAGAAAAGCCTTGATTTAGATCCCGTTAAATTAGCTGATGGTGTTATAGCAACTTCAACACTTGTCGACAAGGTCGGCAAAACAATATCTTTGAAAGATCAGTTCGTCAGGGTCACTCCTGAAAACCAGTCAGCCGATATCAACTACGTTATTAATAAATATGATATCCGCCCGGCAGAGCTTAAAGCTGCAGACGTCACAGCCCTGATGGCTTATATTAAAGCAGTTGCTTCTGATTCAACACGCCATTTTAAAACTGCTACTGTCAGTTCATATGCTTCTCCCGACGGCAAATTTACCTCAAATGAAAAACTTTCCGGAAACAGAGGAACAACTGCTGATAAATTCATTAAAAAAGGATTTGATAAGATAGAAGCTGCAAAAGCTGCCACTTTCTTTAATGAAAAGACCACCGCTGAAGACTGGGATGGTTTTAAAACAGAAGTTTCAAACTCATCTATACAGGACAAGGATCTTATCCTTCGCGTACTTTCTATGTACACCGATCCTGATGTCCGTAATAAAGAAATCAAGAATATGTCAGCTGCTTTCGAATCTCTGAAAACTGACATCCTTCCGAAACTCAGAAGGTCACAGTTCTTCATCGATGTTGATAAAATAGGACGCAGTGATGATCAGATTCTTGCACAGGCTAAATCAGATCCTAAGGTTCTGAGCCTTGAAGAAATGCTTTACGCAGCTACTCTGACCAAAGATGCCAACGAACAGCTTGCATTCTATAAAGCTGCTTCCGAAGCTTATCCAAAAGACTTCCGCGCTGCTAATAACGTAGGTGTTGCCCTTATGACACTTGGCAAAACCGACGAAGCTATCGCTGCTTTCGAAAAAGCAAAAGCTATCGAGAATAACGATGTAATTAAAAGTAATCTTGGAATGGCATCTTTAGCTAAAGGAGACCTTACCAAAGCTGCTGAATATTTCAACTCGATGACTGCTGCCACAAATGAATCAAAATGGGGCCTTGGAGTAATCGCAATAACCAAGGGCGAATATGATCAGGCAGTTAACTTTTTCGGTTCAGAGCCTAGCTTCAACCTCGCTCTTGCTGAGCTTCTTAAAGGCGATGCCAATAAAGCTAAAGCTACACTCGATGCAATGAAGGAAATGTGCAAATGCGGAAAACCATCATACCTGAAAGCAGTTGTAGGCGCACGCCTCGACAACAGGGACTATATGCTGAACGGTCTTCGCGAAGCTGTTGGATTCAATGCTGACTGGAAAGCTTATGCAAAAACTGACCTCGAACTTGCTAAATACTGGAATGACGATACATTCAAATCGACAGTTCAGTAATAAAATATATTAATAAAAAAAGCCGCCTCTCAAGGGCGGCTTTTTTATTGGTATTTACATTTCCTGTTCAATTCCCACAACACAATCCCCGCACTTACTGCAATATTGAATGAATGCTTAGTACCAAACTGCGGGATCTCAATTACATAATCGCATACATTAATGATATCCTGGTTAACGCCATTTACTTCATGTCCGAAGACAAAGGCATATTTTAAACCATCCTTTACCACAAAATCTCCTAATCTGATTGCCCCTTCTGCTTGTTCAATACCCACAATCATGTATCCCTTCGATTTTAATTCCATTACAGCATCCATGGTCTCCTTAAAATATTTCCAGGTAACTGATTCAGTAGCTCCAAGTGCAGTTTTCTGGATCTCACGGTTAGGCGGTACAGCTGTTATCCCGCACAGATAAATACATTCCGTAAGAAAAGCATCGGCAGTTCTGAAAACTGAGCCCACGTTGCTAAAGCTCCTGATATTATCAAGGACAATGACAAAAGGCGATTTATCTGATCTTCTGAACTGGTCAACACTTTTTCTTCCGAGTTCGCTATTTTTAAGTTTGCGCATTCTTTTTTGTGCGAAAATAACCAAAAAATCCTTTTATTACTTTTATTTTGTATTTACCGAATTCCACATTCGCCATTGATAATATCTAACTAAAACATTCCGACAATGAATATTCACGAATTTCAGGGTAAATCATTGCTTAGGGCATATAATGTCGATATTCAGGAGGGCTTTGTTGCTGAAACTCCCGATCAGGCTGTTATGGCAGCAAAGCAGCTCAGGGAAAAATTCGGCTCTGAATATTTCGTTGTAAAAGCACAAATACATGCCGGAGGACGTGGAAAAGGAGGCGGTGTAAAGCTTGCCAAATCTTTTGAAGAGGCAGGTATGCTGGCTGCAAAAATGATCGGGATGCAACTTATTACTCCACAGACCGGCCCGGAAGGTAAGAAGGTCAATAGGGTGCTTATCGCGCAGGATGTATATTATAAGGGGGAAACAGACATCAGGGAGTTTTATGTAAGCTTGCTTCTGAACCGCGATAAAGGCCGGTTCACACTGATGTACTCTCCCGACGGCGGAATGTCGATTGAAGAGGTCGCTGCTAAAACACCTGATCGCATTTTTACTGAAGAGATCAACCCGTCTGTAGGCCTGCTGCCTTTTCAGTGCCGCAATATCGCATTCAACCTTGGTCTTTCAGGAGATTCCTTTAATAGAATGCTGAAATTTCTGGATGGTATTTATGAAACTTTTGTAGGCTGCGACGCTCAGCTTCTGGAAATAAACCCCGTTCTTAAAACCAGCGACGATAGGATACTGGCCGTTGACTGCAAGATAGTACTCGACGACAATGCCCTTTTCCGTCATCCTGAACTGGCTGAAATGAGAGATATTTCAGAAGAAGATCCGATAGAGGTGGAAGCCGGAAGCTATAACCTGAATTTTGTCAAGCTCGACGGTAATGTAGGCTGCATGGTAAATGGAGCCGGACTTGCAATGGCAACTATGGATATCATAAAATTATCTGGCGGCTCACCTGCCAATTTCCTCGACGTCGGTGGCAACGCAAATGCCAAAACCGTTGAGGCAGGATTCAGGATCATCCTTAAAGACCCGGCTGTCAAAGCTATTCTTATAAATATCTTCGGAGGAATAGTCAGATGCGACAGGGTGGCAAACGGAGTTGTTGAAGCTTACAAGGCAACTGGCAAAATCAGTGTTCCCGTTATAGTAAGGCTCCAGGGAACAAATGCTGAAGAGGCTAAAAAGATAATTGATGAATCAGGTCTTTCAGTTTATTCAGCCATTTCATTCAATGAGGCTGCCGGGAAGGTAAGGGAGGTACTTGGTGTCTAAAAGAATCAAGATTAAGCCTTTAGGATATGTGGTCATATCATTGACCCTGGTTTTCATCGTTTTAACAATTATCTTCGTCTATAGCCCGGGGGATGTCAATAAAGGCTTCCGTTATTATATTAACAATAAAATAGGTTCGGGCTGTATTTCATACAATCAGGCCACTTATAGCCGGAGACTCAAGGATATGCTGCCAGATTATATCGGGGAAGCAAGTGCCTCAGGGATAAGCAGGTGCAGCAATAAAAGAGAACTCCTGAAGAAAGTGCACGGGGGAGAGCTCTTCAGGATAAGAGATGGGAGAGGCTATGAAGTGGAAGATCTTTCATACAGTTATCCATACCTTACCAAAGAAGGTAAAGTCCTTTTAAGGGAGATAGGAAAAAGATTCAGAGAAAAGGTTTCTTCCACTGGGTTGCGAGGGTCTGATTTTAAGATAACTTCAATGACCCGGACGACCGAGATACTTATAAGGCTGAGGAAATTCAATTCAAATGCATCAGTCAATTCTCCCCACTTTTATGGAAATACATTTGATATAAGCTATGTCAGGTTCTCATCGCCAAAATGGTTTTTAACGGATTGCGATAAATACTTCCTAAAGGAGGCACTGGCCCAGATCATCTGGCAGCTTAGGGATGAAAAGAAATGCTGGGCGACTTATGAAATAAAACAGGGCTGCTTTCATGTTGTCGCCAGGTAAAAGGCTATTTGTTTTTATGTGAACCGTCGCAAAAAGGCTTATCTGAAGATTTACCGCACCTGCAGAGCAAAACCTCTCCCATCGGGATTTCTTTATCCCTTTTGAAATCTTTTAAAACAATATTACCGGTTATTTTCAGAGGGCCGGAATCGATAACCTCAATTATCGTCTTTGATTTTCCTGATTTAGTTTCTTCCATCTCATGTATTTATCCGATAAAACCGATCTTCCTGTGGTGCCCGTCGCAAAATGGCTGATGCTCGCTTGCCCCGCATCTGCAAATTGAGACAATGCCTTCCCTGAAATCTTTATTGATTCCGCTATAAGCAAGGCTGAAATCACCTTTTAAAACTATAGGTCCGTCATTCATTATTTTAACGGTAACGGGATTTTCTTCAGGAGCATTTGCGTCCTGTGCTAACAATTCCGGCCTTCTGAATCTGATGTGATTTGACTGGTCGCTGCCAACAGGCTGATTTTTAGCCTCCTCATTCCATTTCCAGGTAAGAGCTTCAGTCGGACACATGTTTACAGTCTCAATGATCTTCTCAGTTGATGCTCCTTTCATATCAACCCATGGTCTTCTTCCCGGATCAAAAACCTCTAATAATTCACGGTAGCAATATGATGCATGAATACATGCTGAAGGCTTCCAGTAGACGGTTATTTCATCATTACTGTATTTTCTCCCGCCGGATAATGACTGATCTCTGCTCATAGAATATTACCTCCCAAAAGCCTTTTAACTGTTTGCAATTTAATATTTTTTAAGATATTAATCAGGAATTTTAACCATATGAATGTATATATTTACTCCGGAATCCTGTTGAAATCATTCCAGGGGGAATATTATTTATTTTTTTGAATGACCAGAAGAACGTGCGAGAATAATAAATTAATGCATGGCATTAAGCGGCATTATTTAATCCTATTGCTGGCAGTATTAGTATTTTCATTCAGTTCTTTTGGAATGAAAATCATTCCTTCATCGATAACTCTGCCTCCACCTAGTTCAGCGCTTGTTCTTTCAAGAGGTTTTCTGAATTTCATTTTAACTGCCCTGGTGGCATTGATAATTATTTGCGTAGTTATAGTTATTCTTTCTTCAAAACTAAAAAAAGCTAACCTTGAACTGATACAGAGAAACAAGCAGATTGAGGAAATAAACAAGAATCTTGTTGGTTCAAATCATGAACTGGCAATGAAGAAGGATAACATTACACAGGAATCCCTGGAGACTGACAAGTTTTCTAAAATTCTGATCGAGTCGGCCGATGACGGTATATCCTTTTTCGATCATGAATGGAATCTGAAATTTGCCAATAAGGCCTTCTATTCATTAATCGGATTTGATAAAGATTCGTATTATTCAGTTGATACTGCTGTATTTATTCACCCGGATGATATTGGATACCCGTCTGAAAGGCTGGAAGCATTGAAGAATAAGGGTTTTCATGAAAGTGAACTGAGGCTTTTTCACAAAGATGGCCATTACATAACCCTCCTGACAAAATCAGTAACCGTAAAAGATGAAAATGGAATTATTATCGGAGCTCTGACAGTTTCGAGAGATATCACCAAAATGAAGCAGGTGCACGAAGAACTTGTCAAAGCTAACATTGAGGCTGAAACCAGCAACAGGCTGAAATCCAGCTTCCTTGCTAATATTTCACATGAAATCAGGACTCCACTGAACAGCGTAGTCGGATTCTCAAACCTTTTGCTCTCGAATGATATAACTCCGGAATTGAAGATAGAGTACATTGAACACATTAACCATAACAGTGAAAAACTTCTTCAGATCATTGGCGACATAATCGATCTTTCCAGGCTTGAAAGTTCTCAGATTGAGATAACCTACGAAGAGGCCTCAGTCAATGCAATTGTTAATGAGGTAATTGATGAAGTACGCCAGGTTATCAAAAGGAATGATAAATCAATTATCCTTAATGTAAAAAACCAGTTTGAAGATAATGTAGACCTGGTATTCACAGATAAAATATGGCTTAAAAGGGTCCTGAATCACCTTATGGACAATGCAGTAAAATTTACACTCGACGGTTCAATAGAATTTTTATATTCAAGGGAAAATGAGAACCTTGTTTTCAAGATCAGAGATACCGGGATCGGAATTAAAAAGGAGAACCTGAACCGCATATTTAAAGAGTTCCGCCAGGAAAGCGATGGTCACCATCGTCCTTTTGAAGGACTGGGAATAGGACTGACACTGGCTAAGGAAGTTGTCGAAAGAATGGGGGGTCATATATCTGTTCAGTCAGAAAAAGGGATAGGTTCCGAATTCAGCTTTTCAATACCCTACAGGCCTGCAGGAAGCACCATGGCTAAGCTCAAGGATATGTTCAAGAACCCTATAATTGCAAAGGTAAATTGGGGAACAAAAAAATGCTTGCTTGTAGATGACAATAAAGACGTTCTTATTTACCTTAACCGAATACTGATTGATAGCGGGATCAAAGTAATAATGGCCCGTTCAGGTCCTGAAGCCATTGAAATTATAAGTACTACTCCGGATATAGACGTCGTTCTTCTTGACATGCAAATGCCCGAAATGAATGGCATCGAAACAACTAAACTGATCAGGAAGATCAGGAAGGATCTGCCGATAATTGCACAGACAGCTTTTATCTTCGAAGACGACAAGGATATAATTATTGAAGCAGGTTGTGATGCATGTCTTATAAAGCCTATCAGGAAAGAACACCTGATCACGGTGATGTCGTCATTTATTAAGTCAGAGTAACAATCTCCTTTTTTCTTCTTATTTTGCATATAACTTTATTATATGCCCTTTCGCTTTGCCGATATAATTCTGCCTGTTGCTGTAAGACGACGATTCACTTACATCATTCCGGATAATCTGAGTAGATCGATAATTCCTGGTACCAGGGTTCTGGTTCAACTGGGAAACAGGAAATTGTATTCCGGAATTGCTGCAAGGCTCCATAATGAAGATCCGGGACTGAAGAACATCAGACCAATAATGGAACTCTCTGACAAGTTGCAGATAGTGAATGATAAACAATTGAAATTATGGCACTGGATGTCAGATTATTATATGTGTTCAGAAGGTGAAGTTATGAACGCTGCATTGCCTTCAATACTGCTCCCGGAAGGAGTAATATCTTCGCCTGTTATTGACAGATACAAACCGCATGAAGAGAGATTTATTGAGCTGGCCTGCCATTTCAGCGATAAGGAGCTTAATGAGATCCTTGATAAGCTCAAAAAAGCACCCAAACAGGAGCAGGCTTTATCGGCATACTTGCATCTGACTGATTTTGACTCAACTTCTGAAATTAAAGCGGTGCGGCTATCCCTGCTGGTAAAGAAATCTTCAGCATCGCCTGCGATTATTGACGCTCTTATACGCAAAGGAATACTCTCTTCTGTTTCACTTAAAGTAACGAGGTTGAATGAACATGATAATGAAAGGAAGCCACTCAGCAAACTTAGTGAAACCCAGCAGATTGCTTATAAATCTATTCAAAATAAATTTAACTCGAATGAGGTTGTTTTACTTCATGGAGTGACGTCAAGCGGGAAAACTGAAATCTATATCCACCTGATTGAAGAGCAGCTAAAGCTTGGTAAACAAGTACTCTACATGCTGCCGGAAATTGCCCTTACAACCCAGATAATAAGAAGGCTGCAGAAACATTTTGGAAAGGTTACGGGGGTATATCATTCACGATTCAATGAGCAGGAGAAAGTTGAGATATGGGAAAAGGTTGCTGAAGATAATCCCGAAACAGGTTACAGGCTTATTCTCGGAGTAAGATCCTCACTTTTCCTTCCTTTCAGCAACCTGGGACTGGTGATCGTTGATGAGGAGCATGACGGGTCATATAAACAGCATGATCCTGCTCCCCGTTACCATGGGCGTGACTCGGCAATAATGCTTGCTGCCATTCATGGAGCAAAAACAATTCTGGGGTCAGCCTCTCCTTCCATTGAGAGTTATCATAATGCTTTAATCGGGAAATATGGTTTAGAGACCATCAAGGAAAGATTTGGCAAGATAAATCTACCCACCATGATCATAGCTAACACCCGTGAAGCATATAGAAAAAAACAAATGGTCTCTCATTTCACTCCTGAATTGCTTCATGCTGTCGATGATGCCCTAGGCCATAACGAACAGGTAATTCTTTTTCAGAATAGAAGAGGATACTCCCCTTATATTGAATGTCCGGAATGCGGCTGGATACCCGTATGCGTTCAATGCGCTGTAAACCTGACATATCATAAGGGAATTAATAAACTGGTTTGCCATTATTGCGGGTATAACACTCCCGTACCTTCAAAATGCAGCAGTTGCGGATCAACAGGCCTTGCAACAAGGGGATTCGGCACTGAAAAGATCGAAGATGAAATAAAGATCGTCTTCCCGGCAGCCGTTACAGGAAGGATGGACCAGGATACAACCAGGAACAAAAACTCTTTTTCTAAGATCATAAAAGCATTCGAAGAGCATCGGATCGACATCCTTATAGGAACACAAATGATATCAAAGGGATTAGATTTTGAAAATCTTACTGTTGTCGGGATCCTTAACGCAGACAATATGATGAATTATCCCGATTTCAGGGCTCACGAAAGAAGCTTCCAGCTTATGGAGCAGGTAAGCGGAAGAGCCGGCAGGAGAAAAAAGCTGGGGAAGGTCGTAATTCAGACTTCCGATCCATCAAATAAAATAATCAGGCTGGTTCTAAGGCACGATTATGAGGGATTATACAAGCTTCAGGCTGAGGAACGCAGGGTATTCAGCTATCCTCCCTTTTGCAGGATGATCCGAATCACTGTTAAGCATAAAGAGCGTGTTTTACTCAATCATTATACTGGTCTCCTTGGCGACGATCTCAAAAAAGCTTTTGGCAAAAGAGTGCTAGGACCTGAATTTCCTGTGATCTCGCAGGTTCAGCTGTGGTTCATAAAAACTTTGCTAATCAAGATTGAAAAGGAGAAACCGCTGGCAAAAGCAAAGGCAATGATACTCGAATCAATAGCAAAGCTTGAAAAGATGAAAGGAGCAGGAGCACTTAAAATTGCAATTGATGTCGATCCGTACTAATTAAGACAAAAGATAAAAGTAAAAAGATAAAAGTAAAAAGTGGAAGAAGAAAGATACTACTTTTGGATTATCAAATAGTTGATTATGAAAATAGAAGTTTCAAACGGCGAAATAATAGATAAGCTCACAATTTTACAGATAAAGCTCGAACGCATAAAGGATGCATCTAAACTTAAGAATCTGAAGAAGGAATATGACAATCTAGTAAAGGTCACAACATCGATAATGAGTATTGCAGATCCTTTATTTAAATCCCTTTATGATGTGAATTGCGAATTATGGGATATTGAGGATCATATCCGCGATCTTGAGCGGGAACAGGATTTCGGAAAAGATTTTATATCAACGGCCCGTTTGGTTTACTTTAAAAATGATAAAAGGGCTGAAATAAAGAAAGAGATCAATATCAGGACAGCTTCAGGTTTGTTCGAGGAAAAATCTTACGAAAAATACTA
>Ga0182019_10000641_pt1 | contig 17170 bp, 13 predicted proteins | sample 812E2MmetaG_FD_120483 | JGI IMG/M metagenome (GOLD analysis project Ga0182019, IMG submission 120483) | Permafrost microbial communities from Stordalen Mire, Sweden - 812E2M metaG | ecosystem: Environmental > Terrestrial > Soil > Wetlands > Permafrost | place: Sweden: Stordalen | collected...
CGAAGCCGAGCTTGCCGCGCTTCTGAACCGCCCGGGGCAGCAGGTTCTTGAATTGCGTCCGCAGGACCCGCTTCCCGACGCCGTAGCGCCGCCGCCACCGGTCCGGAAGCCGATTGGCCAGTTCCACAAGGCGGTAATCCAAAAACGGCACCCGGCATTCAATGGAGGCGAACATGGTCATCTTGTCGTTGCGGTCCAAAAGGGAGGGGAGGAACAGCATCTGATCGGCCATCATGGCTGCCGCCAGCGGGTGAAGGCCGCCGCTGATCGTCTTTTCGATGATTTCGGTCCGGTATCCGAAACGTCCCCGCCATGTCCATTGCAGGAGATCCAAATGGGCGCGCAGCACTCCCGAGGCGTTGAACTTGATGACTTCGGGCAGCGGGCTGCTGCCGGATGCGAGGAACTTGTCAATGCGGCGTTTTCTCTCGGTGCGGACAAAGGGGCGCAGCAGGCGGACCAGGGCGCGGACCTCCGGGCGGTGGCTGAAGGAAAAAAAATCCACGAGGTCATACCGTCCATAGCCGCCGAAGATCTCGTCCGATCCCTCTCCGCTGAGCAGGACCGTGACGAGCGGTTTCGCCATTCTTGAAATGTGGAGCAACTGGGCCTCATGTCCATGGGACAGCGGCATCTCATTGGCCCAGACCGCCTCCTTCAGCCGGGACAGGTAATCCTCGGCCCCGATGCGGAGTTCGTGGTGGCGCGTGTGATAGCGCCGGCTGACCAATTCGGCAAAGGGGCCGTCGTCATAGCCGCTCTCCTCGAAACACACGCAAAAGGTGTTCAGGTCTCTGATGTATGGGGATACCAAGCCCGTGAGGATGCTGGAATCCAGGCCGCCGCTGCAGAGAACCCCCACCGGGACGTCGCTGACCAGCTGTCCGACCGTGGCTTTCTCCAGTTGGGTGCTTACGCGGGACGGGGTGGTCGGCTCCGCGGATTGTGCATACGCCTGCAGGGGGGACCAGTAGCACCCCTCCTGCAGGCCCCGACGGTCGAATTCGAGATAATGGCCGGGGAGCAACCGGACAATGTCCCGGAACAGGGTCTGCGGGCCCGCCACCATGCGGAACACCATCTGTTCCTCGATGACATCCTCATTGATGCGAAAGGGATGGCCGGCGGCCAGCAGGGCCCGGATCTCCGAGGCGAAGGCGAAACGCCCATGGTCCAGGGTGTAATAGAAGGGCTTGACGCCCAGCGGATCGCGCGCGGCGAAAAGGGTTTCCTTGCGCCGGTCCCAAAGGGCGAAGGCGAAAATTCCGTTGACCCGTTCGAGCAGTCCGGCAGGCCCCCACTCCTCATAGCCGTGGATCAGGACTTCGGTGTCGGAGCGGGAACGGAAATGATGCCCATGGGCTTCCAGATCGCGGTGCAGGTCCTTGAAATTGTAAATCTCCCCATTGTACGTGATCCAGAGGGTTTCATCCTCGTTGGTCATGGGCTGATGCGCCGCCTGGCTGAGATCAATGATCTTCAGCCGCCGGTGTCCGAAAGCGACGCACGGGGAAAAGTACACCCCCGCGTCATCCGGACCCCGATGCGCCATGATATCCCGCATGGCGAGGAGGGTTTCGCGTGGGATGGGTTTTTGGTAGTCAATAATCCCGCAGATGCCGCACATGTCTTACTCCTGTCCCCGCCGATGTGAAGGCGGAGGACCGCCGAGCGCCTCAGCCCAGGCGGCCCTGATCTTCTCCCAGGTGAAGCCCTCGATGAACCTTCGTCCCTGCACGCTGAGGGTTTCCGCCAGACCTGGATCCTCCATCAGCCGCCCCACGGCGGCGGCCATTTCCTGCGGGTTGTCACTCTGGACCAGCAGGGCCGTCTCGCCGTCGTTCAGAAGAAAGGGAATGCCCCCCACGCGGACGGAAACCACGGGCAGTCCCGACGCCAGGGCCTCCATCACGGTAACGGGCATATTGTCAATTCGGGGCGTATTCAGGTAGATGTCGTGCTCATCCATGACGGAGGGGATGTCCGCTTTGGGGATGAACCCCGGGAATCGCACATCACGGAGGTTCGCATCTTCCGCGAACTTGCGCACCATTTCCTCATAATTGCGATTCATGCCCGCCATCGTCAGTTCCGCCTCCGGATAGCGTTCTTTCACCAAGGCGAAAACCTTCAGCGCCAGCATGGGGTTGTACAACGGATGAAAGGTCCGCAAAAACAACAGCTTTGGACGGAGATTCCGGCGCGCGTGAAAATGATAATGGTCCAGGGAAATGAAATTGGGAATGACGATGCCGCGCCTGCCCACGTCGGCACAGCCCTGTTTTAGGTATTCGGACGGAAAGACGACCTGATGCGCCAGACGGTAGCAGGACGTCAGCTTGGGATAGGTTCTCAGATAGTACGGCATGTGCCCCGCCCGCATGCAGAGCACGATGCGCCTGCCCCAGAACCTTCCCGCGAGGATGGTGATCCACTCGATCAGGAGCGCGTGACGCGAAAACACCTGGATCAGGAACACGTCATGCATCCAGCCCAGGAACCATGCATGGATGGCGGTGTGGATCAGGCGGGCGAAGCGTCCGCGCTTTCTGGAGAGCAGCGCAACCCGCGCTCCGCTGGCCGCAAGGGAGGTTCCCAGGAGTTCCCCCTGGGAGGGGAGCCCTCCGGCCCCGGTTGAGGAAAAATGTCCAATGACGAGGACCCGCGGCCATCCCGCCGATCTTCCGGCCTTCGGCGGCGCCGACATGGGAATCCGTGCGCCGCTCACCATGTGCCTTCGAGGTATTCAATCATGTTTCAGATTCTTCGCTTCCGGCTCCGGAGAGGAGCGCAGCCGCGATTCCCAGGCCGAGGGAGGCGCGAGCCGCCATGACGGGCTTTCCGCCAGAGGGACCGGCAGCGGTTGTCCGGTCACGGCCACAGGCAGCGCACCCGGATCCGGAATCGTGCCGGCCGCGGCCTTCACCGCCTGCTGGAGGTACGGAATGGACCGCCAATCGAACCCGGCCACCCGGGCGGCGGCAAGGTCGGCCACCAGAGGGTCCCGCGAGCACAGGATCACGCCGATGTTCTTCGGCGTGGGGATCAACGGGCCCTCGCCCTCGCCGCAAACGATCCCATCCACCACGCACAATTGCGCCCGGGCAGGCACCGTCCCCATGACCCCGGCGGCATCCGCGCGGCTCACGACGGCGGCAAGGTCCAGAATGCTCCGCCACAGGGTGTCGTTTCCCGGCCATGCGCCGCCCTGTGTCAGCATGGCGCCGTGGCGTTTTTCGAGGTGCTTGCGGACCAGGGACCAGCACCGCTGCGCCACGGCGTACAAGAAAAGGCTCCGGCCCTGCAGCAGTCTTCTGACACCGGCCTGGAAGCCCATGAGCCGCCCGATCTCGTCCGGAAACTCGTCGCCCCCGCCGGCGGGCGGGCCGATGCGGAAATGCGGGATCCAGCCCTTGTCCCCATTGATGCCGATCAGGTTCTTGAGGCAGACCGTCATGCCTGCCTTGCTGTGGGTCTTAAGCTTGGGGACGTTGACGAAAAGGTCCGCGGCCAACACCGACCCGGCGATCAGGTATTCGTGGCAGCCCGGGGCGTGCTTGCAGGCGGCCAGCCCGGGCTCGTAGTCGTTGACGGAGAAGCGGGTTCCCTTGCCCGTTATGGGCTCCAGATGACTGGAGCCGCCAAGGGCCACCCGCACGTAGCCGAGCGGGTCTCCGGCGAGCGGCTCTCTTTGTTCGATGAACCCGGTCGGATGGAGCCGCGCCCGCTCCCGGCGGAGGTCGAGGAACCGGACGGGAAGGCCCGCTTCCGCGTACAAGCGTTTCAAGGCCGTGATGCCCGTCTGCTCCCACACGCGATCGAGATGGGTGGCTTGAAGGGGGATGTCGCCGACCACGATCTCCGCGCTCGGGAAGGCCGCGAGCAGCATATCAATGATCGGGCGCAACACGGAGCCGTGCGTCGTCATCGCTCCGGTGAAGGTCTTCTCTTCCAACACCCAGTTGGGCTTGATCAGGATCCGCGATGGCCGCCCGAGGCTTCGGAGCACGTCCGCGCCTTGAGCGCCTCCGCCTGGCTCGGGTCTGAGAGCGCGGATCACCGATTCGCGCACAAGGGGGTACACGGCATTCGAAAGGTCCGGCTCCCGCCGGCTCAACGGCAGGGGGAGATCCGGGTATCTGACGGGTGGATCGAACGGCGGAAGCGGATACGATGCGCCCTCGTTCCAAAGGATGGCTGCGGCCACAGTGTTGTTCACGTGTTACCTCCTCGTCCGGTTGACGACCAGCATATGCTTTCCGGAGGGCGACACATCGAATCCGCCCTCGATAAAGGCGACCGAGATCTCCGGTCCCAGGTATCGCTTCATGATCTGCTCGAGCCGGTCGCGGGTCGCGGCGTCGAGCGTGGCTCCCTCCAGGGGCAGATAGTGGAACTCCAGATGGGTCGGGGATCCCTGCACGATCTGCCACTTCCACACGGGCGCGCCGGACTTCAGGATCATGTGCGTGCTCATCACGCCGCTGATCCGATGCCCGTCGGCCGTCGTGAGGTACTCGATCGCCCGGCCGTCCAGGCGCAGGATTCGACGATGGGGAATCCCGTCATCCACCCTGCCGAGCGTCAGCCGATCCCCGTTCAGGTAGCGCAGCAGGGGCATGGCGTAGTTGGTCAGGGACGTAAGGCAGCAGTCGCCCTCTCCCTCGATGTTGAATTGGTCCGGATCCCCGGCGGCCGCCTCGACGATCACGTGTTCCTCGGCAATCACGAATCCGGAGGCCGAACGATGCTGGTAGGCGATCGCGTTCATTTCGCCGCACCCGTAGTACCCGAAGATCGGGGCCGCCAGGGTGGTTTGGATGACCGCCTTCCACTCGTCCTGCATCTGATCCGCCGTGCTGATGACGGCCGCAAGCCCCGGCACCGACATCCCCCGGCGGGCCAGGTGTTCCGCCAGAGTTGCGATGGCCGACGCATAGCCGATCAGGACGCCTCCGGTGCTGCGGCGGATCGCGTCTGCATACGCGTCCACGTTGTCGGGAGTGAGTCCGAAGGCCGGGAGAAAGCGGTCATTCAGCAGCCATTCCCTGAAACGGGTTCGCAGCGTCCGGGACTTTGACAATCCAAGCGACCCGCCGACCAGTTGCACCGTCGGAGCGCCCATGCGGTACCCCATCCACCCCAGGCCGCGCAGGTGGATCATGGTCTCGATCGCCCGCGTGTTCCGGTCCAGGACGACGCCGATCGGCTCGGCGGTTGTGCCGCCACTCCGCCGAATCAGGCATTCACGGTCGGGATGGAGCCTCGACCGCAGGCGCCGGCCCTCCCGCCGCACATCTTCCTTGGTGAGGTAGGGCAGGCGCGCCACGTCTTGCACCGTGCGGAAGGCGTCCGGCGTCAGCCCTCGCGCCGTCATCAGGTCATGGTAGTAGGGGACGTTCAGCCAGCAGTGCTCCACCAGCTTGCGGAACGCGGCGTCCCGATACGCGTCGAGTTCGGCGCGCGACCATGTCCGGGATCGGTCGAGGAGCGCCAAGGCGCGGCCGATGGGGTGCCCGGCAGCGCGCGTCGAAGCGCGAACGACCCTGAAGGCCAGCGATCGGAGGATCATACCTCCGTCATTTCTTATGGTCATAGTGGGGACTTTATCCATATTTTTTTCTTTATTACCGGACGCTTGCTGCCGGCATCCTTTATGCTTTGGGGATGTCAACGGGCGGGTATTTGCGTGCTTCAAATTCGCTGTAAAGATATTACTCCGGCGGGATCAAAGAATCGAGAATGCCTTGAAATTGTTCCATGAAGCGGTGAATGGGGTACATCGCCTCCAAGCGGCGCCTTCCCTTGACTCCCATGGAACGGGCGAGCTCGGGATCCGAAAGAAGCCGCAGGATCCCTTGTGCGAGTGCCTCGGGCTTCAGGGGAGGGACGACATATCCCGTTTCCCCCTCCACCACGATTCGCCCGCAGTCGCCTACATCGGTCACCACGCAGGGCTTGCCCCAATACATGTATTCCAGGATGACGTTGGGGAAGCCTTCCGACCTGGAACAGAGAACGGCGATGTCGAATTCCCGGGCCAGCCAGGGGGCGTCGGGACGCTGGGGAATGAGGTGGAAATGGTCGGTGAGGCCTTGGGCTCTCAGGTAAGAAGTCACGTCCGCGTGCAGAGGTCCGGAACCGATGAAACAGAACGCCGCCTTGGGCACCCGTCGGTGAACGATCGCCGCCGCCTCGGCTGCATTCATGGGATCCTTGTCCCAGTTCAGTTTTCCGATAATCCCTGCCATGGGTGTGGCATCCGGGATGGGAATCTCTTTTCGGAGCGACCCCACCGGCATGGAAGGCTGCGCCATGGCCTCGATATCCAGTCCGTTGCAGATAACCCCGCCGCGCCCGGCCCCGATCTGAAAGCGACGAAGCAAATAATCGGCGCCGCTGTAAGAGTTGGAAATGATCCGGTCAAGGAAAGGATGAAGACACCGGAAGAGGAGCCGCATCCTGTAGTCCGGGAAATAGCTGGCGCCCCAATATGCGACTAAGAAGGGATTTCTTCTCTTGTGCGGGACCAGGACGGTGTAGAGCGCCGAAGCGAGGTCAAAGGATACGACGATTTCGGGCCGGAAGGAATGATACTCCCTGCGGACGGCTTTCCAGCGAGCCATGAAACGGTTTCCCCGGGCGTTCACCTCCGACACCGCGATCCCTGCATTTTTCAGGCTTGGAAGCCGCTCTCCCCCGGGGGTCAAGACGAGGACGCGTGGATTCACTTTGGAAGTACCCAGTCTGCGGACCAGGTCCACCAGTTGTTTCTCCAGTCCCCCCAGACCGAGGGAACGGATCATGAAAAGGACTCTCACGGGAGTTCTTCCTCGAGGCGGGTTGCGCGGTCTCCGGCCTCCGCAGGGCCCTCGGCGATGCCCATCTGTCGGGCAAGGGCCTCGGTGATGCGTCCGATCGCGCCTCCATCCACGGGTCCGCAGATGGAGCGGACCATGGCCCGGCGTTCCTCCTGTTCCAAGGAGGGGTCGGCCAGATAGCGGTTGATCCACCGCACCAGCTCCTCCATCGAATAGGCGATCTTGACGGCCCCGCTTTTCGTGATCCTTTGGTAGTGTGCGCTCATGGGCGAATAGGGAATTCGACGTGTAAGAGGATGGTTGGGCTTTGTGCTGAAGGCGACGTTAATGACGGGTTTGTCGAAAATGGCCGCGTCCAAGGCCATGCTCGAGGCGAGATTGGCCGTCACATCGGAGTACCGCAAGGTGTTGGAAAGGAGAGCCAAGTCGTCCAGGTTCTGTTTAAACCACGTATACCGGCCGTCCCGGGCGGAGATGGGCTGCTGGATGAAAATTCCGGGACATTCCTTTCGGACCGCCTCGAAGCGGGGGCTGATGTCATGGGGATGCAATCGGACCAGCAATTGGGGATGGCCGCTCACGGCGCCGTCCCGGATGCTTTTCCACAATCCGGACACGACGGAAGGTTCATCGGGGAAGTGCCACTCCGTGTTGGCGGCATAGGTGATGAGCGGGCGGTTGGAATCGCCGCCGATCCGCCGGAAAAATTCCTCCCGGGACCATTGCAGATCCTCCCGCAGGTGAAAATCAAATTGCGGCGAACCTGTTTCAATGATCCGATCTTCCGTCAAGGAGGGGAGATGATGTCGGAGATCGTCGTGCATGGCGGGCCCCCAGACGAAATAGGCATCATACTCCGTCCATAGGTGGCCCTTGTAGCAAAGATTATCCCAGGAAACGATGGCCGCCAGCGTGGGGATGCCATGACGGCGGCCCAGCAGGGACAGCGGCAGCTCCTCCAGGGAATAGGGGTTGGTGGAGAGGATGACATCCGGCCGCGGCCGTTCGATAAAAGCGCCGTAAGAGGATTCCCATTTGCAGCCGGCAAGCCAGCGCGCCTCCAGCCGGCGCAGCCGCGGATACACGCGGGGCGCGGCCGCCCACCGGGCTAAGGCTTTCAACCCGGAAAGGTAGGGACGCTTCCATGCGGGTTGAAGGGCCACCATCCATTTCCAAAGATGCGGATCCCAAAATCCGAGGCGGAAATTATCGGCTTGCGCCAGAAGGCTGATCAGCCTTTTCACTTTCGGTGGCAGGGCCATGGGATGGAGCTTTTCCACGCAAAGTCCAGATTTGCGAAGCTCCTCTTCGAGTTCGTGATCCCCCTCGGGCATCCAGACCACAACATCCGCCTTGGACCGCATCCGGTCCAAAAACCCCGAACGGAGATAGTTGCGGACGGACCAGCCGCAGGTGATGGGGAGCCAGAGGCGCGGCCGTTCAGGCATGCGTCAGTACGGTCCTCACGGCCTCAATCACACGGTTTTGCTCGTCTTCGGACAACGCGACGCTGGAGGGAAGGCTCAGGGCTTCCCGATAAAGGCGGTCCGCCTCTTCGATGCGATAGGCGAAGGCATCGCGGTGGGGAGGCAGGGTGTGGAGCGGATGCCACAGGGGGCGGGATTCCACTCCAAGATCCCGAAGGCGGCGCATCAGCGTCCGGCTCGAGAGGCCGGTCCGTTCTTCCCGGACCAGCACCGTATAAAGCCAGTAGGTCGAGAAGGCCCACGGCGCCTGCCGGGGAAGTCGGATCCCCCGAAGATCGGAGAGGCCGGCTTCATAGCGCGCGGCGAGGGAACGTTTGGCACTGATATAGGAATCAAGGCATTCCATTTGCGCGCAACCCACGGCCGCCTGAAGATTGGTGAGGCGGTAGTTGAATCCAATGGCGTTGTGCACGTATTCCACGGGATCATCCTTGGCCTGCGTCGTGAGATAGCGGATGCGGTCGGCTGTCACCGCGTCGTTGGTGGTCACCATGCCGCCCCCGCCCGTGGTGATGATCTTGTTCCCGTTGAAGGAAAAACAGGTGACGGGGCCCAGGTTGCCCACCTGCTTGTCCCTGTATGCCGCGCCGAGACTTTCGGCGGCGTCTTCCACCGGAAGAAGTTCATACTTGCGGGCGGCTTCGGCGATGGGATTCCAGTCCACGGGATGTCCGAGGAGATGCACGGGTAAAATTCCCCGCATCCGGCGTCCCGTGGCCTTGTTGATGAGTTTCCCCTCATGCCACCGGCAGCCTCGGTTTAGAAAGTCCGAAATCTTGTCGGGATCCATCTGCCAGTACTCGGGTTCCACGTCCATGAAGACAGGCCAGGCGCCGAGGTAGCGGACCGCGTTGGCGGGGGAGATGAACGTGAGGGCGGGAACCAGCACTTCGTCCCCGGGTTCCACTCCCGCCGCCAGAAGCGCCACATGGAGGGCCGCCGTGCCGTTGACGACGGCCACCGCGTGGGCGGCCCCCGTTGCTTCGGCCATCTGCTTCTCGAACCGCGTTACGAAAGGCCCGGCGGAGGAGACCCAGTTGGTGTCCACGCACTCCTTGAGATATTGAAGGGCGCGCCCCTCGAGATGGGGAACGGACAGGGGAATGAGACGGTCAGACATGATAGAGGGCCGATCGGTAGCGGTCCAGACGCGGTTCGAGCCAGCGCGCCGTGCGCAGGATCCCCTCTTCCAGGGGAACGCGGCTGGACCAGCCCAGCAGTTTTTGAGCCTTGGCGGGATCGGAAAGCAGGACCATCACCTCGCTCGCGTCGGGTCGCAACCGGCCGGCCTCCTGGACGACGGAGGCTTTCCGACCCAGGACGCGGCACGCCGTTTGAAAAAGATCCCCGATGGATTCCGCCCGCCCGGTTCCCAGTTGGATCACTTCGCCCTCCACACCCTCGGCCTCCCCCGCGGCCAGCATCCCCTCCACCGTGTCGGACACGAACGTGAGGTCGCGCCGGGGATCCAGACGTCCCAGCACGACTTCGCACCGGCCCGACAGGAGCTGAACCAGAAGGGTGGGCAGGACGGCGCGCATGGATTGCCGCGGACCATAGGTATTGAAAGGGCGGACGACGACGACCGGCAGGCCGAAAGAGCAATGGTACGCTTCGCACAGCTTGTCGGCCGCGATCTTGGAGGCGCTGTAGGGGGACTGTCCCTGCAGGGGATGGGTTTCGCGGATGGGCAGGGTATCGGGCGTTCCGTACACCTCGCTGGTGGAGGTGTGGATCACGCGGCGGCAGCCGGCGCGGCGGGCGGCCTCCAGTATGTTGAGCGTGCCGCGGATGTTGGTGTCTACAAACGATTCCGGCGCCGCATAGCTGTAGGGGATGGAAATCAGGGCGGCCAGATGGAACACCGTATCCACGCCGCTGCAACAGTTCTCCACGAACCGCGCGTCCCGGATGTCGCCGAGGCGGACATCGGCGACGGCGGTCGGCTCGGTGGTTTCATCCAGCCAGCCCCTGGAGGCGTTGGAGTTGTAGAAACAGAATGCCCGGACACGGGCCCCTTGGGCCGCCAGGCGTTCCACCAGGTGGCTGCCGATGAACCCGTCGGCGCCGGTGACCAATACGGGCCGATCCATCCATTGCGTCATTCGTCGTTCCTCACGGGGAATTGCTGCCGCACTTTGAGATAATCCTCCATCTGTCCCATGTCGAGCCAGTATTCCTGGACGGGAAAGGCGCCGACGCACAGTCCGGCCCGGCGAGCCGTCTCCAGAAGGTCCGGCATTTGAACCGGTCCCCCGGTGGACAAATGGGACAGGACGGCCGGGTTCAGAACGCTGATGCCGGCGCTGATGTGGAACCGGTGCAGGGGTTTCTCCTCTATGCCGATGACCCGCGTGCGGTCCAGGGCCACCACGCCGTAGGGGACCCGGTATTGAAACTCGCGCACGCACAGGGTGGCGTCGTGCTCCTGTTGCTTGTGGAAATCCAATAGCGCCGAATAGTTGATATCGGTGACCAGGTCCCCGTTCACCACCAGAAGGGGATCGTGGGGCGTTTCGGGCAGGAGGGAAAGGGCTCCCGCGGTGCCCAGGGGATGGTCTTCCCTGAGATAGCGGATGCTGCAGCCGAACCGTCCCCCATCTCCGAAGTAGTCCTCGATCTGGTCCCCCAGATAGTGCAGGGCGATGAAGAGATGGCGGAACCCATAGCCCACGAGCTGGTCGATGATATGGTGCAAGAGCGGCTGATCCCCGACATTCAACATGGGTTTCGGGGTGGATTGCGTGAGGGGTTCCAGCCTCCGTCCCCGTCCGCCCGCCATGACCACCGCCCAGTTCGGCCGCGCCGGCCTGGTCTCCACAAGATCCTGCAGGAGATAGAGTCCCAGGACCCTGCCGCGGGGATCCACCACGGGTATTTGCTTGATCGAGCGGGCCAGCATGAGCTGCAAGATACCCTCGAGCGGGGTGGACAGTTCCGCGGCGCTGAAGTGCCGGTTCATCACGTCGCCTGTGCGCGATTCCAGCGTCGCAGATCCAAGCAGGGCGCGCCGGATGTCGCCGTCGGTGATCGTGCCGAGCAGGCGGCCCTCCTCCACCACCAGGACGATTTCCATGGCGCCGCGATCCATGACGGCCATCGCCTCCCGGACGGTGGCTTCAGGGGGAATGCTGATCGCCGAGTAGTCACGCACGGCGGTTCAAATCCCCCTTGCGGACATGATCCGCCATCTTCCGGATGATTTCATCCAGGCCGACGTTCGAGGGGGCACCCTTGGAGCGGATGAATCCGGCGCCGCCGGTGATCAAGGCGCGCATAAGGAAATTCTCCTCACGTTGAGAGATGGGGAACTTCCCCGTGGAGGCGTTTCCGCGGGGGGATGGGGGCAAGGGCCCGCCGCTGTTTGGCGTCCTCTTCAAAACGGGCGAAGGTGACGATGAATCCCATCGTCATCCAGAAATCCTTGGCCCTCCAAATGTCATGGGTACAGATGATGAGGGCAAAGATAATCCACCAGGCGAAGGTCACTTGCCGCGGTGTTTTAATTCGTATGGCGATCCTCCCGAATCTAAACACCCAGGAGCACAACAGCAATAAACCCGTAAAACCGATCTCTGCTAAGTCCTTGAGGAATTCGCTGTGCGTCGCCCGCAAGACATCTCCCGTCCGCTCGCTGTACATTTTCGGGAAAGATCCCACGCCGAAGCCCAGCACGGGGTTTTCCAGGGCCAGGGACCATGCCACACCCCACATTTTGCTTCGCCCGGTCGTAAACTCCTTTGTTTCCCCGCGCTCATATTCCTTGGTGCCCTCCTCCACCCGGGTCATGGTGGCTTCCTGGTTGATATAGCTCACCAGTAACACTATCGAGCCCACCAGGAGCAGCATGGTGATGAATTTTTTCAACTGGGCCTTGATTTTGACGTTCCCGCCTTTGAGCGTGGCCCAGGCCAATAATCCGGCGGCCTGCGCCAAGACCGTGCCGCGGCTGAGGCAGAGCGGCACCAAAACACCGAAATAGAGGGCGAGGACCATTCCGGCCCTGCGCTTAAAGGCGGTGGTTTCGTACTGCCAAAGCATCAGGGCGCAGATCATGCTGATGGCCAGGGTCCGGCTGACTTCGTGGGGAGAGAACCCGAACCCCAGCCCAAGGGCGCTCGGGATCAGGCGTCCGTTCACTCTGGTGAACGCCGAATTGGTCTGATAGTAAGGGAGAATGACCAGGGTGATGAGCGTTGTGCCGGTCATATAGAACCAGCAGCAGCGCCTGATCTGGTCCACATTTTTGAATCCCCGACTGAAGAGATAAAGAACCGCAAACCCGCCGATGTTGGATAGGAGAATGCCCGTTCCCATGGTGAAGTCAATCGTCCACAACAGGGACAGTCCGCTCCAAGCCAGCCAGGCGATGACAAGGAATTCATTATCCGAAATCGGCGATTCCTTCTGGGAGCGTCCATGCAGGATGATCCAGATCCCCATCACCGCCAGGATGAGATAGCCTAAAATGCTGTAGCGTGCTCCGGCGTACCAATAGAACGCCTGTTCCATGGGGATGGCAAAGGCGAAAATATACAGAGCGTTCTCAAACGTCGTGAAGGAGAACCCCAAGCATCCCGCATAAACGACGACCAGCATAAAAGTAAAGCCGAGCTGCTGTCCGCTCAGTATCAGGGCGCCGAAAAATAGCGGGGCGAGCGCGAGAAGATACCACGTGGATTTGGGAAGCTGCCGTTTTGCGGGGCGCTGTCCCTGACGGGCAAGCGGTCCGGCCGGGGCCGCGGAACGGTGAAAACGCTGCATATCGGGACGAGTACTCATGAGGAACTCCCTGAAATCATGGGGCGGGCCGGGACGCCCGCCACGACAAGGCCGGCGGGGACATCCCGGACGACGACGGCGCCCGCGCCCACCACGGCGCACCGGCCGATCCGGATGCCTTGCCGGAGGGTGGCGCCGGCCCCGATATGGGCGCCGCGTTGGATTTCAACCGTGGAGGCCAGTCGGGCGCCTGTGGCGATGTGGACATGGTCCTCTATGATGCAATCATGTTCGACGACGGCGGCGGTGTTGATGATGACATTGCGGCCGATCCGGGCTCCCGGATTGACCACACAGGCGGGAAGAAGCTGACACCCCTCCCCGATCCGTGTTTCGCTGGACAGAATGGCGGTCGGATGGATCAGGGTCAGGGGTATCAACCCCGATCGTTTTCCAAGAAGGAACAGCCGGCGCCGGGGTCCGGTATCCCGAACGGATCCGAGGCCCACGGCGAAGTGGGTGACTCCCTGTCCGCGCAGAACGGCCAACAGGTCATCCCCCCCCAGGATCGGCACGCCCATCACCGGTATGTTCCAACGGGTCCGATCCGCATCAAGGATTCCGGCAAGGCGGAAGGCGCCGCGCAGGCGGACGATTTCAATCAGCATCTTGGCGTGTCCGCCGCCGCCGAGCAGGACCATGACGGGTTCGGGAGCGCTCATGCGTCCGATTTCCGCCGGCGCGGGGTTCCGGGCATATCGTGGAATTTCTTCATGATCAACCGCTGGTCAAGTTTGACGGATCGAATCACACGGTGGATGGCGGCCGCGGCCCTGCCGGTTCCATAGGGGTTCGTCATCCCTTCGAGGGTAGCCTTGAACGCCGGATCGAGGGCCTTTCGGATCCCGGCGAGGATGGCGGTGCGGCGACAGCAGACATCGAGCGCGTTGGCGGCGCGGATCCGGCCCGCCTGGCGCGGCTGGATGTTGACCACGGGGAGGCCGAACGATGGGGCTTCCAGGATTCCGCTGGAGGAATTGCCCACCATGGCGGCGGCGTATTTCATGGCGCTGAAATAGGCGCGCGTCCCCAGGTTTTCAAAGAGGTAGGTCGCCGGGCGGCACGCCGCGAAGGCGAGGATCTTTTTGCGGATGATGAAATTGGCCGTGTCGGCGTTCGGCATGGTGAAAAGGAGGGACATGCCGGAGCGCCCGAGGGCGGCCAGCAGTTCGTCGGTGTGATCCGACGTGCGTTCAGCCTCCAGGGTGACCGGATGAAAGGTGACCAGGAGCGGGGCGGGGGAAAACGGGACGCTCAGAAGCCGCTCCAATTCATGTTTGCGGTACAAGGGGGTCATTTTCAGGTGATCGAGGGCCAGAGCGCCGCTGACGGTGATCCGCCATGGCTCTTCGCCGAGCTGTTCGACACGGCGCGCGTAGTCCGTGGTGCTGACGAAATGCAGGTGGCAGAGCTTGGTCATAGCGTGGCGGAGGGCATCGTCCATGGCGCCCTCGGTCAATTCCCCGCCGTGAATATGGGCCATGGGGATGCGGTAGGGGAGGGCTGCCAGGGCCGCTGAAAACATCTCGAACCGGTCCCCCAGGACCACCAGCAGATCGGGGCGGGTCCGCGCAAAGCTGCCGGCGAACCCCGCCACGCCGCGCCCCATGGAGCGGGCGATGCCCTCCGGGTGGTCGGAAGCCTCCAGCATATCCACGGTGTCTCCGATGGGGATGCCTTCATCGCGGATCATCTCTACGGTCCCGCCATAGCGGGAGGAGAGGTGGGCTCCTGAGACGATCAGGTGAAGCCGGAGGGTGCGGTCCAGCCGGATCTTCCTAAGGAGGGGGAGATAGATTCCCCAATCCGAACGACCGACGGTCACAACCCCGATGCGTCGGGGTGCGGTCCTTCCGGACCTTATTGCATCATGCATTCGAGATTGACGCATTATGATGGATGGGTTTCCTTTTCCAGACGGAGATGGCGCATCTCCTTTTCATGGCGGATATTCGAAGAAAGGCGGTTCATAACCCTGTATCGTAGCACGAATCAGCTCAAATCCTCCCACCGGACCAGCTCCCCCTTGCCGATGGGACGCAGGACCCGGCGATTGATCACGCGGTCCATGTCCGCAGGGCTGATCCCCGTGCCGGGTCTGAGGCAGATCAGCATGGCCGGCCTGAGAACCGCTCCTGGGGCAATATCAACGGCCGCCGCAAGACTGCGGCGCACAATCCGGCGATGTTCCATTTCCGCTTCCACGGGCTTTTTCGGGAAATCCCCCAGCGCCTCATGGATGCGGCGGATTCCGGTCACGAGGGCGCGGAGATCGCCGGGTTCAATGGAGGCCTTGTGATCGGGTCCCGGCATGGAACGGTCAAGGGTGAAATGTTTTTCAATGACACAGGCGCCCAGGGCGGCCGCGGCAAACGGCACATCCAGCCCGAGGGTATGATCGGAATATCCCGCGGGAATGTTCAGCGCAAGGGCCATGCCCTCCATGGCTTTGAGATGCGTTTCGGCCGGTTCCGCCGGATAGCGGGTCACACATTGCAGCAGAATGAGGTCGCGGCATCCCGCAGCCCGCAGGGCGTGCACCGCTTCATAAACCTCATGAAGATAGGCCATGCCCGTGCTGAGGATGATCGGCTTTCCGAGCGAAGCCATATGCCGCAGGAGGGGAAGATTGGTGACTTCGCCGGAGGGGATCTTGAACGCCGGCACCTGGAGACGGGCCAGCAGATCCGCGCTCTCCTCATCAAAGGGACTCGACAGGAAAACGATTCCATGCGCGCGGCAATGGTCGTCCAGCTTCCGATGGGCGTCCGCGTCAAGCTCCAGCCGGCGGATCATCTCCTTTTGCGATTCGGCGGGATTGGTGGATTCCAACTGATAGCGGGCCTTGGGGGCGCGTTCCGAGACCAGCCTGTCCGCTTTGAAGGTTTGGAATTTTACCGCGTCGGCGCCCGCCTCCCCGGCGGCATCCACCAGGCGCATGGCTGTTTCCAGACTGCCGTTATGATTCACCCCCGCCTCGGCGATGATGAAGCATGGACGGCCGGGGCCGATGGGCTTGCCCGCGATCTCAAACAGGTGTCCGCTTGCGGTGAACCGTTCCTTCAATAAAGCTTCGGCTACAATGAGATCCGCCGGGGTGTCAATATCCACCGAACGGGACGGCGGCATGATCCAGGCCGTTGTCCGGGGACCGAAAAATCCGCGCCGGCTTTCAAATTGCTCCCGCGAAGCGATATAGAGGGCGCCGTTGAGCGCATAGATGGAGGGGAGGTCCTGTCTCCGCTGAATTCGGAATTCCCCCTCCGTCGGACGCAACACGCCATTCTCCACCGTGAAGTTCCAATGGGCCTGTTTGGTGTTGAGCGCAACACTGACCACCGGTGGACCTTCCTGGAGATGGAGGCGCAGGGCGCCGACGATGTCGTCGGGGGACGTCAGAGGAGACGTGGCCTGAAGAAGAACCAGGCAGTCCGGGTGGTATCCTTCCCGATGCTCAAGGGTCTCCAGGACATGGGCAAGCACGTCCGTGGTGGCGCTTTCGTCGCGGGCCAGTTCGACGGGGCGCAGAAAGGGGACGTCGGCGCCCCAGTCGCGGGCCGCGCGGGCGATGGTCTCGTCTTCCGTGCTGACCATGATCCGGACATGCCCTTCGGGGAGCATCGTTGCGGCCTCGCGGGCCGCCATCAGCGCATAGGCCAGGAGGGGACACCCGGCCAGCGGGGTGAGGTTCTTGTTGGGGATTCCCTTCGAGCCGGCCCGCGCTGGAACCACGATCAGGATTTCAGCGGGCATGGCGTCTCCTATGGTATTTCGACGGGCTGCCCGAGGCGCCTTCGGAAACCGCGCGCAGCACCGCCTCCGCCGCGCGGCGCGCCGCCCGGCCGTCCACATCACCGCACTGAAGATCCAGCAGGGCCCGACGTCCCTCCTTTTCAAGATGCGGGTCCTTCAGATAGGTATGGATATGGGTGATCAATTCTTCCAAGGAGTAGGCCATGCGGACAGCCCCAGCTTTGAGCACCGATTGATAGTGGTCATACCGATAGGAATCCCTGACATACCAATCCGTCCTGCTTCCCGGCTCCGAATCATAGGCAAGATTGATCACGGGACGGTTCA
>Ga0182019_10000642_pt1 | contig 17170 bp, 18 predicted proteins | sample 812E2MmetaG_FD_120483 | JGI IMG/M metagenome (GOLD analysis project Ga0182019, IMG submission 120483) | Permafrost microbial communities from Stordalen Mire, Sweden - 812E2M metaG | ecosystem: Environmental > Terrestrial > Soil > Wetlands > Permafrost | place: Sweden: Stordalen | collected...
AAGGTTTGAAGTCTCTCTACTCTTTTTTGTTGCAGTCACTACTTGCATTTAATGGAAATTGAAATCCGACTATTTTTTGTCTAATTTATATTTAGTAATTTTTTTTTGTTTTATGGTGTTTGGAGTGATTTTTATGTTTATGTTTGCTTAAATGAGCTTTAGTCTTGTGACCATTAGAGTCAGAATTTGGTACTTCTGTTGTGCCAGAAAGTTCACTTCCATACCCATAAGGTTCATTGCCATATATAGGACCGCTCATCATAGGTCCAGGACCGCCCATCATAGGTCCAGGTCCACCCATCATAGGACTCCCCATCATAGGACCGCCCATCATAGGTCCAGGTCCAAAACCATCGTTAGATCCGCCATTGTTATTTATGTTATTGGTTGGATGTTTATAGTGAATTATCACAATATTTATGGGTGAAATTATTGGTTGGTTGTTAGATGAATCTGTTGCATACGCTAAATTGGTCACAGAACCTGTATTAATATCAGCATCTGTTATTTTGTAGGTAGCTGTTCCTGTAACGCTTGAACCTGGACTAAGGATACCACTGCCTTGTATAGATACTGTGCCAACCTTGTCGTCTGTAACATTGATAGATCCTTTAATATCCACATTGCCAGAGTTAGTTATAGTGTAGGTGTATGTGATAGTCTGTCCTACATGATCATAACTTGATGGAGATGCTTTCTTAGTTATTTTCAGAGCTGGATTCGGAACTGGTGGAATTGGTATTACATTAATATGAGCAGTCCCTGTTGCTGAATTATAGTGTACAGTATCAGTTGGCGCGAAACTAACACTCAATAGCTGATGCTGACCTACGCTTAATACCTTTCCCAATGGTGGAATATAGACATAAGTTCCAGGTAAGATGGCTCTAGATATTGGATCTGAAGCACTTGCATCTAGCTGATCGTTGCTCAATGGTGTTCCATAGACTATATCATCAGGATTATTCCAGGTAATTGTAGGGGTCACTTTTACTATAAACTTCCCGGTGATAATTTCAATTGGTCCATTACTTGGAAATTCTTTATCAGTCCATGGAGTTGTTGAGGTCAATGTAATAGTGGATACTATGATACAAATTGCAAACAGAAATAGTAAACCTATACTAATGACCTTTTTGAACACTAATTTATACCTCATTTTTTATAATTTGGCAAATTTTATGTTAAATTAAATAGGAAATTCGTTGTTAAAATAATACATATATATGATTTTAATTGGATTATATGCCAATCTATTAACGTATTTGGTTATATTATAGAAAGTATGTATATTAATAGCTTTGTATGATTTTATAAATTCTATTTTCGTTATATTAACTTTTATTATCTAATATATAATCCACCTAAATTTTTGTTTTGGACTTTGTTTTGAGCTTAAGAAAAACAAGAGCAAATCGGAATTCCTACATTATTTATAATTCTAATTATTTGTGCCTAATTATGTTTCTACATATATTATATACAATACAAACTAAAATTGAAAAAAAAGGAGTAATTTTAATATTTTATAGAGTTCGCTAAATTTTTAATTTTTAGGATATATGCAAATAATCTTGTAATATGTAATAAAAATTAAGAAACGATTGAAAATCTATAAAATATGGGGTAAATGCTATTTTAAATAAATATAATAAATAACAATAAATTAAACACTATATTAAATTAATTATAGAGAAATAACATAATTATGGATAACTATTGGTTTTATTTAAAATAGTAATTAATTATCTTATTTATAGGGGGATCTAAAATAATGACCAAAGAAAAGATATTTGTTTTAGGACTTTTTGTTTTGTTTGTAATCGGACTCACTGCATCATTAGCTGCAGCTACTTGGACTGATAAAGAATATCCACCTAATGGACCTATTGTAGTTAACACCGGTGGTATTGGCATATTAGTAGATCCATTAATCTACGATACACAGCTTTTATATCCAGGAACAACAGCTGAAGCTACTACTCATGTTACCAACACTAACAGTAATCAAGAGAACCTGCTCGTATCATTAGAGAGTGCTAGCTCAACAAATCAACTTGGTGCTCAGACAACTGGTATAGTGTGGATTGAGCCTAAAGCAGCTGGTACTGAGACTGCTCCTTCATCTACCGATTACGCTTTAACTGCTACTGGTCTGGTGCAAGGCGGTACTCCAGCAACTGTTTTATTGATTGACTCAACAACTAATTTGCTACCTACAGCTATTGGAACTATGATTTTGCCAGCCAACGCAGTATATACAGTTCACTACAAGCTTACACTTAATCCAGCTGCCCCAACTAGTGTTGAAAAATCAAATCTTCACGTTGTAACATCATTAACCGGTAGCCAATAAGCATAATCAAGTCAGAATTTAGATATAAAGAATTTTTGAATTAATAATTGCATCAACGGTGAATGATTGTTGACCAATACATTCAAAAATTCCTTTACTTTTTTATAGACTTTCTTATTCATCGATAACGGTTTAGTTTTTCCAACTTTGGTAGGCTTTGAGTTGTTATTGTTATAGGATAGAGACTTTACTACGAGCCTATTATTGCCCTATTCCGTACTATATTTACAACTGCTCACATGTTTTCTCTTTTCTAAAAAGGAAAGAAATGAATATAAAAAAGGATAAAAATTGTATCCATTTGTCTAAACTTTGAGCGCATGTTAGTAATAATCCATAAATAATAATATATGTTTGAATTAATTTTTCTTTTTTCTCAAATCCTCGCTCTTGAATCTCCTTATTTTCTTCGTTCATCATTTTATATAATTTAGTTTTTTCTTTTTATATTTACCTTTAGAGTATATCACTAATTTTAGATTGTTAACATAAAAACATAAAAAATACAACATTCGTGGGATATTTTGTCTACAAGATAGTATTTTTTTAAAAAAATAAAAAATGAATTAAAAACAATTATATAAATTAAAGCAACCGGTAAACTTCGATAAAAATCATGGAAAAAACGAAGAGCTTTGCTGCACTCATGATTAAATCAAATAAATTCAACCCCAGTTTCCAAAATAAAATTTCATGTTTTCATAATTTTTTGTGATATTAATTTTTAATTTAGCCAGTTTACCTAAAGTTCTGTAAATTATGACCAACTCTATACCTTTTCTTTTTCACAAAACAATAAGACTTATCGTTTTTACCAATCCATAGTTTTTATAGGGAAAATTCTACATCAGAAAATTAAGTTAATCAGTTATTATGATGATATCCCCATTGTGAACCATAATGCCATTAATGATGATACTAACAGTATTCTTTTTGCCAACAGTGATGATAAATGGGGATAATAATTAATTATGGCAGTGATAGTGGTAGTAACTGTGATGAATATGGTAAGCGTTTATTGCTGGAGCTGCTACTGCCGCAACAAAAAAAACAATTAGTAAAATACCTAATATCTTTTTTGTTTGGTTGACTGCTTGTTTTTCCAGTTGTCTAGACTCAAAACTGTTGTTCAATCTCATCATTAGTTTAAATAAACGCCATTTTTTAGTATATCAAAAAGTTACTGCTGAATGTGTATATTCATTTTGATTTCACATTAAAAAGGAAAATATATATACTAATAATTATATTAAAAAATATTTATTAAATAGTTATTATGATATGTTTATTAAACCAGATTGCACAATTTCTGTTTGTACAATCATTTATAATGAACATTTTTGTACAACGATGAATATATAATTGGCGTATTACAAAACTAAATGACTTTGGACATGTTTAGGGAGATTCTCCAGATTAATTCCCCATATTTAATCGTATTTGTGCACATATTGGGAACATATGGGAAACTATGCACATATGGGAATTTTTGGGAAAATTATTATATGATGTTTTCCCATTATTTTAATATGGTTGATGCAGATAGACATAAAATCAACTGTTGGGTCCCAAAAAACTTATGGCAAGAAGTTGAGAGTCTTGGGTACGAAAGCCCTACAAAAGCCACAATTGCAGGGTATGAAGCTCTTATAGCAAAAAAAGATACACAGGATACACGGGAAGATCTGGGAAATAATTATGTAGATATGGGAAATAATTATGCAGATTTGGGAAAACGATTCGACGAAGCACAAAACCAGATTGAAGAGCTTAGAAAAGATAAAGAAAGCTTGCTTAATCTGTATAATAATTACATGCTACAAATGCAGACCCTTATAAATCAAAAAGCAATTGAAGCACCTGGAACAAAAAAGCCCTGGTGGAGATTCTGGTAGTCCGGCTGAAATTGTACCCACACTTAAGCCCATCCGCAATCACATTCCAACTAATTTGCCTTGTTCTTTTGATCAACATTATTTTTAGGATGCAAAGTAGCTTTTATTCATATCCAGATGGAACTTTCGTATCGCCTATATGATGTGGTGTATACTATTTCCACTCCCAATAACTAACATTGCCATCCTGCGTTGTATTATGAAATCATGAAAAGCATGCTATATGAATAATCGATAAGATTAAATAAATTTCAAAACAGCCCGATACCAAGCCTGTACTGAGTCAATTGTAAGCTAAAAAGGGGATTTTGCACATGTGATTAATAAATAAATTATTAAAGTCGTAATGACGCATACATAAAACAAGTTAAAATACTAAAATAGCATTTACTGTAGAAAAGATAATATTGAAAGGTCCAGGGTGGCCATACCCGAGACCCTATCCCCATAGTAGGAGAAAACAACATGTTAGAAAATATATCTAGAGATATCTATGCGATCTTAGATTTTAAATGTTTCGTTCGTGATATGAACACTAACTCCTTCCAGATGCTTACAGCTATGGGAGTGATACCATGAGCACTGAAGCGATCTTCGAATTTTCTAAAACTGAAAAGATCAATCAGTTTCTCACGCTTATGAAGGACCCTGACGTTCAACCTACTTTTAGAATGTATATCGAAAATGTCCTTGCTACTTCTGAACTGAATATTTTAAAACGGCTTAAAGTTATTGAAACTATGCTTGAACTAAATGATTATCCAGTTGACGATGACGAATCTGATAGTACAATTCCAAAACAAATTTCTTTACTTTCAAATCAAATAAATGAAGTTATAAAAACTAAGAATAAGCGATCAATTATGGAATCAATTCCCAAAGCTATCCATATTGGGATGAGCAAAACAACTGCAAGAGCGATATTATTATTTAAAGATGTAATAGAAGTCGCAATCGAAGGGAAAGATCAAATAGTGATCGGGACACGCGATATTAAGAATTATCTTACAAACCATATCGAACCAGAATATAGAGTAGGGGATGTTAGTAACTTTAGAAAAGTTAAGAAGGATGTATTAACAAAACTTAAAAAACTATTACCAGATAATGTTTTGTTAGATAAGAAGAAATACGGACGGCGGGAGATCAGATTGGTATATGGACCGTAACCAACTGTAACCAATGTTACGGACAATGTGGAAAAGATTGGAATAGAAATTAGCTGGATCTCATATCCAGGTCATAAAACATAATACGTTACAATAAAGAAGAAAGTCTAACTTTATAATGGCTGCACTTCTTTGAATATGATATAAAGATGGATATAATTAGTGGTAAATATATAAAATTAATTAAGTATTATTGAGATAAATCTCTTTATTGATTATGAATTTCTGTGTAACAGTCTGTAACTGGTTACGGTTGCTGATCAAAAAAATGAATAATATTTATCTGAGTCTCATCTTTAAATTAATGTAGGCAGTTAGACTATAGTGCTGAATAGGCCCGTAATAGGCTTATTGTAGGGTCCTAATTTGGTGACAATGGATTTGTTCACTAATCACCAAAAAATAGGTTAGAGAGCCGCTAAACGAATTGGGCTTTAAAAAAAGAAATAGAGCAACATCTATTACCTAAAGGAATGTCATTATTGTCCTCGAAATCAGGCGACCAATCATTTAAAATTATTCATGGAGTTAACATCTATCAACATAAAATTAACAACAATAAAATATTATTTATGTAGTTAATGAGATGACCAACCCGATGTTTTTAAGCCTATTTTTCCCTAACTGTTTAACTAGTTCTGCGAACAGACTGAGTAATTCTGGATCAATATAGACAATAACTGTTTCTATGAAATGTTGAGCGTTGCAATTTTTTTGATTATTTTTCGTTAATGGTAGTTTTTTCATATGGTTCATTTAGCATATTTCAGTATCATTTGACACTTTAATCGAAAAACTTAAAGTTATTTTGGGATTCCTATAGTAATTTATAGCTGAACTTGGTAAATTTTTGACTACAAATAAGTAAGCTTTTATTAAACCTAATTAACCGTCTAACAGTCAAATAGCAGATAGCCAATCAGATAATTCCAGAAAGTTAAATTTGCGCATTTGAATCAAGTTCATAGTTCATTTGCCATGAAAAAAAGATTCGAACCGACAAACAAACACCCCAAGTAATGTTAATTTTAATAAACAAGGAGTGAAACTGGATGAGCTTAAAAATCAAAGCACTATTGGTTACAGCATTGGTATATGCCACTGTGGGATTTGCAGCGGCTTGTAGCTGCGGCTTCATATAAACAAACAGCTATGCATCAATTTACTTGGAATGGCAAGCACATACATGCCATTCGCATGGACATCATCATTGTGGCAGTGCCCACGGTTATACATGTAGCCATGGTCAGTGCTGCAATGGGGTCTGTCACAAATGTAGCAGCAATGGCGGAACAGTCTGTGAATGCTAATTCTTGACTAATTAAAAGTTAAATCATGTGCTAAACTGTTTAGGTACGTGAAAATACTGGTATACATTGCTTGGCGCACACCATAAGGCTATTTGTTTGCAACGTATACCAGATATGTTTAATTTTTCAAGCTCTATTTTAAGTTCTCTATTTTGAATTGCTAGTGTTGAATCATTCCTAGCTAGCTAATTTTAGGACTATCAACTAGTAGGGATCGGTAAAATAATAAAAACCATATATCATATACTACAAGCCTAAAAGTATAGAAAAACGCAAAAAGATTTGATTTTAAGCAAACACGTTTATTTCCAGTCCAACCTGTCGTTTTGTTAAAATGTTAATACCAAATGTTGTTTCATTTTTAAAATTATTGTAAAGATAAGTTAGGTATGGTCCAGTTTCTATTTTTTGGATACAATTAAAAAAAATATTTGGACGTATAATATGGGCTCACGTAATAATAATTAATAAAGTATTCTGGAGAAAGCTTTGCAGGGGGAGTAGGATTTTGGAAGTAATATCCATTGGGATCTGGCAGGAATCCACTCAGTACACTAATATCAACCGTTTTTGTTGCTGAAGTATAATCTGTAGAATCTGTTGGTGTAAATGTAGCGGTCACTGCCTGATTCAAACCTGTAGGTAATAAATTCCCTATATTCTCTACAGTTCCCGTTGCATTTGTATATACATAAATTCCATTGATTGGATTTCCAGTTGTTGGATCATAAGCCTGTGCATCTAACTGAGTGCTGTTTAATGGTGTTCCATAGGTTATGTTGGCCGGGGTCGGCCAATTAATTGTAGGAGTTGTTTTAGCAGAACCTATAACCACTTCGGTCCCCCCAATCACAGGTATATTGATTATAAAATTGTTTGTGACTGTATCAAATACGTCGACACCATTGCTATCTGTCACATATAACTTTGTTCCATCTGGAGTAACTGCAATCCCATAAGGACCATTTAATGTGTTTATGGTCGTAACACTATTTGGGAGTCCGTTGCAAAAAATCTGGCTTTTTCACAAAAACATTAAAAAACATCACAATTAGGAAAGTTAATCATTTTCATTAGAAAGAAATGACATATAAAGGTGAAAATTATAGTGTCAAATTGCAGAAATATTATTTTTGCAACGGAATCTAACATATAGTATTTATTTAAAAACTTGATAACAATGTTTCTTTAATCTATAATTAATAACAAAACAATATTTTGTGAAAAAAAGGATGAGGCATTGTATGCAGGAAATTATAAAATTTAACATAAATGAAGCTAACCTTACAAAAGTCAACCTTAACAAAAGCAACTTTAAGAGAGTTAATTTTATAGGGATTGACCTTAAAGGAGCATACCTTCAAGAAGCTAACCTTGAGGGAGCTAACCTCGAAGGGGCTAACTTTGAAGGAGCTAACCTTAGAAAAGCTAATCTTTTCATGGCTAACCTTGAAGGAGCGAACCTTAAAGGAGCTATCTTTGAAGAAGCAAATCTTAAAGGAGCGCTCAATTTATCAATTGACCAGCTGTCTGAAGTAAGAACACTTTATAATGCAAAATTAGATGAAGAATTTTTCATCCAACTAAAAGAGGAATTTTGGTTCCTTTTTAAATCATTAGAGCAGCAGTTTTTAGAATATCAGCACAACCTCTTAGGAGCTATGTCCGATAATCTATAGAGAAACTAGGACGATGTAGGATTTCGATAAATCCTTTAAAGAAGGGAGCTGGTGCAAAAAATCTGGCTTTATTGCAAAATCAATGAAAAACTTCACAATTAGGAAATTTAATTAATATCATCAAGGGAAAAATGATACACAAAGGTAAGAATTATAGTATCAAACTGCGGAAATATTATTTTTGCACCAAAACCACAAAAATTAACTATTATGGAAATCAAAATTTATACTGAATTGGAGAGGAAGATATTGTTGGCGATGCACATACCAACAGTATCTAATTTACTGTATGAGGATTTGTTTGTCGGTTCGACAAAACAATATTTGCCATAGTACATCATACGCTTTTTCATCAAGTTGTCGGTCTTTTAGATATGATCTCTATATTGGCCAGAAATACGGCTATCCAGATACTTTATAGGTACTTGAACTAAAAAATATCCCAGATAGATTTTAATCTCACTTAAATATTACCCATTTGTATTTTTGGAGTTATTTTCGTTATTATATATCTAAATCAAGATCAAGAAACCAAAAATGAAGAAATAGATACGTGATAAAGCAAGTAAAGGGATATACCCAAATAACTTTTTTAGAGATCCCTGTGCTGAAGTTTTTGATATTTGGATTTCTACAAAGCCTAAATTTTGGCATCGATAGCTTTCAAGATGGTTCTAACTGTAAAAAGCTTATGGTGTTTTCCGGTAACTCCATATACTCAACGATAAATCAACCATTAAATCCGTCAGAGCTTCTTCATTCGTGAAAGGCACTGGGTGGATCATGTTAAGGAGAATAATACCTTTTACCATAATCCCCTAGTCATCAGGAGTTCCAAAGGATCCTTACTCCCTATTTTAACGTTATTGAAATGGGTAACAAAATCAGAAACTCTGTCAACACAATCATTGACTTTGCACCCCAATTTGCTTCATATTTTCTTTGTTTAATATTTAAAAAAACTGGTTAACACTTACATTTTCCGCTTTTCACTTTTCTATTTCATCAGGCTTTGCGGTTTCCAATATTTTATTAACCCTTGAAATAATATCATGAGAGACACCTAAATTCTTTGCTACGACTTTTCGCGTTTCAATTGGTTCAATATTGGTTTTAGATAGGTTATTTAATTTACTGTCTAAACCCGGTTTATCTGATTTCAGATTCGTTCGGTTTAGAAAGTTAATAACTTCTTTAACTCCCCTTGTAATCTTAGATGATATTGCAGCCTTTGATTTATTTTTAGCTGCAATTATTTTATAAAAATATTCTAATTTGAAATCAAGGAGAGTAAAAAGACAAGTGATAATCAAGAGATCCATAAAAGATCTGTTTTTAAAATTTCACATGAAATACTGATTTACTTTACAAAAGAGTCAATAAACGTAAATACTACAAAATTAAATACTGTGTATAATGAATATGTAATCCAAAAATGATATCTTGTCAAACTGGCTAAAACCAATTTGCACAAATATTAGGAGCTATACATAAATTTATTACATAAAATGTTGTAAAGTATTTATAGTTTTAAGTAGTATTTACTATAAGGTTACACAATTGTGCTAGTAAAGGAGTTGTTATTCTGGCAAGTGAGTCAAAAAAATATGCGAAAATAAACGTTAATCCCGAAACAGCACGGGTAATAAAAAGAATATCTGCTGGAAAAAATATATACGTATATCAGTTGATCGATGAAATGTTGCGAGAGAGTTACCCAGAATGGTTTGCGAAAGACACAAAAATAAAGGTACAAGATAAACTGTACAATCAAACTTGTACAAGTGGGTCAAATACAGGGTACTTATAAATAAAAATAATAATGATTAGTCAAACAAATGTGGTGAAGTAAGATGATGGATAAGTGAAACTGAAAACAATTCTAATCTAGTTTATTTTGAATTTAATGAATTAAGAATAATTATTAATTCAAAATTAATTCAATATTAGATAATATGCAGGCGGCATTTTTTGATACTGCAAATATCAAAAAATGCCTAACATAAATCAAAAAATGCTTTTATACTCTTTCGTTTGATTCAACAAAGATATCAGACTATTTTCGATTTAAATGTTTGTGTGTTTATCGCACAAAATTCCTGCATTCCAGTATATTCACTAAGATTATAGTGGACTTGAGGAAGATGAGAGACAGAATCATAAAGCGTTTTAATTTACTTCCAGAGACGGCTGAAGGAAGTAAATTTAGTATCGATGGTGAATTAATTCTTACCATTCAGGGGAATCCAGATGTAGAACTCATTTTGAATAGTGATCCTGACATTGCATCGGATCCAGACAAATTATATCGCAAAATCGTTTCAGTACTTTCGGCTACATTTCTTAAAGGGGATATTCAAAAAATCATATCAACTTATTGCAGTGGGGATATGTGAAAAAAATGGGCCGAAGACGAAAGAGAATTATTCATTAATGAAAACATGAAGCAGCAGGAATTGGAGACTGGATAGATAAATAAACTTGATAAAGCGTTAGATCAAGTAACGGGGCGTAAAACTGAGGATTTCGAAAAGGTAAGCAGGGAAAGGCAACAAGTTAAAAATATACTTAACTCGGTTTCTAAAGTTGAAATAGTGAAAGGTGTTACTAACAAAGATTTAGGGTATTGGCGGATTCACATGGCAGGTGACCTTATTGAAATTCCAGCTGCGAACATGATAAGATGCAATGAATTTGAGACCATGTATTTTACCAAGTTTGGTAATTATCTTCCATCAATCTTAACAGCTTCAAAACGGGGAATGAAAGATACACCATGGAGGATATTTTTACAAACACTGCGTCATCGGGCTGTAATTGTAGATCCATCCGAGAGCACCGAAATTATTGAGATTGGAATCATAATAGAAGAACTTGCTACCAATTACAAGAGTACTGAAAATCCAGATGAGTGGATTAAAGCAACTGGTTAGCTGCTCGAAGTGAAGGAAGGTTACTACCTTATTCTGCCTAAAAAAATGAAAGAATTAACTGAAAATTTGCATATAAATACTGAATTAGGTAGACTGTCTGATATAATGAGCCAGCTCGGGATGAAAAAACAAGGAAACCCGAATAAAAGTGTGAATGGAAACAAACCACGTGCATGGTGGTTCAAAAAAGATTTTATTGACACTTACAGGAACGCAAGGCCAAGTGATGATTGTTAATGAATAATTAAAAAATCTGTGGCGCTCCAGGCACAGGGAAAACCACTACAATATTGAAAGAAATTAAGACAGAGTCCGAGCTCAAAGAAATGGAAAATTTAACAATCACTACTTTCAGAAGAGATGTAGCGGATGAAATTAAATTCAAAGTGTCAGTTATAGTAGAAACCAATGAAAGGGCATTAGGGAATATTAACACCATTCATGGGATATGCTATAACCTATTGGGACGGCCTAAAGTAATCACAGGAAAGGATTTTAAAATTTTCGGGAAAGAACATGGATATGAAGCACCAAGCAAAATTAGAGACCAAAGTGATCCGGAAGACATAACAACCGGAGACATGAAAACGAATTTAAACTTCTATTCATGGATGAAAAACACCTGCACTTCCTTGTTTGATTATCATCTATACCCCAACCTTACAGATCTTAAGAATAGACACGACTTCAAGCGATTCTATATGGAATCTGAAGATTTTAAAAATGAAATAGGAAAAATTGATTTTTCGGATATGTTGACTGAATGTTAGAATCAGGGATTGACACCGGGTACAAAGGTATTAATCGTTGATGAATTCCAGGATCTCACTCGGCAACAGTATGAGATCTTTAACATATGGGCTAAATCGATTGTTGATGTTATTATTGCAGGTGATCCATTGCAATCAATTTATTCGTTTTGGGGTGGCAGTACTAACTATCTTTATGCATGGGATGCGGAACAACTGACACTACCAATTTCATATAGACTACCAGGTGACGTATGGGCAGCTGCATGAGACACATTAAGATACAATGGAAGGCAGGAAACGCCAGAGATCGAGACAAAAAAGGAAGCTGGAAATGTTCATAAAATTGATTACAGGGACAGGGGGTATTACTTAAACAATCATTATGAACATGTAACTGGAGCGACTTTTCATTTAGTCAGAGCGAATTATCAGGTTCTTCCTATTGCTTATGTTCTTGCAGGAATGGGGATTCCTTTTCATAATAACTTATGCGGATGGACTGACAAGCATGTTAATTTATTAAATGCTCTAGTGAAAATTCAAAAATGGATAACTCCAACAACTGCAGAACTTAATGCTTTAGTTGATAACTATCCGGTGGAATGCTTCAAAGGAGAATCAAACAAAACAGAATTAAAAGCTTCTATAATTAAAGCCGGAAGCATGGAAGGATTCAAGAAAATAAATAATGGACTAATTGATCTGATAAGGAGCGGGGATCCAGTGGAAGGTCTGCAAAATGGTGGAGATCTTACGAAAAAGAAAATAGGGATGATGCTTCAGAAAAACCAGATTTTGGATCCTAAATATATTAAAACATACATCAAAACGATACATGGTGCAAAAGGACTAGAAGCTGAAACGGTGTTTTTACATACAGGAATTACAAACAAGATCAATCAAAGCATTCTAGATTACGAACAATTGAAAGATGAAGCACGTGTATGGTATGTAGAACTTTCCAGGACATCACAAAATATGTATATTGTATTAGATAAAGGAAAGAAATTTAACGTTTGCTCTTGACGGTGATAGGATGCTAGTATCGATTTTTGTGTCTGAAACAGAGCAGTGGATTACTTTATTTGATATATTCATTTTAGATCCGGTTTGTAAATCAGGTCCGAGATGCTGCAGAATCTTTCTATGTGAAGTATATAGGATGCTAGCACGCATATTGAACTACATTTGTAGAGAAGGTTTTTTCTCTTGAATCCTGTTATTTTCTTTTTTGGCGTTCTACTTTCCTAGAATACTTTATTTATATAGCATTTTTAGTTTTCACTTTTTTCTTTTCCCCTAAAGATCACTGTAAAGGTAACGGGGGTAACGGACTACAAAGTTAAACCGTTAACGTATTTTCATTACCAATAGCCTTTGAGTAACGGGGGTAACGGGCAAAATGAAAAAATAAAACAAGTCTCTATATATACGTTACCGTTTTCGAGTAACTCTTTTATTTAATGTATTTTTGCAATCAATGGATATCTGGCGAGATTTACAAAAAGCCATGAAGGAGATTTTGGTAACGTATTAAGGTTTTTAAGGTCATCAACTACAAAGTATCTAATTTCTGCTATGATTACAATTTTTATTATGAAATACAGTTATTTAAAAATAAGGAAATAGGTTTTGACTATAAACCTATAAAATGATTATTAAACGGCCGATTTTTTTACAGTTTTGTTTCCAGAATGATTGTTGTTAATTTATTTCAAATATTGATGCTTAAAAAATATTGTATCCAATATTGTATCCACGATCATATCTGTTTACAATTCTAATCGGATATCTTACTTCAATTGGATATTCTTCACTGTGTCCATCTAAATAAAGCTGTTCATCTGTTGATTCCCAATTTGGGTTCATTGTTAAGCTTACTGGCTCAGAAGCTTCTTTTTTGCTCTTTTTATTAATGCTTATTACTGATTCAGTAGTTTCATTTTTAGGTTTTGCATTTATGCTCACTGATTCAGTAGTTTTATTTTTGGTTGTAGTTTCTGTGCTTACTGTCATGGCAGTTATATATGCTGGCTTTATAAGTGTATCATTGCCATAGGGCCCCCACACATTTAATGTGACATTATAAATTCCAGGTTTCCCAAAATTATGATGAGTCGTTATATTTGAACCACTATAAGTAGTGGCCCCGGTTCCTATATTTTCGAATATCCAGCGCCAAGAAGTAACATTACCGGTGACGTCACCAGTAAATCGTGTATGTAAAGGAATAATCCCATTTGTAATGTTAGAAGAAAAATCATTAATTTTTATATTGCCTGCTGCTAAAGCTGCTGGCATTAAAAGTAGAACCAATATAACCATCGGTAAAAAATATTTTCTCATATCGAATTCTCCTTCGGACTAACGCATTTGATATGCAAAAAAACACTAGCATGTTAATCATAAGTATTATGACTTAAATAATTTGAAGTTTTAAGCATATGATTTTTCAATAGATTTCGTGAGTCCTATATTGTTCTGATTGTCTTGCCCGGAGACTGTGGGCAGGGGGTTTTTAGATAAACTATCGAATATATAAACTTTGTTCTTTAAATAAGGAATTTAAAGAAGTAGAAATCAGAAAATAACTCTTCTTAATGGCTTAATTCCAAATAACATTTCTAAGTTATGAAACACAAAAAACCACATCCAGGGCTATTTATCTAGTATGCTTCGCAAGGTCGAAAGGCGGCTGAATATGCTATTAATTCTTATTAATTAACATGATAGGTCATATTGCAAAAAATAATGATATTGATTTAATGATTAAATTTTTTTATTAATTTAGGTGATCCGGTTGATCTTGGATATCAAAAATACACTATAGCAATAACTTAAACTAAATAGTGCTAGAATCACGTAGTTCTGATCTTGTGAATTATAGCATCGGGAAACCTTTTTACGCTCATCAATAACTAATTTAATCTCAGCCCCTCGAACAAGCGTATAATCTATATAAGGTAGGATAACCTTAACCCACTCCAAAAAACGCCTTAAATCGGTTCATAATCTACCTTCTTCTGCTTTATTAATCAGCATAGGTGAGCAGGCGCTAATCTGAAATGTAGAAAAGTTGATCTTGTGAACTGCAGGTATTTCTTCACCTGCAGCTCGATAGTAGGTTTGCTTGAAAGCACTGGAAAACCGTTATATTGTAACTAGATTTAATTTATTATATACTTTTCTTAATATATAATACTAACTATAACTAATTAGTATTAAATATTCCATAGTCCTAATATCAGAAATTATAACAACCAGAAACATTTTCATGCCAGTAAATAAATTACTTAATTTATATTATTTTAAATTAATAAAAGTGCAGGAAAAATATCTCAAAGATACTTATCGTGCCATGAGAGTATAAATATGGGGATTTTGTTTTGTCAAAAAAAGGAATCATTTTGGGGTCACTAGTGAGACTTTTATTATGAGTCCTATGACTTAAAAACATTGCCCTTGTCAAAAAATGGCTCACAGCGTCTTATAATGGCTCATTTTTGATGACAAGAATCGAAAAACTGGCTAATAGATAAGATAACAAAAAAAATACTACGAATGAAATTGAATATAGCTTGAAATGAGCTAAATAATTAAAATGGGGGTTATTGCAGCCCCCTGGATTTTACATTTTTGCCTACACTACTTTCTGTATTCATGGGATCTGATAAGTTCCATTTAATATCTCGGGACCTGGCTTAGACATTCTCAATATTAGATAATATTTTTCCTCAGGTGCAGGTAGCCAATTTGATTCCTTCCCAACCAGTTCTTCATGCTGGATGTAGATATCCAAAGAACCATCCGTGTTATACATAAACTTGTCCTTTTGACTGCAAAGGGAATAGCGGTTGATTGAATTTGGTACGAACATGTAGGTAGTTGCGTTATACATGCTAATAGCCCAAAAAGCACCCATTGGTGGGATCTTCCCTTTATCAAAGTGTATTAGGTACTTGTGAACACCGCTCAACAGCTGCTCATCTCTGTCGGTGTGTGCTATTACGTAGATACCCTCTTCAGGAAAAACAGCTCCTAGGCCACCCTCGGTTATGGCTGCTCTTAGCAGGTAATTATAGCCATAGGTGCCGATGTCTGTTGAATATGACCAGCCATTGGTATCAATCCCTAGGGAATTATTGAACACATTTTTTACAACTTGATCGCCATCTTTAATAGCTCGAGAAAGCCCAGCAGCAATAGCTGGATTTAAGTTTGTTCCATAGGGAGGTCTTGTTCTTACCCAAGCCGATCCGATCGAAGACTGTCATGAGAGCTGCTTCTCCCGCTGGTGGCGAGTTCTTCTTCAGAGCAACAAGTAGTTAATCGTATGCTATCCTGTGTATTAGGCGAAACTATAGCTTTCTTAAAGTCGGCAAGCGTTTCATTTTTTGCTGCAATCACTGGTTTTCCGTACTGGCTCAGTGGCATTAGACTAAACTGTTTCTAGAGCGATAGCACATTAGGCAGATCCTACTAGCCCTTGACTATGATTCTGCCAATGACCCAGACTGTATTTGTTGGTGAGCTAATTACATGGAGTCCGATAGGTCGACTTCCATTCTATCCGGGACCAATTATAACGAAATTGCCTTCTTCAGTGCCAGTAGTCCCATCATCTATGTTTTTGAAGGTGTTCGTGTAGGCGTCAAGAAATTGCTGAACATAGCCCCGTTCTTTAGTGTCAGGCACATGTAGCACAATTGGCTCCTTTTCGAGTTCTAGCCATGCAATATTATAAAGTGTATCTCCATTAGGCGTAACTACATCGGTGTTATTTGATGTAGCCAGATGATTTAAATAACCCATCTGGTTAATCGGAGCGTGCCCCCATAAATTATAACAGCTAAAAGCCTTTTCCCGACGATCAATAAATGACCCCATCTAAGCTCTGATATCAAGTTTTTCGGATAGTTATATTCTCCCTACAATGCAACTTTTTTTAGTTTGTATATTGGTTAAAATTATACTTTTTTTTCTGAATACCTTTTTTCAATTTAAAAATTATTGCATTTATAGATCTTGGAAAGTTCAGATAAATTTTAAAAAATAATATCCAAGTTTGATTAATAA
>Ga0182019_10000643_pt1 | contig 17154 bp, 12 predicted proteins | sample 812E2MmetaG_FD_120483 | JGI IMG/M metagenome (GOLD analysis project Ga0182019, IMG submission 120483) | Permafrost microbial communities from Stordalen Mire, Sweden - 812E2M metaG | ecosystem: Environmental > Terrestrial > Soil > Wetlands > Permafrost | place: Sweden: Stordalen | collected...
ATGCGATCCACACGGTGAGGATAGTCCGGAATATCACGTCGTACGCGCGTATCCGCCTGGTCTTCGCTTCGATGCATGGTGCCACCGTCTATGTCCTCCTGTATATCCTTGTCAACAACGATCATCCGCAGTGGCGTGTCCCGGCGACACTTGGCGCGGCGATCCTGTATGGCGCGACCTCACTTGCTGCCCGAAAGTGGCCGGGTGATGAAGGCGTATTCCTTCATTCCCTCCTGACGGCGATACTGCTCGTGGTCTGTGCGACGTGGATACAGTTCAAGGGCCTGGCGCTCGTCCAGTACTGGAGCATCGAGGCGCTCGCGTTGGCGTGGGCGGGATCGCAGTGGCGCCTCCGTCCGGTCATCGCGGGCGCGCTGGCGCTTATCGCCGCGGCGATTCTCCAGCTTCTCTTTACACGAGGTGCGCTCATTGCCCCGGTGTCAGAGCCATTCACGATTCTGTTCAACAGCCGGGCGTTTACGTTCCTGCTTCTTTCCGCGTGCATCGCGCTCAGCGCGGTTCTCCGGGGACGGAGTGAGGAGACGGGACACACCGGCGTACGCATGCTCCTTCACGTTGCCTGGAGCTGGACACTGTTTACACTTTTCACCGCTGAGACGATAGACTTCTTCGCTCAGATGATCCGCAGCACGGGTGTGGCCCGGGAACAGTATTGGGAATTCCTCCGGGTCATGACGCTCCCCGCAGTCTGGGGCGCATGGGCGGTTGCCCTCATAGTGGGCGGGAGCCGCAATGCCGTCCGGCCGATTGTCCTCTCCGGGGTCATGATGATCCTCATGGCCGTGTGCCTCGGTGCGCTCCGGGGGCTGATGTTCGCGCCGATCGGTGATTTCGAGCCTGTGCTGAACATGCGTGTGCTCCTTCTCCTCCTTCTGATCGCCGAATGTGTTATTGCGCGGCGGGCCCTCCTCTCGCAGGAAGGGTACACAGGCGTGTACAGGACGTTCGCGCCGGGACTCCAGGGGGGGATCGTTCTTCTCTTTCTCGTCCTGATAACGGGAGAAACGTGGGACTTCTACGCGCGGGGGATCTACCGTCTGGCGCTCATGGCGGGTTCCATAACGATCGCAGATGAACTGAACAGGCTCCAGAATCTGCGCCAGCTTTTCCTTTCGGGAGGGTGGCTCGTCTATTCGATCATCCTCATGGCGATCGGAATCTGGAGGCGCGCGCGCGTCGTCCGGATCGAGGCGATTATCCTCTTCGGTGTGTCCATACTGAAGATATTCATATACGACCTTTCGTTCCTCGATACGCTCTACCGGATATTCTCGTTCGCGGGACTGGGGATTATTCTCCTTGCGGTGTCGTATCTGTATCAACGCTACCGGGGGATCATACTCGGATCGGCCTGAACGATTTGTCGGGAGTTTGTCCGGAATGCGCGCTCCTCCTCGCAAGTCGCGCATTGTCAGTCATCTCCGTGCGCGATTTTGTCCGCAATTCGTCTGTGGTGATCCGCCTCCGCTTATCCTGCATCCCGAACGTGGAGGCGGGAACCGGATGCGCCCTTCGTTCCCGCAGGCGCGTTTGCCTTTCATTCCCCTGCTTCGTATGCTGTTCTCGCCCGCCACCGACAGAGCACTCACAACCACCAGGGAGCACGCCCATGCTCGTCATTGTGAAAGAAACCTATGATGCAATGAGCAAAGAAGCAGCCAGGCTTGTTGCCGAACGCCTTCGGAAGAAACCCAACATGGTCCTGGGACTCGCCACGGGAAGCACGCCCCTCGGACTGTATAGAGAGCTGATCCGGATGCACAGGGACGAAGGCCTCGATTTCTCGAAGGTCACGACGTTCAATCTCGACGAATACGTCGGCCTTCCCCCGTCGCACGACCAGAGCTATCATTATTTCATGCGGGAGAATTTCTTCAAGGACATCAACCTTGACGTGCGGCATATCCACGTCCCGCAGGGGATGGCGAAGGACGTCGACGCCTTCTGTGCGTGGTATGAACAGAGGATCGCCGAGCACGGCGGGGTGGATCTGCAGGTCCTCGGGATCGGCGGAAACGGCCACATCGCGTTCAACGAGCCTGGATCTTCGCTCGGATCCCGCACGCGCATCAAGACGCTGACCGGGACGACCCGCATGGACAACGCCCGGTTCTTCAAGACAAACGAGGAAGTCCCGCGCTATGCCATCACGATGGGGGTCGGGACGATCATGGATGCGAAGGAGCTCCTGCTCCTGGCCAACAAGACCGGAAAATCCGACGCTGTTCAGGCCGCGGTCGAGGGGCCGATTACGGCGATGTGCCCCGCATCGATCATTCAGATGCATGCCAAGGCATTCGTGTTTCTTGACAGGGAGGCAGCATCGAAGCTCACCGGCAACTACAACGACAGCTGGGAATCGAAGATCTTTCAATGAGGACTGAGCACAATGACTGACAGAATCTGTCTTTTTGAGGATCAGTTCTATCGCCGTCTGCTGCCGCTCGTGTACACGCGTCCGGCGTACGACCTCCGCTGCGGGATGCTGACGCTCCGCGAGAAAGTCGGGAAGCGCTATCCCGGAGTCAGGCTCTCGCTTCACTCGCGCGGCTATCTGGCGGATCTCCTCAGGGAAGAGAATCCCGGGACGGCGGTCAACAGGATCGAAGGTCAGGGATGCCTTTTTCTGAACGGCAGGATCGTCGCTTCTGAGGAATTTGCCCGGAACGTCCCTCTCGAGGGCCCGGATATGCTCTATGTTGCGGGGGAGATGCTCATTGCCGCCCGTGTCAGCGGCAAATTGCTCGACGCATTTCGTGCGGGGCTTCCGGAGAGCCTGGGGATATCGGCATTCCCCGGCGTGCCGAAGACCGATCTTCCGGTGAAGACCGTTTCCTATCCGTGGGACCTTGTCAACTTCAACGGTGCGGAGATTGTCGCGGACTTTGCGCTCATGGCTCCCGAAAAGTCCGGAAGGATGCGGGGGAATGTCTACGAGGGAGCGCATCTCGTCAATTCCGGGAATATCGTCATCGGCGAAGGGGCAAAAGTGAAGCCCGGTGTCGTGCTTGACGGTGAGACGGGTCCGATCTGGATCGGGGAGAACGTGACGGTGTTCCCCAACGCCGTCATCGAAGGTCCGGCGTATATCGGGAACCGTTCCATGATCAAGGTCGGTGCCAAGATCTACGAGAATACGAGCATCGGCCCGGTATGCAAGGTCGGCGGCGAGGTGGAGGGGGCGATCATTCACTCATTCTCCAACAAACAGCATGACGGGTTCCTCGGTCACGCCTACCTCGGGATGTGGGTCAATCTCGGCGCCGACACGAACAACAGCGACCTGAAAAACAACTATGGGAACGTCAAGCTTGTGATTGACGGAGAAACGGTGGACAGCGGGTCGATGTTCATGGGGCTTGTGATGGGTGATCATTCGAAAAGCTCCATCAATTCCATGTTTAACACTGGAACCGTCGTCGGCGTCTCGAGCAATGTTTTTGGGAGCGGGTTCCCTCCGAAATCCGTCCCCTCATTCGCCTGGGGAGGTGCCGAGGAGATCAAGACATACGATCTGGAGCGAGCCCTCGATGTGGCCCGGCGCGTCATGGGGAGGAGAAAGATCGTCCTTTCGGCCGCCGGGGAGAATGTTCTGCGGACAGTGTTCGATTTGACGAAGAAAGAGAGGGGCCAGGCCGGCGTCGCGGGGTAAATCGTTCTCGGGCCGTTCCCGTCCGGGTGTTCGGCGTTCTCGTCGCGGGTGTGTTCGCGGGTACAACGGGGCTGGCTGTTGTGACGGGACACTGGCAAAACGGGATCTCGCGGGCCGAGTATCAGCGGAGGTTTGGACAGATTGATTCTCCTCTTTACAAGCACATCCGCGGCCATGTGCCGCAGTATGGGCCCGATGACTGAAAACGGATTACCTGCATCGCTTGACGCGCCGGCATTCTACGACAGGCTTGCACCCGACTACGATGAAATGACCGGATTCGGGAAGCGCTTTGCCAGGGAGACCCCTTTTTTCAAGCTGATCGTGGAGAATCACCGGATAGGGACCGCGCTTGACGCCGGCTGCGGGACCGGATTCCATTCCCTTCTTCTTGCGCAGCTCGGTGTCCGTGTAACGGCGGTGGATGCCTCGCGCGAGATGATCGCCAGGCTTGATCAGCACGGGAAGGAGATGGGCCTCTCTATCAGGGGCGTCCATTCGGAATTCACCGGGATCGGCCGGGCACTCAGCGAGCGGTATGACGCCGTGTTTTGCATGGGGAACACACTCCCGCATCTCGCCGGAGACGCTGAATTAGTGAATGCGCTTTCCGCGTTCGCCTCCCGGACACTCCCCGGAGGGATACTCATCCTGCAGATGCTTAATTATGAAAGGATTCTGGTGACGCGGGAACGGATACAGGGCGCCGGGGAAGCTCACGGCGTGACGTACGTCAGGTTCTATGATTTCGAAGCGGGCGGCAGTCGGCTTCTCTTCAACATACTCAGAATCGAGAGGGTCGAAGGAAATCTCAAAACAAACCTGATGAGCGTCCCCCTCATTCCGATCACAAGCTCGCGCATCACGAAATTGCTGGAGAAATCCGGCTATCGGAACGTGCTGAAATTCGGGAGCATCGCGATGGACCGGTTCGACCCCGCAGCCTCGAAGGATCTTGTGATTGTCGCAACTCTTCCGTAAGATTCAACCGTACAGAGAATTCTCCTTCCCCGCCTTTCAACATTCAGGAAAGAAAGCCGCTTCAGAATAGAACTGAACGCGCACGCATGTATGTAACGCGCATGTCATCGATCAGAGTTGTGTAGAATCTGCAATAAGCCCCATCTCCTCCTCGCGGGTATTCGCGAAACAATTCCGGCCTGCCGCCGGATTGTCAAGTTTTCTAGGGGCTCGATGAATTGTGATGCGTGTAATTTCGTGGCATCACCTTTGCGATTCCGGTGTCTCGAGAACAGGAGTGTGTACTCTGAAACCATCCCGCACTACATACATTGTCGCAGCCGGGTTGTCACTCATGTGTTCCCCGGGAGCCCGCAGTCAGAACGCCTCGGCGACACAGGAGCTCGCGATCGAGGTGAAGCCCGTCACGAGGCTCATCGTCTCCGGCGCGCCGCTTCCGCTCGTTGTCTCCTCCGGCGGAGGGATCTCCTCTGCGACCGACGCGAGTTCCAGGTACAGTCTTGTGACGAATCTGAAGAGCATGAAGATCGTGGCATCCATTGACAGTCCCATGCCTTCAGGGACATCGCTCGCGATCATGCTGGAGAGCACGAAAGGGGTGAACAGGGGAGAAGTGGAAATTGCGGGCTCGGCCGAAGTCGTGACCGGGATAGGGCCGGGGGGTGAGACGGATCAGCGGATCATGTACAGGTTTTCCGCTCTTCCCGGTGTTACTGAACTTGCGTCCGGGGAACGGACCGTGACACTGACATTAACCGATTGAGAATGGCAATGACAGGAAAAAGGACTCTCGTTGCGCTCCTGCTTTTGATCATTGTCCCCGGCATACACGGATTTGCCCTCGCGCAGCATTCGGCGAGCGTCTCGGAAACTGTCCGTTTCGTGGTGTTGCCTGTCCACACAGGTGCTTCCGGCCCGGTCACGCCTTCCGCGATTTCCGTGAATGAGACTGTATCGGCCGAACGAATTTCGGTGGGAATCATCCCTCCTTCGGGTCAGTCAACAACCCACATGCTCAGCACGCCCGGTTCCCTCCTCCTCCGCCCCCGCCGTGGATCTTCCGTTATCATTACGATTACCGGCTGATTTCCTCCCCGGAGAGCCGGGGAGAAGGGATCGTCATTCACCCAAGCCGCTGGAACTTCCGGCATGCACGTCTTCGTTTTATTGTCAGAGACACGTGCGTGATTCGACCGGTCGCAAAGTGAGGGAATAGATGGGGAGCCAGGCAGTGTCGATCAATGAACCAGATCCAGCTCCCGCGGGATGGATACTCTATGATGATTCCTGCGGCGTATGCCGCACATTGATCCCCTTCGGTGAAAAGACGCTTCGCAAAAGGGGATTCGCCTTCGCCCCGCTCCAGTCCGCATGGGTGGCCGGGAGATTGAATCTCCCCACGGAGGATCTTACAAGAGACCTGCGTCTTCTCCTCCCCGGCGGGCGCGGCGTTCAGGGTGCGGACGTCTACCGTTACGCGATGAAGCGCATATGGTGGGCATATCCCCTGTATCTCTTCTCTGTGGCTCCGCTCCTGCGAAACGTCTTCAACCTGGCCTACAGAACGTTCGCGGATCACCGTTATCAGGTCTCCCGGATCTGCAGGCTTCCGGGCGCCGCCTGAACGGACGCGAATAAGTCCGCCTCGTACACACGCTCACCGCGCTCAAGGTCAAGAAGCGCGCGTTTGCGCCACAGGCCGCCTCCGTATCCCCCGAGCTTTCCATCCTTGTTGACGACCCGGTGGCACGGAATGACGATCGCGATCCGGTTGAGCCCGTTTGTATGGCCCACTGCACGCTGCGCCCCCGGCGCTCCCACTTTTGCGGCCAGTGCCTCATAGGAGAGCGTTCCCCCGTATGGAATGCTGAGAAGCCCCTTCCAGACCCGCTGCTGGAATTCCGATCCGGGAAACTCGAGCGGGACTGTGAATTTCTTCAGCTTCCCCGCGAAGTATTGCTTCAGCTCTGATTTGAGCTGTCGCAGCACGTCGTTGTTCCCCGGGACGATGGGGCGCTTGAACACCTTTCCGAGCGTCCCTATCTGGGCCTCGAGCATTCTCCTGTCCGTGAACTCGAGGAGCACAATGTGCTTGTCCGTCGCCCCGGCGACGAGCGGTCCGAGCGGGCTTTCAATCCACCCGACAGTGATGCACTCCGTGCCGTCCGCCCTGCCGGGCGGTGTTCCGAATATCCGTCCGAATGCCTCCCGGAACCCGCTGTGTGATTCGTAGCCGTGATCGAACGTCACGTCGTCAAGGCTTTCCCCCTTTCGTATCCGGTCAAATGCCTTGCCAAGCCTTCTGCCGCGGCAGTATGCCTGGAATGTCATCCCGTAATTCCTGTTGAAAAAGCGCCTGGCTCGGGCCGGATCGATGTTCATGGAACGGAGCGTCGCGTCTGTAAACCGCCGGGAAGGATCGCGCTCGATCTCCGATAGGAGCCGCCCGGCCCACGGGGGCGGTTCCCCGATCGCTGAAAGGGGCTGGCACCGCTTGCACGGCCTGTATCCGGCGAACACCGCCTCCCGGGGCGTGGCGAAATACTCCACATTCCGGGGGAGGGGCTTCCTGGCGGGGCAGGAGGGACGGCAGAAGACGCCGGTTGTCCTTACGCCGAGGAAAAAGACCCCGTCGTACGAGGAATCGCTCTGCGTGTAGGCCCGCTCCATTTCCGATCGCGTGGGAAGGCTCGTCATTGTTGGTCCTTTCATGAAACATGCACCCCTGTTTTCCAGTAACAATAGCAGATACGGGGTTCGAAATCCACCGGAAAATGGACGTTGATATCGCCCCTCCCTCCGGCAACTATCCGCCGCATCAGCAGGTCTAACTCAATGTCCCTGGACAACTCACAACGATCGTATCTCATGATGGAAGACGCTGATCTGGTCAGGAAAGCGCAACAGGGGGATATTCTCGCGTTCGAGCAGCTCGTCTTCCGGCACGACAAGAAGGTCCTTTCGATTGCCGCCCGGTACGTGACGAGCGCGGATGACGCCAAGGACATCTATCAGGAAGTTTTCCTCAGGGTGTACCGGGGACTGAAGAAATTCCGTTTCAGGAGCGAGTTCTCCACGTGGGTCCACAGGATTACGGTGAACGTCTGCCTCACGCACAGGTCGCGCCGCCGCCGGACGATGCAGACACTCCTGCTCGACGACAGGGACGAAGACGGTGAGGCGCACGGGGAAATCCGGGATCCCGCGGGGGGGCCTGACAATCTCGCGGTCGACGCGGACATTGCATCGAGGATTGAGCGCGCACTCGGGGTCCTCTCCCCGAAGCAGAGAATGGTGTTCACGCTGAGGCACTTCGAGGGATACAGGCTCGGCGAGATCGCACAGATGATGGACTGCATGGAAGGCACGGTGAAACGGTATCTGTTTACCGCCACGCGGCGGATGCGTGACCAACTGAAGGACGCAGTATGACACACGACGACTACAGGGAACTTCTCTTCATTGCCGCCTCGGGGGAGATCGACGCCGACGGCCGGGACGTCCTGGAGAGGCATCTCCGGACGTGCGAAGAATGCAGGAGGGAATATGCGGGACTGGAGGAGCTCCACGCGCGCCTCATTGCGCACCGTCCGGGGATTGAGCCGGACGACCGCCTGCTGAACCAAGCGCGCCAGGAGTTCAGGATCGCGCTGAGGAAAGAGGTCGCGCGGCGCTCCTCCTGGTTCGGATGGTTCGATCCGGCGGTGCTGGCGCCCGCATCCGGGCTCGCGCTCGGGGCGGCGTGCACGGTGGCGTTCGGATTCTTCCTCGGGAGGATCGCTTTCCCCCCGTCCGCGGCCGAGCTGCCTTCCCCCGCCGTGTCCCTCTCTCCGGCCGGCGGAGTCCGTCCGGTCGAGGAGGAGACGCGGATCACGAACGTCCATTTCGCCGAACACCGGAGCGGTTCGGACGAAATCGAATTCACGTTCGACGCCGTCACGCCTGTCCGCATGCGCGGCAGCATCGACGATCCGAAGATACAGAAAGTCCTCACGCACGCGATGCTGAACGAGGAGAATCCCGGCGTGCGCCTGAAAGCGGTTAACGCGATAAACCGTCAGGGTCTGGAAACGCAGGACGTCGAGACGAAGGCCGCCCTCATCAAGGCGATGGAGACCGATAGCAACGCGGGCGTCAGGAAAGAGGCGCTCAGCGCGCTCATGAGGCTTCCGTTCGACGCCGAGATCAAGAAAGCTCTTCTCCACGCGCTCATGTCGGACGGCAATCCCGGGCTGCGTGTCGCCGCCATCAACGCCCTCGACTCGGCGCGGACGGGTGCGCTCGGCGTGGACTCCGACATGCTCGGTATTCTGAAACAGAAGGCCGAGACCGACGACAACAACTATATCCGCGTGAAAGCCCGCGCGGTCATCCAGGAGGCGACAAAGCAATGAATCGCACAGAAGGTCTGTTTCTGGCGCTCTTCCTCGCCGCAACGTCCATCTCCGCGGCGGCAGACGACGGCGGGAACCGTACCCGGACGTTCCCCGTCGGCAGGGGTGGGAAGCTCGAAGTGACGATACGGGGGGGAAACATCACGATCAATCCGTGGGACAGGGACGAGGTGCGCGTACGGATCACGGGTGTCGACAGCGACGAGGATCAGGGCATCGCCATATCCCGGAGCGGAACGACGGTCACGATCGAGGATAGGGACGAATCGTCCGACGACATCACGCTTGAAATCAATCTCCCGCCCAGGTTTGACGTCCGGCTCCAGTCTTCGAACGGCGACATTGAGATCAACGGTCCGCTTGAAGGGAGAATGAAAGGGATGACCGGAGGGGGGAACGTTCGCCTGGGGAACCTCACCGGGGCAATTGAGATGCGGACTTCGGGCGGCGATATCACCACCGGGGATATCGGCGGGGATCTGGACCTCAATACGTCCGGCGGGGATATCGTGATGGGGAAGGTCACGGGAAACGCGGCGGTGACAACGTCCGGGGGGGACATCACCGTTGCAAACGTGGGGAAGACGATTCATGCGAACACCTCGGGGGGGAATATCTCCGTAGGTGATGTCGGAGGGGAAGCGACGGTATCGACGTCGGGAGGTGACATCACGGCCGGGTCCGTCTCCGGCAGTGCCCGGTTGACGACGTCGGGCGGCAACGTGATGCTGCGGGGCGCCGCCGGGACCGTGCGCGCGACAAGCGCGGGAGGGGATCTCGAGCTGGAGAACATGACAGGGACCGTGGACGGGAACACCGCGGGGGGAAACATCCTCGCGGTCCTGAACCCATTGAAGAACGGCAGGAGCCGCCTGACAACGGCGGGAGGGGATATCCGGCTTGTCGTGCCGGACGGTGCCCGGGCGACGATAAGCGCGCGGATCCGCGTCGGGGGCTGGTGGCGCATCCAGAAGGACTCGTACGAGATACGGTCCGACTTCAAGATGGACAACTACGAAAAGAACGAACAGGGACACGAGATCCGTGCTACGGTCCTCCTGAACGGCGGCGGGGAAGAGATCTCGCTCGAGGCGGTATCGGGGAATATCGAGATCCGCAGGGAGAGGAAGTGACATGCTTCTCGCACTGCTGCTTCTCATGCCGGCGGCCGGTCCGGGGGGCGGTCCCCCCTCGCCTCCCCGTTTGGAGGTTCAGGCAGTTCGCCTCAGGGGCCGGGTGACTGTCGACGGGAACACGGGGGACCCCGCGTGGCGCGACGTCCCCGTCTTCGACACGTTCATCCAGCGCGACCCCGCCGAGGGGGGAGTGCCGGGGATGAGGTCAGAGGTCCGCGTCGCGTACGACGACAATGCGCTCTACGTCGCGGCAAGGATGTACGACCCCTCCCCCGATTCCATCGTTGTGCGGCTCGGTCGCCGCGACGTAGTTCAGAACGCGGACCTCTTTCAGCTGTACATCGATCCCTATCACGATGGCCGGTCCGGCTTCTACTTCGGGCTCGACCCCGCGGGGACGCTCTATGACGGGATACTGTACAACGACGACTGGAGCGACGATTCCTGGGACGGCGTATGGGAGGGGAAAGTGCAGAAGGACGCGGAGGGCTGGACCGCCGAAATGCGCATCCCGTTTTCGCAGCTCCGGTTCCACGACGAAGAGGGACAGGTGTGGGGGATAGACTTCCGCAGGGACATCGCCCGGAGAAACGAAACCGACTGGGCGGCGTTTACGCCGAAGAACGGAAGCGGTTTTGTGTCGCGGTTCGCGGACCTCACCGGGATCCGCGACATACACCCCCCGCGGGACATTGAGATCCTCCCGTACGTCACGACGCGCGCGGAATACCTGCAGCATGCGGTCGGTGATCCGTTCAACACCGGTTCCCGGTACTTCCCGAGGATGGGCGCGGACATCAAGATCGGACTCAGGTCGAACCTGACGCTCGATGCGACGGCGTACCCCGATTTCGGACAGGTGGAGGTGGATCCGGCGGTCGTTAACCTGAGCGACGTCGAGACCTACTTCAACGAAAAACGTCCGTTCTTCATCGAGGGAGCGTCGACGTTCCGGTTCGGAAAGGGAGGAGCGGTCAGCTACTGGGGCTTCAACTGGGGCGATCCCGAGTTCTTCTATACGCGCCGGATCGGCAGGGCTCCCCAGGGGACCATCCCCGCCGCGGATTACGCGGACGTGCCGACGGGCACGGACATACTTGCTGCGGCAAAGATCTCAGGGAAGCTCGGAGACAGCTGGAACATCGGGGCGGTCCAGGCTCTCACGGGACGGGAGTATGCAAGCCTCCAGACGGCTGGCGTCCGGTCGAGTCTGGAGGTGGAACCGCTTACCTACTACGGCGTGGCCCGCGTGCAGAAGGAGTTCGACGGAGGGAGGGAGGCGCTGGGGATGATCTCCACGACGACGTCACGGTTGTTCCGTGACGGTGCGCTCCGTGACGATCTCAACAGCATGTCCACCGTCGCGGGGCTGGACGGCTGGGCCTTTCTCGACGGGGACAAGACCTGGGTCATGAGCGGCTGGGGTGCGGCGTCTCTTGCCCGGGGGGACCGGACGAGGATGATCAATCTTCAGAGCGATGCCCAGCACTATCTCCAGCGCCCCGACGCGGTCCACTACAGGCTCGACAGTTCCGCCACTTCGTTCGCAGGATACGCAGGCAGGGTCGTCCTGGTGAAACAGAAGGGGAATTTCTTCGTGAACTCGGCGTTCGGCGTCATCGATCCGCGGTTTGACAACACCGACCTCGGATATCTCTGGCGGTCGGGCGTCATCAATGCCCACGCGGGGGCCGGATATCAATGGACCGAGCCTGCGGAGTGGTACCGGAGTGCCCAGGCGATGATGGCGCTCTTCCAGACGACCGATTTCGACGGGAACCTCGTCTGGCGCGGGGTCTACGGACAGGGATGGCTCCAGCTCCTCAACTATTACCAGCTCCGGGTCGACTATGCGTACAACCCCCGGACTGTCAACGCAACGAGAACTCGCGGCGGTCCGCTGACGATGAACTGGTCGGGATACCAGTTCGACGAGGAGATCACAACCGACGTCCGGAAAGACGTCGACATCGACATCTCGTCGTACATGTACTCGAACAGGGAAACAAGCTGGAATGTGTACGCAATGCTCGACGTAAAACCCTCGAGAAGCATCTCCATCAGTCTCGGACCCGGATTCGAACGAAACGTGGATTTCGTGGGGTGGGTCGGCGCGTTCGCCGATCCCGTGGCGGCCGCGACGTACGGGAGCAGGTACGTGTTCGCCCTTCTGAACCAGACGACGCTCTCCGCGAACATACGCCTGAACTGGACGTTCACCCCGGAGCTCAGCCTCCAGCTCTATGTCCAGCCTCTCATCTCCGCGGCCGGTTACAGCAACTTCCGGGAGCTCGCAAAGCCCCGTTCATATGAGTATGTCGAATACGGGACGGACGGGTCCTCCATTTCGCTCAGCAACGGGACATACACCGTCGTCCCCGCGGGCGGGCACGGCACCCCCTTCACGTTCGCCGATCCCGACTTCAACCTGAAGTCGTTCCGCGGAAACGCCGTGCTCCGATGGGAATACCTTCCCGGCTCCACGCTCTATGTGGTCTGGACGCAGACCCGGTCGCAGTCCGACGTTACCGGAGATTTCCAGTTCAATCATTCGCTCGGACAGATGATAAACATCCGGCCCGATAATATCTTCATGGTCAAGCTGAGCTACTGGTGGAACAGGTGACCCCACAAACACAAGGAGCTGCGCAATGAAACGACTCATGCTGCTGCTGATGTTTGCCCCCTTTTTCGTCTGCGCCGCGCGGCAGGCCGACTTCGAAAAGGAATTTGCAACCTCCGCCGGAAAGAAAGTTGACATCGATCTCAAGACGGGAGGGGGGATCGCCATACGGGGTTGGGCCAGGGATTCGGTGCTTGTGAGAGGGTTCCGTGAAGGGCGCGATGGGGACGACGCGACGCTGGAGATGGAGCTGACCTCCTCGGGTGTGTCCGTCCGGTCGTACTACGCCGGGTCGCGGCGGAACAGGAACGGGGGGATCCGGCTGGAGATATCCGTCCCCCGCCGGTACGACGTCCGGGTTGAATCGATGGGGGGAGGCGTCTCCATTGACGACGTCGAAGGGACGATGACGGGGAAGACGATGGGGGGGGAACTGACGCTCACCGGGTTGAAGGGGAATCTCGATCTCCTGACGATGGGTGGAGCGGTGACGCTCAGGCATTCGGATGTCGACGGGAGCGTGAAGACAATGGGGGGTGCGGTGGACGTGGAGGACGTGACCGGGAATGTGAAGCCCTCGTCCATGGGGGGGAACGTCACGCAGAAGAACATCACGCGTCGCAACGGGGAGAAATCGGGGGGTGAAGTGAACATCTCTACGATGGGGGGAGCAATCAACGTGGATGACGCCCCCGAGGGCGCCGTGCTCAGCACGATGGGGGGGCCGATACACGTCCGTTCCGCCGCGCGGTTTGTTAAGGCAAAAACAATGGGTGGAGAAGTCCGGCTCGACGCCGTTGACGGCTGGATCGATGCGACGACGATGGGAGGGGACATGAAAGCAACGATGACCGGCGATCCCTCCGCCGGGAAGAGGTCGGTTGCGCTCTCGTCGATGGCGGGGGACATCACGCTGTCCGTCCCCGCGGGGCTCTCGATGGATATCACTATCGAGCTTTCGTACACGGAGGGGCATGAGGGGGAATACACGATTACGAGCGACTTTCCGATCCGCCAGGAGGTCTCCCGGGAGTGGGAGAGGGACAACGGTTCCCCTCGCAAGACGATACACGGCACCGGAACCGTGTCGGGGGGGAACAACCGCATCACGTTGAAGACAATAAACGGAAACGTGACGCTGAAGAAATTGTAGTTCTCCGGTGCACCCGGTGCTCCCGGAGAGCGTGCGGGACTATCCTCGATGTGCACGTCTCTCCCGACGCTCCGCGGAGGGTCGAAGGGAGGATTGCCGTCCTCGCGGGGGCGGGACTCGGTATCGATGTCGACGAGAAAACACTCGGGATGCCGGTCGTGACGGTGCGGGGCTGAACTCGCCCTGCACCCGCCTGCATGTCAATCGCGGAACGAGTCGGGATCGATCTGGAATTCCCCCATCTTCCTGTAGATCGTCTTTCTGTCGAGCTCCATCAGTTTTGCAATCTGGTTGACGTTCCCCTTGTAGAGACGGAGCATCTGAAGGAGATAGGACTCTTCTGCGTGCCTCGTGATCGTCGAGAGGTACTCCTTGAACGACGTGTTCATCCGGACCGAGTCGTCCGCGGGCGCGGCGCTCTGCACTCCTCCCTGGTCGGCCGCCCCGAGTTCCACCGAGGTGATCGAATCCCCCGTGGTCTTGATGATCGCCCGTTTGATGAGGTTTTCGAGCTCCCGGATATTCCCCTTCCACTGGTAGTTCATCATCGCCGGGAGCACGCCGGGTGCGAATCCGGTCACCCTGTTCCCGGCGAGGCCCGCATGTTTCTTCAGGAAGTGCTCGACGAGATGGGGAAGGTCGTCCATCCGTTCCCGCAAAGGGGGGACCCGGATCGGAAAGACGTTGAGCCTGTAGAACAGGTCCTCGCGGAATTGCCCGGCGGCGATCATCGCGGAGAGGTCCCTGTTCGTTGCCGCAACCACTCTCGCGTCCACCGTGATCGTCTCCGTCCCTCCCACGCGCTGTATCTCCCCCTCCTGGAGAACCCTGAGGAGCTTGGTCTGTATGTGGAGGGGGACATCCCCTATTTCATCGAGGAACACCGTTCCCCCCCGGGCCTCTTCGAATTTTCCGATATGCTGCCTGTGCGCGCCGGTGAATGATCCCTTCTCGTGGCCGAAAAGCTCGCTCTCTAGGAGCGTCTCCGCGAGCGCAGAGCAGTTGAAGACGACAAAGGGCTTGTCGCGCCGGGAGCTGTTGTAGTGGATCGATTTTGCCACGAGCTCCTTCCCGGTCCCGGTCTCGCCGAGTATGAGCGCCGGGACGTCAGTCCCCGCGACCTGCTGGACGAGCGTATACATTTCCTTCATCTTGGCGTTCCGGCCGACGATGTTCCCGAACCCGTAAACCCCGCGGACTTCGTCCCGCAGGCTCTTCAGTTCCTTGTCCTTCTGCTGTTCCTCCAGCGCCCTGCGGATCTTGATGAGCAGTTCGTCGTTGTCGCACGGCTTTGTCACGTAGTCGCGGGCCCCGAGGCGCATCGCCTCCACCGCCGTGCCGACGGAGGCAAACCCGGTGACCATGATGACCGGGACGCCGGGGTAGTTGTTTTTAATATGCTGGAGGAGTTCGATCCCGTTCATGCCGGGCATGACGAGGTCCGACAGGACCAGGTCGACGTGCTGCTCGCCGAGCTTCCGCACCGCCTCGTCGCCGTTTGTGGCGATCGTCGAGGCGTAGCCGTTGTCATCGAGAAGTGCCAGCGTCCCGACCCGGAACGCCAGATCATCGTCGACGATCATGATCCTCACTTCAGCTTTCTGTGCCATCTGCTATTCCCCGTATGGAAGGACAACGGTGAACGTCGAGCCTTTGCCGGGAGTGCTCTGGACCTCGATCGAGCCCCTGTGCTGGCTGACGATGCCGTAGCTGACGGAGAGCCCGAGCCCCACGCCGCTCACCTTCCCCTTTGTCGTAAAGAATGCATCGAAGATCCTGTTCAGGTTCTCCCGGGGAATGCCCACCCCGGTGTCCTTCACCGCGAGCCGGATCGTCCCGTCGTCCCGGGCGGCGCACATGACGAGTTCCCCCCCCTCCGGCATCGCGTCGAGCGCGTTGGCAATCAGATTGAGGAGGACCTGTTTGAGCTTGTCCCGTGAACCCTTGATGCTTGGGAGTCCTGGCTCGATCTCCGTCCGCAGGAGTACGTTGCGGTCCTGGATTTCACTCTGTGCGAGCGCGATGACCTCCCCCATGAACTCGTTGACGTCGGTGGGCTTCATCTCCTCTTCCACGAACGAGCTCCGGTACAGGCTCAGCATCTGCGCCGAAAGGCGCGAGAGCCTGTTGACCTCCTCGTACGCAACATCGATGAGGTCTCTCCCCTTTGTCCCTTCGGGGAGGCGCCCCAGGGCGGTCTTGAGGCAGCTCTGGATGTTGTGGATGGGGTTGTTCACCTCGTGGGCGAGCTGGGCCGTCATCTTCCCGGTCGCCGCCAGCCGCTCACTCCTGACGAGATCCTCCTGCGCGGAGCGGAGCTTCCGGAGCGTGTCGTCAAGGTCCCTGTTTCTCTCCAGGAGGTCGCGGTTGAGTTTGTCGAGCTCGGTGATCTTCTCCTTGAGCGAAAGACTCATCGCCATGAACCGGCGGGCGAGGATTCCGAGCTCGTCGCGTCCCCCGAGGCGTATCGCGTAGTCGTAGTTGCCGCGGCTGATTTCGGTGGTCCCCTGCACGAGCTGCGAGATGGGCCGTGTCATGCTCCGCGAGATCACAAGCCCGATCGCGGTCGTCAGCCCGAGGAAGATGAGCGACACGATGCCGAACGTTCCGAGTATCGACCTCATGGCCTGCCGCACTTCGCTGCTCAGCGGCTTGATGATGAGATACATCACGCCGTTCCCGCTCTCCTCCCCCGGTCTGCTCAGTGCAAACGAGGTCCCGAGGTACGTCCCCGTTCCGGTTGTCAGCCGTATCGGCGTTACGGAGGAATCCGTCCCGGCCGCGGGGGCGGGCATCCTCCCGGCCTTCACCGCCGCCAGAAGCGCGCCCGATTCCGCGGAGTCGAGCGTCGAGAGGACGGGGGCTGTGCCGCTCACGAGAACGAGGTCGCTGTTTGTGATATGCTTGAGCGCAGCGAGGTCGGCCGCAGTTATCTCGAACCCGACAGTCAGCGTCCCCACGATGTCGGTGGCGATGACGACAGGGACGGACACGATCCTGTATACGCGTCCTCCCATCGTGGTGACCTCCGTCGACGAGATGAAACGGAGCGCGTCCTTGATTGTCTTCGATCCGGAGACGTCCCAGGAATCCCGCTTCCCCCGCAGGAGCTGGACGAGGGGCGTTCCCCTCCTGTCGGTCAGGACGACGACCTGCGTCAGCATCGTTTGGTTCATCTCCTTCAGGAGCTGGTA
>Ga0182019_10000645_pt1 | contig 17146 bp, 12 predicted proteins | sample 812E2MmetaG_FD_120483 | JGI IMG/M metagenome (GOLD analysis project Ga0182019, IMG submission 120483) | Permafrost microbial communities from Stordalen Mire, Sweden - 812E2M metaG | ecosystem: Environmental > Terrestrial > Soil > Wetlands > Permafrost | place: Sweden: Stordalen | collected...
GGAGAGCGAGTTCGTCGCTATCGCCAAACTTACCATGCACAATCGCGAATACACCGTTTTCTTGCGCCCTCACAAGGGTGGAATGATGCTGCACACCATGTACTACGCCGAGGAAGTTAAGGAAGTCGAGTCGTTCGGCGCTCCCGATGTGGAGATCAAAGACGCAGAAATTAAAGTTGCGCATCAGCTCATTGAAGCGCTGGCGGGCGAGTGGGACCCGGAAAAATATCACGACACCTTTCAGGAAAATCTGAAGAAGCTGATTGAGGCAAAACTGGAGGGCGGCGAAGTCCAGGCCGCCGAGCAACCGAAGAAGTTGGCTCCGGTGGTGGATCTAATGGCGGCTCTGAAAGAAAGCCTGGCCCAGACAAAGAAGCCAGCCGGGTCGGAAAAGGTTACGGAGATGGCCGCCCCGAGCCAAACGAAAGCGCGCCGCAGCCGCGGCTGAAATCAGGTAGAGACGCGGCTTGCCGCGTCCCGGTTTTGAACGGGGGACGCGCACGCATTTGGAACACTTCAAGCAGGAGACGCGGCAAGCCCCATCCTTACAGTAGATCTTTTCGAATATTGACGACCCGCACCCTGTGCCCGGCAACCAAACTTGCCTCCACACGCTTCTCACCAGCGACGGGCTAAGCCCCGCCTGATTTCCCCTCGCGGCCCGGTTCCCGATACAATATCGGTTTCCAACGCAAGGCTAGTTTTCTTCCACGGAGTTTGAATGAAGCGGTTTCTCTGGCTCGGGTTCGTGCTGTGTGTTTATCTGATCTGTAGCGGCTGCGGCGATACGTTCCGCCCGATCATCATCCCGAATCCTCCAACGTTTCCCGACCCTAAAGCGGCTCATACCGTGGTGTCGATCAACGATAACGGGACGGTCACGCCCGGCAGTGCCATGGTGATCGACGTCTCCGGCGACTCGGCGGTGAGCGTGGCCGATGTGAACCTCGCGCCTGTCCATGCCGTGCAGCAAACCGCCAACGAGGTCCTCGTCATAAACCAAGCCGTGACGGGATTAACTCCGCCGTCTACTGGGTGTTTGATAACAACTAACAATCAAGTATTTAATGTGTGTCCTTCGCTTACCAAGCTGAACTTCAATAGCATCCTCCAGATCTCCAGTACTACCACCATCACCTTGCCACCGAGTTCAGCGGCGAACTTTGTGGCCGTAGCCCCGTCAGATACGACTGCTTATGTAACGTTGCCAAGCTTCGTGCCGGACCCCGTCAATTTTCCCAATGTCGTTGTTCCTTCGGTCGGTGTGGTCAGCACCCAGAGCAACAACCTGGTGGCGACGATTCCGGTTGGAGCTCATCCGGATGCCATTGCCGTCACCCCGAACAAGAGCAAGCTCTACGTCGCGAATCGGGACTCCAATTCGATCAGCGGATTCAATATCCTCACCCTCAACCTGTCGCCCCGGACCATCACCGGTTCGTTCAATGCGCCGCTCTGGGTGATTGCGCGCTCCGATGGCCAGCGCGTGTATGTGCTCAACGGCAATGGTGTCGTGGGCACCATTGATACCACCTCCACCGCCGGTCCGGATAACGTGATCGACGGCAGCGTCAATGCTCCCCTTGCCGCTTACATGCTCTACGACGGGCATCTGAACCGGCTGTATATACCGGGAGGAAGCCAGTTGACGGTGCTGAATGTAGCGCCGTCCATCCCGCAAGTTCTTGCGGGAAGCCCAGTTACGATTCCCACGGTTCCGCCCGGTTCCCGGCTGGTGTCGGACCCTTGCTCGGGTACTAGCGCGCAGTCGCTGGTGGTGGCCGCTGTAGCAGCTCTGCCGGATGGCAGCCGCGCTTATGCTGGGGCTTACTACGAAGACACGGTAGATAACGTCGAGTACTTCTGTCCGCAGGTGACGGTGATCGACGTCGCGAGCAACACCATCAAGAGCTCGATTGCCGTACCGGGATTTCCTGCGTACGACGCCTTCTGCGCCTCCACCCGTTTCCGCATGACGATGGCCGCCGGCGGCGACAGTTCCCGCGCGTACCTGGCCAGTTGCGATGGAGGTATGGTCAATATCATCGATACTTCCAACGACAGCTATATCGAGAATCTACTGGCCCCGGTCGGTGTGCGCCCGCCGATTCCGCCGAACCTGGAGAACCTGCCGCAGAATCCGGTGTTCCTCTTTGCCGGGCCTTAGCACGGTGTCCTGAAGGGTGGTTCAAACCCATGTTGGACAGCGGAAGGGCCTGCTTGGTTGTCGGTGCGAGCGACCGCAGGTCCCTCGTTCCGCTCAGGATGACAATTTTGAGCTCATGTTCAGAGTGTTGGAAGTTCGTAGATTAGGTGGAGTTGCGGTGCCAAGCGACCAGCGGCTGACGACCAGTTGTTAACCCGCGACCGCAGACCGCTCTACCGGCCGGCGGCGGTGGTAGCGTAGCGCCACATTCATGAAGATGTTTCCGCTCGACGTATTGAAGCCCATCACCATCGCTTCGGTGTCTTCACTGCTCTTGCTGCCTTGCTCGGAAGTGTGCTGAATGGGTGGACGAACGTGAAAGTGAAATCCCTGGTCGTTGAGGGTAGTAACGGCGTTGCCAATGATCTGGTTAGCCAGTTCACAGACCGCTTCGCGGACCAGTTCATCGTCAGTCTCGGATACTGCGATGCCAGCTAGACGGCTGGCGAGTTGCACTGCGGCTCCCAGATCCACATCAAAGATGATCCGCCCTTCGATCTCGCCCGTGAGAAAAACCTCCGCAGCGATCCCTTTCCTCCGGTACGCCTCTTCTTCCATGCTCAGGGTCTCGACCGAAATGGGCGACTGCAGCCCCTGTGCCAGCACGGCATCGGCCGAGTTAATGAAAGGCTGAATCAGGTCCATCCGCATGGACTAGACTCCAGCTCCGGCGCCCACGCCGCGGGCCGTGGTTCCGTCGTCACGCATAACGTACTTGATGACCTCGTAGAGCACTTCCGGCTTCACCGGTTTCTGCACGAAGTGGCGAGCGCCGCGCTGCAAGGCGGCCACGATATTCTCCTGGTAGCCGACCGACGACACCATCACGATGCGGGCGTTGGGATGGTCGCGCACAATCTTCTCCGCCGCCTCGATGCCTTCCATCTGCGGCATGGTGATATCCATCAGCACGATGTCAGGCGTGAGCCGGTCGTACTCACTGATGGCCGATACTCCGTCGCCCGCCTCGCCGATTACCTGTCCACCGAACGTTTCGACCATACGAGCCAGGTTCTTGCGGGCGAACACCGAGTCATCCACAATCAGATAGCGCACCGGCTGTCCGTCTTCGCTCCGTTTTACGGGGGCAAACTTTTCCATGACACTCCTCCACAACTATCACTTAATCACGATCTACGTACTTTCGATAGATGACTCTAGTTACTTCCGGTACTGGTCGCCCGCTTGACGTCCGGCGTGTCCCCGCGGCCCCGGTCGGGCGCGCACTGGGCTTGCAAAATACTGGGCAACTCCTGGAGGTCCGCGATGCGCATCACGTAGCCCCGTTCAATGGCCGCCTTGGGCATGCCGAAAACCACGCATGTCTGCTGGCTCTGCGCCACCGTGAATCCCCCGGCCGCCCGTATTTCTCCCAGGCCGACGGCTCCGTCTTCTCCCATGCCGGTCATCAACACCGCCATCGCTTGCGGACCAAACTCCTCGGCTATGCTGTGGAACAGCACGTCCACCGAAGGACGGTGCCCGTTTACGGGGGCATCCTCTGATAGCAACGCCACGTTGCCCAGGGGCAATTTCTTTACTTTCATATGCCGGTTTCCGGGACAAATCAGCGCTCGCCCGGCTACCAGCAAGTCGCCCGATTGCGCTTCCTTCACGCGGATGGGGCAAGTCTCGTCCAGGCGCTTGGCAAACAGTTCGGTGAATCCGTCCGGCATGTGCTGCACGACGAGGATGCTGCCGGAAAATTCTACCGGCAACTTCGAAAACAGGTACTGCAGGGCGTTCGGACCGCCCGTGGAAACGCCGATGGCGATGATGTGCGTCGGCGCCACTGGTCGCAGCTTGGGTGGCAGCAGCACCCCTGGTGTTTCCGCCGGCAGGAACTGCGTCTGCACTCCGGCGCTCTGCGCCGCGGCCCGGATTTTCTTGATCAATTCGGTGGCAATTTCGGGCATGCGCGCGGAAACATCCTGCGGTTTGGCTACGAAATCAAACGCGCCCAGCGCCAGCGCCTTGAGTGTGATCGCCGCCCCGGCTGTGCTGTGCGAGCTGACCACGATGACCGGCAGGCGCCAGCGCCGCATGATTTCTTTCAGCGTATCGATCCCATTCAGGCCGGGCATTTCGAGGTCGAGCGTCACCACTTCCGGCGACAGATCCTCGATTTTCTTCAAGGCAAAATGGCCGTCCATGGCCGTACCCACAACCTCGATCGAGGCATCCTGTTCGAGGATCTTGGGAATCAGCTTGCGCATCAGAGCCGAGTCATCCACCACCAGCACCCGCACCGGCTTGCTCATGCCTGGCCTCCGGCCGTGCCGCGGGCACGCATCTCGATACCAGCACCGCCGGCAACGACCGGCACGATACTCGACAGCAGACCTGCCATTCGCGGGCCGGTTACGTCCGCCCGCCCGCGCGTGAAGCGATCCATCAGCGCAATCATATTCAGGATCAGAACCACTCTCCCATCGCCCAGAATCGACGCCCCACTCACCAGGTCGGTCGTAATCGACTGGTCGTCGAGCGCCTTGATTACCAGTTCGCCTTCGCCCTCCAGTTCGTCGACCACGACACCGAACTTGCGCTCCCCGCTGTTGATCACGAGCACGAAGACTTTACGTCGCGAGGTTTCCGGCACGCTCGCGGGCTTCGCGCCCAGGCGCAGCAGCGGCAACACGTCGTTGCGCAGTTGCAGCACGTCGTAGTGCTCCACCTGATGAATGTCTCCTTCCACTGCACGCGCGATCTCAGCCACCGCGTTCAGCGGCAGGGCGTAGAGCCGCTGTTCCACACGGAACATCAACGCCCGGATAATGGCCAGGGTCAGGGGCAGCCGCAGACGGAAGGTCGTGCCCCGCCCCAGCGCGGTTTCGATCTGCACCGTTCCCTTCAGGCGCCCGAGCACGCTCTGCACTACGTCCAATCCCACGCCGCGGCCCGAGAGTTCGGTGATTTCTTCCGCGGTGGAGAATCCGGGCTGCAGAATCAGCTCCAGAGTTTCCGTCTCGGTCAGGCGAGCGGCCTGCTCGGCTTTCAGCAATCCCTGGGACAGCGCGCGCTGCCGCACTTTTTCCGCAACAATGCCAGCCCCGTCGTCGGAGACCTCGATGACCACCTGATTTCCCTGGTGATAAGCGCCCAGCCGCAGTGTTCCTTGCGGCCGCTTGCCGGCGCGGACCCGCTCTTCGGTGGTCTCAATGCCATGGCCAATGGCATTTCGCACCATGTGGGTCAGCGGCTCGGCGATCGCATCCAGAATGCTCTTGTCGAGATCGGTTTGCCCACCCCTGACGATGAGCTCGACCTCTTTGCCGCACTGACGCGCGACGTCTCGCACCATGCGCGGAAACCGGCGAAACAGTTGATCGACCGGCACCATGCGAATCTTCATCACCGAGTGCTGCAGGTCAGTCAAAACCCGGCTCTGGAACGCCATGGCATCGGAGAACTTTCCCCGCAGGACATCTTTCGGAAAGCGCTGTCCAAATTCCAACAGCGCCTGCTGCAACATCGATTTCGCCAGGATCAGTTCACCGACCAGATTGAGTACGCTGTCGATTTTTTCCGCATCCACGCGCAGCAGGTTGTCGGGACCGCTCGCCACGGCGGGCGTAGCGGAAGGTTCCCCGGTTGACGTCGCGTCCTCGGCAGCGTTGTTGGCAGTTACGGCGGCGACCCCGCCTGTGATATCGGCGACAGGCAACGCAGTCTCGCGCATGCCTTTGGAGTCGGCAGCGGAGGCCAGCGGGAGCGGGTTCGACAGAGTTCTGACGCGCAGGGGCGCCACTCTTACATTCAGCGCAATCGTGGGGATGCCGCACTTCGCCCGGATCTGCTCCGCCGGTTTTTCCGAGGCGAGAGCCGCTTCGATTCGAGTCATCGGCTCGGTACTACCTTCGACCGGATAGAGAGCCAGGACCTCGCCTAGTTCAGCAAGGGCCAACTGGACCATCTGACGCGCGGCGATGGGCATGCCGCACTGCGGGTCGATCTGCACTACCACGTGATGTACGCGCTTGCCGTCCGCCACCGCACGGGTGATCGCCAGTTGCTCGTATTCCGACCAGCGGCTGGTTTTCGCGGCGGCGTTCTTTTTCCTGGCCCTGACCACGCCTCCCCGCGCCGGGTGTGCCAGACGGGCTATGTCCGCGCGCAAAGACTGGATGCTGGGAAGTTTCGTCCCTTTCCGGTACGCCTCCAGCAAGGCCGCAAACACGTCGGCCGCGCGCAACGCGATCTCGGGAACCAAAGCCGCCGCTGCCGTGTTTTCCAGCGTCAGCACGTCCTCGAACTCATGCGACAGTTCGCTGAGTTCCCGGAAGCCGCAGGCGGCCGCGTCCCCCTTCAGCGTGTGCACGGTCCGCCGCAGGCTGCGGGCCGTCTCCGCATCGCCGGGCGATCTCTCCAGTTGCATCGCTTCGTCGTTCAGCTTCTGGACGAGTTCCCCCGCGCTTTCAAAAAACAGCTGGCGCAGTTCGCTCATTCGATCCTCGGGGGGAACGGTCACTCTTTCACCTCGACTCGCTGGTACGCCGTGCCGTTGTTGCGATGCACCATCTGAAATTTTTCCGTCAGGCCCAGCAGGCTCTCGGCATGGCCGACAAACAGGTATCCATTGGGATTCAAGCAACGATAAAACTTCTCGACCAGCCGCTTCTGCTCGGCTTCGTCGAAATACATCATCACGTTACGGCAGAAAATGATGTCGTTACGCTGCGGCAGGTATTCCGTCTTCAGATTGTGAAAATCGAAGTGCACCAGTTCCTTCACGTTCTTTTTCACCGCGTAGCGGGCGCCCATCTTGTCGAAGAAACGCAGGCGGTAGCCATAATCGACGCCCGTCATCTGGTGCTCACTGTAGGAGCCCTCCTGGGCGGTGCGCAGAACCGAATAGTTGATGTCGCTGGCCAGGACCTCCAGCCGCCAGGGCGCCGGTACCAGAGGCTTGGGAACCGGTGATTCGTAAGGCAAAGGATGGCGCAGATAGTGATACGACAGCACATCGGCCACCTGCATGGCCATGGTGTAAGGTTCCTGTCCCGTGGAACAGCCTGCGCTCCAGATGCGCAGGCCGTAGTCCCGGCGCTCCTGCTTGCGGCGCAAAATTTCGTCCATCACGTCGCGCTGAAACAGGTCCAGCTGCGCTTTGTTCCGGAAGAAGCTGGTCTCATTGACGGTGAGGTTTTCCAGCAACTGCGTCAGCTCCTGTTTTCCCGGCTGGCTGACGAGCAGCCGATAGTAGCTGTAGAACGAATCGAGCTGGCACTCTTTCAAGCGGCGCTGCAAGCGGTCATGGAGGAAGGAAGTGCGCCGATCGTCGAAGTGCATACCGCACTCCTGATAGATCAGACTCTGCAGGAGTTTCAGTTCTGCGTCGGTGAGTGCGGGTACTTCGCTCGCGTTCATGTAGGCTCGGTTCTTTCTGCTACTTCCCGGCCGAGGCGGTCTTCGTTACAGTTCCAGTTGCCGTCCCCGCCTTGCCGCTATCCACTGCTGCCGGCTCGCTCCGAACCTCGGGCACCGCCAGCACCTTGCTGATATCCAGCAGAATAATCAGCCGCCCGTGGTATTTGCCGAGTCCCGTCACACAGTCCAAGCCACCTTCCTGCATCATGGTGGGCGCGGCTTCGACGTCGCTTTCGGGAATCTTTAGGACCTCCGATGCCGAGTCCACGATCATGCCCGCCAGCCGGCCCCGGTGTTCCACCACCAGAATGCGGCTGCGCCGGTCGAGTGAGGTGGACGGCTGCCCGAAGCGCTTCCGCAGATCCACCACCGAGACAATTTTCCCACGCAGGTTGATTACCCCTTCCAGATAGTCGGGCGCGTCCGGCACCGCGGTGATCTCCGGCACGCGCACGATCTCATGCAACGCCGTGATGGGCACACCGTAGGTCTCGCGGCCTACCCGGAAGCCCACAATATGTTTTTCCACGCTCATGAATGGAATGCCCTCAACGAGATCCCACCGCCGCGGTGCGGGCCGCGTTCCCGTACCCCGTGGTGCTGTCTTTCGACTTGTCGCTCGATTTGTCATTGGAACGCAGCGCAAAACGGTCCATCGAATCCAGCAGTCCCTGTGACATCTTGGACATCTGATCGGAGGAGGCGGCCAGTTCGGTGGAACTCGACGTCGAGGACTGCACCAGTTCCCGCATGCGCTCCATGGCCTGCACCACCGCGCCCGCTCCCGAAGCCTGTTCTTCCACTGCCGAGTTGATCTCGTGCGTGATTTCGTTCAACCGCGTGGTGGCGCGCGCGATCTGCGCCGAGCCGTGCGACTGCTCGTTGGTGGCGGCCCCGATTTCCTGCGCGAACTTGTAAACCTCGGTCACCACGTTCGAAATCTTGCGCAACGCGGCATTCAGTTCCTGTCCCAGATTCAGTCCTTCGTTCACGATCGTCGTGCTCTTCTCCATGTTGTCGACCGCTTTACGCGCTTCCTTCTGGATGCTCTCGATCAGATCGGAAATCTCCTTGGTGGACTGTGCGGATTTCTCCGCCAGCTTGCGGACTTCGTCCGCTACCACCGCGAATCCCAGGCCGTGCTCACCCGCCCGCGCCGCTTCGATGGCGGCATTCAAGGCCAGCAGGTTGGTCTGCTCCGCCAGATCGTCGATTACTTCGACGATCTTGCCGATGTCGTCCGCCCGCGTCCCCAGCGAGTCGATGATCTCGCCCGAAGAGCGAATCGTGGTGTTGATCCGGTTCAGGCCGTCGGTTGCTTTTTCCATGGTGCCGATGCCGCTGTGCACCTCTTCCCGCGAACGGTTCGAGATGTCGAGCAGAACCTTAGCGGTATCCGCCACCCGCTGGATCGAGGTCACCATCTGGTCGATCGAAGCCGAGGTTTCGCTGACGCTCGAGGCCTGCACCTGCGTGCTCTTCACCATGTTCTGCACGTTCACGCTCATTTCGTGCATTGTGCTCGTCACTTCATCGATCGCCGATGACGTTTGCAGACTGTTCCTAGCCGACTCGTCGGAAGCGCTGGCCACCTGGCTGGAAGCGCTGGCCACCTGGGTGGCGGCGTCGCGTACGTGGCGCACCATCCCACGCAGGCCTTCCACCATGCGCGTGAACGCGTTTGCCAGAGTGTCGTTGGCCGAGCGCGGACGGACCTCGACCGCCAGGTTGCCCCCGGCGATGGCTTCCGAAACCGCCGCCATTTCCTTCAGGTACTTCACCATCGAGTCGAACGTCCTGGCCAGTTGCCCGATCTCGTCCTTACCGTGAATTTCAATATTGTGTTCCAGATCCCCGGACTGGCCGATCTGCTCCGCTACGTGAATCAACCGGTTCAGCGGCCCGGTGATTCCGGCGGCGGTCCGGTAGGCAATGATCACGCCCAGACCCAGAGCGAACAGGGAACTGACCACCGCAACCAGAATCGTAAAGGTCGCTGCCAGTTCATCGGAGTGGCGCCGCTCGTCCAGGAGTTTGCGGTTCTCCTGGTCGACATCGCCCAGAACCTCGCTCGAACGTGAGACCCATGAGTTCGGATCCTTCTGCAGATAGAAAATCTGGAGTTCGGCCACCGTGGCATTCCCGCTGTCCACGGCTCGCCGCTTTTCCACCAGCGGGTTGGCGAAATCAGTGCCCCAAGCCTGCTCCAGCCCCTGCACTTTTTCGAGGCTGCTGCGCTGTTGCGCCGAATTCGCCAGTTCCTCGGCGCGGTGAACGGCGTCACTCAACTGGTGTTCGCCGTCAGTCATTTTCTCCACGTCGCGCGTGTCTCCGCTGAGCAGGTAGTTCTGAAGGTGAAGCCGGTTCTGCATCATTTCGAAGCGGACCGACGACGTGACCTCGGTCATGTCGATCGAACGCTGCGCCGCAGCTTTGGTCTCATGCTCGCGTTGCACTGCAATCAGGTTGATGGCCAGCAGCACCAGAACCGTCGCCAGAATGATGCCGAAACTCAGATAAAGCTTTTTCCCGATATTCATGCTCCAACCTTCCTCAGCCAGCGCTTCGGTTCCTGCGCCGACCTCCTACTGGGTCGGATCAAAATGGAATTCCACAATTCCCGTTGACTCTTCCGAGCCCGTCTCAAAACGCCACTTCTTGATCGCATCCAGAGCCGCGCTCGCCAACACCGGATGCCCGCCCACCAACTTTGCGTTCTTGATCGACCCATTGGTAGCCACCGTGATCTGAATCTTCACCACGCCCGTGATGTTCATGCGCCTCGCCAGATCCGGATACACGGGCGCTACCTTGATCTTCGCCTTGCGATTGATTTCTTCCTGTCCCCATGCCAGAGGAGCGCTGGTCGCGGCCCATCCGCCAAACAACAGCAGACCCACCGCGAACATACGATTCAAGGCTTGAATAGACACGGTTCCTCCCTCGGCGCTTTGCCTTGACGCTATATTCGGGCAACGACCACGCCAGCGGATACCAAAAGTTCTCTCCGTGCATTACTTTCGTGATCTCCGCAAAGCGATGAAGAATCGATCCTTAGTGATCGGGTGATCTAAGGACTCCGCTCTGAACTTCACCCGATGGCACCCCATCACCCGATTGCAGAATGAGACGCCAATATCACTTTTGTGCCGTTTCACAAGTCGGTACTGCCACCTCAATTCCCTTGACTCAATTTGAGAATCAAGCGTACGTTTTATATGTAATTCAATTGTTTTCAACCGCTTAGCTGAACCACTAGGTGCGCACTGACAACCCACACCGGAAATTCGGGTCCCGGCGAAGCGTCTCACTCTGATGAGGCGTTCCAGAAGCTTCTCTTGGAGCTTTCCCGGGCCGCGTTTCAGAGCAGCGATCCCAGCCAGCTCATCCTGTCTTTCTGCGTCCTCACTCGCGCGTTCTTCCACGCCAGCGGTGCCTACTTTTGGAGCCGTTCCTCCGACGGTGAACTCATCGGAGCGGAAGCCGACGGCGATCGCGCCGATTCCTTTCGCGGCCTCCGCCTGCGCCCGGCGGATCCATCCATCGCCCTTGAGGCGGTGCAGAGGCGTCGCCCTTTCTTCCTCAACCGCGTCGACCTTGCCCGTTACCCATGGCTTGCCGAATGCCACGCGCAATCCGCTATGGCCGCGCCGCTGCTGGTTTCAGGGCAGGTGGTTGGTGCCATCGCGTACCTGCAGAGCGCCTCCGATGGTGGCTTTGACGATGATGCCTTAGCCAAAGTCACTATCCTCGCGGCCCAGCTTGGCACCGCCCTCGAAGCCCTGCGCTTGAACCAGCTTTCCCGCGAAGAGCACCGCCGCGCCAGCATTCTCGTTGAAGTCGCCACCGCCCTGCACGGCTTGCCCGACACCGCAGCCGTAATGGAGAGCATCGCCGACCGCCTGCGCGTGCTCCTGCATTCGCCCGCCGTTCTCGTCTTCGTCCAACAGGAAAAACTATTCCAGTTGCAGGCCGTGTCCACCGAGGCCCCCAGGCTCGCCCACTCCATCCGCGATCGTTTCGAGCAGAAAGATCTGCGCTCTTCGCTCGAGATCGCGACCCGCGCAGTCGCCGCCGGCGAGCGCATTACGGTGAGCATCGATGGCGCTTCTCACTTCGGAGAGGATTCGCCGCCCGGAGTTCTCATCGCGGCCCCGTTTCGCACCTCGCGTTCGCACGGTGCAATTCTGGTTTACCCTCGTGCCGCCAACCCCTTTACCCAGGAAGATAAAACCCTGGTTTCAGCCCTGGCCGGCTTTGGCGCGGTGGCCATCGCCAACGCCGAGTTGTACGGTATGGCGCGCGCCCAGGCCCATGAACTGCACGAAATCCTCGAGATTTCCTTCGAACTCGGTTCCGCCGGCAAACTCGACGAGTTCATGCACACCTCGGTGATCCGTGCCGCCAGTTTCCTTGGTTTCGGTCGTTGCTTCATCGGGCTGCTCGAGGAGGCCACCTTCCACATTCGCTGGGGAGTGGAGAACGGCGCGGCCCGTCCCGTCGATATCCCGCTCTACGACGGCGTCGCCACCAGCACGCTGAAGAAGAAAAATGTGTTCTTCACCGAAGACGCCTCGAAAACTCCCGGTGCTAATTTAGACTTCGTCACTGCTTTCCATATCCGCCAACTCCTCGCTGTCCCCCTGCTCGGATCGAACGGCGAGGTGCTCGGGATGTTCGGAGTGCTCGACCGCATCGAGCCCGGTCCGATCAACGACGAAGACGTCCGCCGCGCCCGTGCTTTGGCCGCGCAAGTTGCCATTGCTCTCGAACTTACTCGTAACCTGCACCAATCCGAGGAGCACCGCCGCCGTGCCGAGGCCCTGGTCACGATCGCCCTCGAACTCAACACCGTCCTGCATTTGCCCGAGTTCATGCACAACTTCGCTTTGCGCGCGGCCGGCCTGCTGGGCAGCCGCTCGGCTGCCCTCAGCCTACTCCAGACCGCGGAACTCGATACCGTCCTGGTCTGCGGCTCCTCCGAAGTCGGCGTTGAAGTGGGCGTTGATATTAAGGACAAACAACTGCTCCGCCGCTTCAGTCAGGCGCTCAGCGCAGCCCTGCCGAAATACCCCGCCGATGTCGCCTTCGCCCCCGCTGCCGATATCCTCGGACCCGCTCTCGCCAACACTCTGGGATGGACCGATTGCACCCTGGTCCGCCTGGCGGGTTCCTCCGGCGAACTGGTCGGCGTGCTTTGTCTCGCCGACCGCGGCGCCCCGCCCGCCATCGAAGATCACCAGTTGCTGCGCGCCATCGCCGGCCATGCCAGCATCGCTCTCGAAAATGCCTGCCTCTTTACTCGTATGCAGCAGGCCAACCGCCACTGGCTGGAGGTCTTCGATGCCATCAGCGACTTCATCGTCGTTCATGACGAGCAAAACAATATTCTCCGCGTTAATCGCTCCCTTGCCGATTTCGTCGGGATCGCCCCCGACCTGTTGATCGGCATCAATATGCGGGCGCTCGACGCCCTTTCCACCGCCGCTTCTCCGCACTCCTGTCCTTTGTGCCGAACCGGTGAGGGGCTTGACGAATACGTTCACCCCGTCCTCGAACGCGCCTACCTGATTTCCACTTCGCGCATTCATGCCGCCAGCAGCGCCCAGTGGCAGACCGTACACGTGCTCAAGGACATCACCGACCGCCGCGAAGCCGAGCGCCGCTATCGCGAACTCTTCGACAATATTCAGGAAGGAATTTACGTTTCTACGCCGCAAGGCCGCTTCGTCGAAGTCAACGACGCGCTGGTTCGCATCCTCGGTTACAGCAGCCGCGCCGAAGTCCTGCAGCTCGACATTCCCACCCAGGTTTATTTTTCTGCGCAGCGGCGGGAGGAACTCGCCGAACTGTTAAAACAGGCCGGCGAAATGCACAATCACGAAGAAGTCCTGCGCCGCAAGGATGGCTCGCCCGTCCACGTATTCATGAACTGTTTTGCGATGCGCGATCTGGCCGGCAACGTCCTGCAACACCGCGGCCTCATGCTCGATGTCTCCGGCCTCCATCAATCGCAAACCGAGCTCCAGAAAGAGCGTGACTTCTCCGACAAAATCCTCAATCACACCCAAAGCCTGATTCTGGTCACCGACACCGAAGGCATGATCAGTTATGCCAACCGGCGCTGGAGCGGCCTCGGCTTTCAGCAGAACCAGATCCTCTCGCATCCCTTGCCTGACTTGTGCGCCGCGCCGCGCCGCGCCGCGCTCCGCGAAGCGCTGGCCGCCGTGGCCCGCGGCCAGCAAGTCGATAATTTCGACCTGCCCCTGGTTCGCGGCGACGGCGTTAGCGCCCAGTTTTCCGTCAATCTCAGCCCCATCAGCGGCGAAGACGGCCGCGTCACCAGCATTGTCGTGGTCATGACCGACGTCACCGACTCCGCCATGCTCCGCTCCAAGCTCATGCACGCCGAGAAAATGGCCGCCGTCGGACAGTTGGTCTCTGGCGTCGCCCACGAAGTCAACAACCCCCTCACTGCCATCCTCGGATTCACCGACCTCCTCATGGAAAACCCCGAACTCCCCGAAAGCGCGCGCCGCGATCTCCGCGTCATTCTGCAGGAAGCGCAGCGCACCAAGCAGATCGTGCAAAACCTGCTCAGTTTCGCACGCCAAATGCCGCCGCAGCGCCAGTCCGTTCAGCTTAACTCCATCTTGCAACGCACCGTGCACTTGCGCTCCTACGACTTTATGAGTCACGGCATCCAGGTGATCGAACACCTCGACGAGTCCCTGCCCCAGGTCATCGGTGATTCTCACCAGCTCCAGCAGGTGTTTCTCAACATCCTGAATAACGCGTATGACGCCGTCCGCGAAAGCGCGCGTCCTGCCCGCATTGAGATCATGAGCGCTCGCACCCACTCCTTCGTCGAGATTTCTTTCCGCGACAACGGCATGGGCATTGTCGATCCCGAGCGTATCTTTGATCCTTTCTTCACCACCAAAGACGTAGGCAAGGGTACTGGTTTGGGACTCAGTATTTGCTATGGCATTGTCCGCGAACATGGCGGCGAAATTGTGTGTCACAACAACCCGGACTCTGAAGGAGCGACCTTTACCGTCCGCCTCCCGGTGGCCTCCGAAGCGGCATCCTTTGGAGCAGTTGCAGGAGTGCATCCCAAATGACCCAGCCAGGAACCAAACCCGCCTGCGCGCCCGTGCTTCTGATTGAAGATGAACCGGCCGTCATGGCTTTGGTACGCGCGGTTCTCGAGGGTCACGGTTATGCCGTCGTTCCCACCCAATCCGGCGCCGAAGCGCTGCGACTGCTGGCCGACGGCCATTTTCACGGCGTCATCTCCGACATGCGCACCCCCGGAGGCGTCGATGGTGCCCAGGTCCATGCCTGGATCGCCACCCATCGCCCGGAACTCGCTTCCCGCGTCGTTTTCATCACCGGCGATATTGCCAACGAAGAAACCGCTGCTACCTTGCGTCGGACCGGTGCGCCGTGCGTCGAAAAGCCGTTTCGCGTCCATGACTTCATTACAGTGGTCGAGCAGACCCTGGGCAAGGCTGCTTCATGACACAGAATTTGACAACCCACGACTTCCGCATCCGCTTGCTGATTGTCGATGACGAGCAGACCATCCGCCGCCTCTGTATGACTGTCGGCGAGTCGCTCGGATTCTTCTGCCTCGAAGCCGAAAGCGGTGATGCTGCCCTCGCCCTCCTCGAAGAACAGCCCGTGCACATGGTCCTCACCGACATGGTCATGCCGCGCATGTCCGGACTGGAATTCCTGGAACAGGTCAAGCGCGCCCACCCGCGCATCGAAGTCGCGGTTATGACCGGCCACGGCTCGGTCGAAACCGCGGTGCAGGCCATGAAACTCGGTGCCTACGATTACATTTCCAAGCCCTTTACACCGCTCGATGAACTCCGCCTTTTCCTGGGCCGGATGGCCGACAAGGTCCGCCTCGTTGAAGAAAATCTCTACCTCCGCGAACGCTCCGAAACCGAGACGTCACTCCACGGGATCATAGGCAATTCCGCCGGCATTCAGAACGTCCTGCGCCTTATCTCCCGGCTGAAAGACACGCGCACACCGGTCCTGATTTCCGGCGAAAGCGGAACCGGCAAGGAACTGGTAGCCCGCGCCCTGCACTTTCGCGGCACCATGGCCAACCTTCCCTTTGTCGCCGTCGATTGCGGATCGCTTGTCCCCACCCTCATCGAAAGCGAATTGTTCGGTTACGAAAAAGGAGCCTTCACCGGCGCTCTTCGTTCCAAGCAGGGCCTTCTCCAATCGGCCGACACCGGCACAATTTTTCTCGACGAGGTTGGCGAACTTCCCCTCGAGATGCAAGCCAAGCTCCTGCGCTTTCTCCAGGAGAAGGAAGTCCGCCCCGTAGGCAGCAATCAAAAAGTCAAAGTGGACGTACGCATCATGGCCGCCACCAACCGCGATCTCGACACCGAATACCAGAAAGGCACTTTCCGCAAGGATCTCTATTTTCGCCTCAACGTCGTCACCATTTCCCTGCCCCCCTTGCGCGAGCGCCGTTCCGATATTCCCATCCTGGCGGCATTCTTCCTCGAACGCCTTGCTCCCGGACGCGGCGTCCAGGTCTCTAGCAACGCCATGAAATCCATGCTGGCCTATGATTGGCCCGGCAATGTCCGCGAACTGGAAAATTGCCTGGAGCGCGCCGTGGCTCTCGGCGACCAGCGCCTCATCGAAGTCAACGATCTCCCCCCGTCAATCGCGCGCGCGGCAGTCCACACCGAACCGCTCGATGTGCGCGAACTCTCCGACACTGACCTCGAAGATATCGAGCGCGCCACCATCGAGCGCGTTTTTTTCCAGGTGAAAGGGGACAAGGCTCTAGCCGGCAGAATGCTAGGCATCAGCCGAGCCACCCTTTATCGTAAACTCAAGCGCTACAACATCGGAGGCCGCGAGGACCCTCCGCAATCCACCACCTTGCAATAATGTTGTTGGTGTAGAGACGGGCGCCCTCGTCCGTCCAAGCGGAGCGCAGTTTGGCCTGCCAAACCGAACCCCTCCGGCCACTCGCAACCTCCGAACTGAGACAATCGTGTCAATATGAGACGCATTTTTCACCAGGCCCGAAGCCTAAGCCTATTCCGCCACTGCGCGGCGTCGCTAACTGCTTGTCCTTCTCTTACTTGCTCTTAGGTGCATGACCCTCAAGTTTTTGGTGGCACTCGTGCACCAGAGAATGTCGACAAAGCAGAGCGAGTCTCCCGGCAGCTCTTCCAAACCAGGAAGTGGGGAGACTCGGCCGCTCCAACTCCGGCAGAGGTCTATATAGTGCCCAACCAGGCAACTGCTCCCGCTCTCGAAACAAACCTTGTAAGCCGCCTCGCCCGTTTCTTTCCCGAAGCGACTCCGGTGCGGATTCCCATTAGGCTCAGCCGCTCCCATGGCAACGGAAATGGCAACGCCGAATCCGGCGCCGACGAAAACGACACCGCTTTTTTTCAGGACACCGTCATCGAGTTCGGCACCGCACACGAAGTCTTATTTGTGGTCGACCGCCCTCTGGAGTTTGCCGATCGCGTCCTCATCGAGAGCAACGACGGCTCGCTGCACGCGGAAGCCTCC